>Ga0099798_10524_pt1 | contig 12556 bp, 7 predicted proteins | sample Uncmet_Sort29A_1_FD_89870 | JGI IMG/M metagenome (GOLD analysis project Ga0099798, IMG submission 89870) | Marine eukaryotic communities from CALCOFI LINE 67, Pacific Ocean - CN13ID_Sort29A_1 | ecosystem: Environmental > Aquatic > Marine > Oceanic | place: Pacific Ocean: Monterey Bay | collected... | reverse complement strand
GTCCTTATCGATACCTGACGAAGTCTACACTTTTCACATTCTTGTAGATTGGAGCTATGGAACCGCTGTTGTCAGAAAAGTCTTTAAATTCTGAGAAAACCAGAAAACAAGTAATTCATATTTGTTTTTTATCATATGTATATTTAAACATACCCACCCACTCACTCCCAACATTTTGACAATTGCAGGGAGCTAGCGTCGGGAAAACAGTGCTCAATTTCTACAAAAGTTTTATTGGTAACAATAAACCAAATTTTTCATTTGTGAATATTATAACCTTACCATATTCATCGTTTGGAAACATTATTTTAGCGACTGGTGTCCTTTTTCTGCCTAACGGTTTTGCAAATGGTCTGCATTTGAATGTGACGTCACACACTTACAATGTGATCGAAAGTGAATTGACTTAGGGGGTCTTCTATTTAGCTGTGCAATGCTTGGCATTTTTTCAATCGCTTGGTAACATCTTAAGCTTGTATCGTGGCTGCAACGCTTAAAATCAAATTTTATTATTGCCAGCACTTATTTAATGTTCATTCTTCTTCGATTACGAGCGACACTCGGGAATGCTACTTTTAGGCGAGTCAAAATATTGTCTCCCGGGTGTCAGCCACAAGTTCATTAATATAATTTCAAATTAGTCATATGGGTTATCTATCGTTCGGTAAAAGAGGAAAGATTATCGTCGATACTTCTTTGATAATGTCGCAATTAGGTCAATTGTATTTATTTCTGATTATCGCCTATTTCTGATACAATCTATACTCTGTATAAATAGGATTTTCTACTGGTTATATACTTTATGCAGCCAAAGCACTTCAAGGAGTGATTACAAACTACACAAATATGGGACCATGGCGTCCAATAAGCTTAGTAGTGGTACAGCTGCCTGTGCTGATCCCACTTGTGTGGATTAGACACATTCACAAACTCTCGTTCTTAAATTCGGCAATGGTTGCAATCATATTCCTTGGACTGGTACGCTTGATGCCGTTCATTTCACAATCAGCTTTCAATGTAATATCCATGAATCTTTAGGTAACCTTGATAATTTGTTTTGGATCCACTGTAACTGAAAGCGGGCTAGACAATCTAGATCCTCATTTTTATTATTTCAACCGAAGAAAGTTTTTAGTTTTCGTTGGCGAGGCAGTCTTTACTTTCGAAGGTATTCCTTAATGAATAACTACCTACGTATACGTAAATATGCATGATAGTAAAGGTATATATATAATACTATATAATATTATATACATAGATAGATAGATAGACAGATAGGTACGTAGACATGTATATTGCTGCCGACCTATAAGCAGGGTGTATTGTAGGAATAGGGCTTGTGATACCTCTTCAAGAATCAATGAGGAGCGATGTACAGTACCTTTTTCCACGTATGCTTGTGGTTATATGCTTGCATTTTGTAATAACTTGGATGGTATATTAAAAGTACATTTACAAAGGTTATGATGACAGTGCTAACGATTTTCTATATGGGATTTGGAACGTTTGGCCTTATAGCTTTCGGACAGAATGTTGTAGCACCAGTAACTAACCAGAATAGTATGATTGACAATGTGATTACGACCGAGGGCACAACTACACTGCAGCTCTTATATACCATAGCGGTGTTTTGATAATGAAAATATGCATATTAGTTGATTATCATATTTTCACAGCACAAAAATAGGCATTCTCACAATGGTGATGTAGGTGCTGCTGACATACCCACTGATGATGTTTCCTGCAAATCGAATTCTTGAGCATAACCTAACAGGCATATTGTTCAGTCCAGGTAAACCTACGCGGAAGAGAAAATGGCTAAAAAATTTGACTCGCGCATTGACAGTTTGTGTAACGGCGATTATAGCCACTCTGTTCTATCATAACTTTGAAAATTTAGTTGCTCTCGTTGGCTGCCTTTGTTGCATACCGCTCATGTAAGACTTTTAAAAGAATTGGTTAATTATATTGCTATTCCATTTTTTTACGTTGATAATCATGATTGTTGATTACACTTTTACAGGTTTATTTATTGCCCACTTTTTTACATGCGTTTAGCAAGTAGCTCAATATCTAGGTTGGCCATACACGCATATTACTTTTAATTTTCACAATGTTAACTATGCATAGCTATACTTATATGATAAATAATTATACATATATCATATTGTATCTCTGATAGAGCGGAATATTGTCTGGACATATTTTTAGTTGTGATCGGAATCGTGGCTGTTGTTTTGTGTACAACAATAACTATTCAAGAATGGCAGCCTTCACCATAAATAGTTTAGCAATTACCATTCGCTCCATAAGAGGTGGCGATCGAGAAACATGTCTAAATTGCTGGAGAGCTTTTCATCCAAAGTCGACAAAATGGACTGCAATATATTAGTATCTAATATATAGATAGGGCTCCTATTAGTATCTAATATATAGATAGGGCTCCTGAATTCTTTAGTACTCAATGTTCAACAAATTTGCTGATCTATTGGAAGCGAACTTAATAATTGTTGAATGCACACAAAGTGTCACAAACTCAATAGATCATTTTAAAAATAATTTTAACGGTTATTCCAAGCTTTACAAGTATATGGTGGCGATGTTTGAAATACATTACATGCTAATTACGACGTTGAGTATTAATACGATCTAAAAACATTTAATATGCATGTAATATTTTTTTTAATCTAACCGTGTGCGCGTCTGTCTAAGCCGCGAGCCAGCCGAATAGCAACGGCTAGCGCATTCTCTCCGCAGAATCACACCAACTGAGCGTGCCTTTACAAATTAGATCTAATTAGCTTAAAAAATCAGGGAGAGAGAGAGGGGCAGAGAAGGAAAGAAGAGATATAGTTTCATTTGCACGAAATCCGCTGTCCTTATCAGGAAGCTCTTGCGAAATGGGCTGGAAAGCTCACAGAAGGAGGAGATTTGTACGAAATGCACATTCATTTTGTCAATGATGCTTTTGAGAACGAACTTGCGCAGTGGGCAGGCTAGTACGCTAAGTACGGCGATAAATTTCTTGAAGCTTTGCACTGCCAGTTCTTATGTGCGTGCTAGGAGTGGAAAACGCACTAGAAACAGTTGTGGAAACGCGCGTCCCAAACGGCCATGGGAGATCGTGAGGACCTGCCACATGGGTGAGTCTATTGAGTACCAGACATCCAAAAGTCGTTAGTCAAGAAATTAGTAGCTGAGGAGAAGAAGAAATCAATTGATAAGAACGCTGGCAACAAGGAAAAGCCTGTTTCCCCAAATAGTGGCAAATACCGTTGTTTCCAATTTAAAATATCGCTGACAAAGCTGTTCAAATACGCCACGTAATACGAATAACAAAGATGCAAATAAAGATTCTGAACCTGTACATGCGCAAAGTTTATCAGTGAACACCGCCGGTAAAGCTGTGAACACGGGTAGCAAATTTGTACTTGCGCAGACGTTTGCAATCTCTCCGGATTCGAATCCAGAATTTCAGAAGACAACTATTAATTTAATATTATGGTTGATTCAGGCTGAGCTAGTCGGAGCCTAGTCTGAAAAAAACGGAAATCAAAAATAGTTTCACATAAATAAATTCTAGAAGCCCTGCGAAAAGAAGTTAGCCATTGAAATAAATGCCGACACGCCTGATCCTAGTCTCACAAGTTGCGATACATCGTCACAACAAAGGACTCGAAATGCCTCTTCTGAGTCTTCTCAAATAGTATTTTCACCTGAATGGTCTCAAGGTATTCACGAACTTCAAAAAAGAAGTTTAGGCTTACGAAGAGACCCGCGGACCACTATAAATTCGGATTCCGAAGAAATAAAATAATTAGAGAAAGAGAGAGAAACTTGTCTAATCAAGCTCGAACGCTTTTCATTCCAAAACAACAAAGTGGACATCAATATCAGGATATTCTTTTTTTGATGACGACAAATAAATGCTAATCCAAGATCTATCGATAGTTCTTAAGTAAATGAACACAAAATGTCTCAAACTCACATTGATTTGACAAACTGAAATTGAATTTAATTTAAAAGGCAATTTGGAAGGTATTCAAAAACACAATGTCATATTGACGATGATATTGTATTGGGCTCTGTTTATTAATATTTACAATTAATTATTATTTAATAATATCCCAGATATTGATATTTATAATATTATACAAATTTATCAAGATAATATGCATTAATTTTTTAGGGCATTTATCAGATAACTCATGCCAGGGAGTCAAGGCAATGTCGATGTGTCAGTGGCAGTCGCAAACTGTTTCTTCAACAATGATTTTAAATTATGATGACATTGTATTTTTTATCAATAAATAAAAATCTGAAATATATTATTATAATAATATTAATAATATTAATAATGCATATTAGATTCATTATCATGAATCAGATAGTATCAGTGATATTAATATTACTTTATCATCAATGCAATCAGTTTGTCAACTATAAGTAGTTTGAATTTCTGACTAATTATCAATATTATAATAGTGACTGTCCTTTAATTTTCATTTTCATCCGATTCATGTGCTAGTTCTTTTAGCCTTTCAAATATGATATATACACGTTTTTCGTGGGACGTTTTAGTCTCAGGGGAGAACGCCAAATGGTACACAAACGACTGACTCAATACTCCCATGGAACTCAAATAAGAAGCTATCCAAAAAACAAGGTCGATATCACTTGTTGGCAGAGTACCAAGCATTTCCTGCACATTTACCCCTTTATTGGCATGCATTGTTATGTTTTGGATCCCAAATTGTCGTATAAATTGTAATCTTTCTTGTGTATCATTTGACGCAGACGTGTTCGCGTCCACATCTTCTATCCATTCAACCTTGGCAACGTTATAGCCTGTCAAAAATGAGTTGATTGGAAATTTTGTATTCACTTCAATTAGCATGATTAATTTTTTGTGCGCTGTTCAACTTTAGCGAGCATAAAATGTAAAACCGTCACGTGTTGATTTTTCAAGAACTTTGAAACGCTTGTCACCAATGGTTTGAATGCTCGAACGGCCATCCACAAGCTGTTTGAACTCTTGAATATACAAAATTGTACCATATTCTGCATAGCCGTCGTGTGTTGGAGCGCACATACCTGTATGTTCTGTGCTCAGTAAATAGTCTACCAAACCTTTATTCAATTAGAACTTAATACCAAATCTTTGCTGGCCGGATTCAACACATCTTCTCATCATCAATCTATATCTTGGTTCAAATATGTGCAAAGGACATGCAACTAAATATGATGTACATAATATTACGAACATAATTACTAATGAATAATAAATAACTTATAATAATATTATGATCATATTACTAACTAACCACCAGGAAGAGCCAAGGAACAAACAAAAATCGGAACTTGATATTCAGGTGCTGCTTGTTCATCGGAAAAATCTTGCTTTAGCCGATTCTCGTATTCGGTTGGAAAATTTCGTCTTATAAATTCATCAAGTGGCAAACACAACTGAAGTTGTCTCATTCCATGTGAATATTCTCGCCTGTGAGAGGCAGCTATTGCATTGTTGAAATAGTTGAATTTCGCTAAGCTAGTGCGACAAAGTGGACATTTGGGCTCGGTGTCTAAAATTTTTTCGTAATGAACCACAGCACAAGTACGTGGATTGAACTGAATATAGCGTTACCGAAAGCGTGGTCGAGCAAACGTGATAAACATGATCGGCACAAGACATGCCCGCAGGGCAGAACAGTAGGGCAGAAAAGAATTCCGTAGCACAACACACAATCAAGTTCTTCACGAAGTTTTTGAACAGTTGACTTGGAAAAATCGAAACTCTGAAACGAGGGACATACTGAGATGCGAGGTTCGTCAACGTGTGCTTTAACTGATATTTTCTGCAGCACGAGTAATGTATTTGAGTTGTCCGCAATCATTTCTTCAATATCTTGTGAAAGTCGATAAATGTAATTTTGTCTTATATCCTTGGTCTCAGAAAACAGAGCGGCTCGTGTGAGTGATGTGACTGATTCTATTTTAGCTTCGTCCAATTGCTGTAACTTGTATGCGTGAGAAAGGCGCTATATAAAGTGCACTATAACGTGGAGCAGTGCAAAAAATGACGATTTTTTTTACATAGTGCGCCTTTGACCAAGAACTTCTCAAAAGAACCGCTTTTTTTGCATCTGACAATGCAGATTCAGCATATTCTCTGGCATGACTCTCATTTTTTGTCGAAGTCTCAAAAAGTTTACAGTTGGTCAAAGATCTGTTAACAAAATGAAAATAATGCAACTAAATTCATGAGAAGGCTTTCAAAAAGTAGGAGATACAACAACGACCTGTTTGAGAACACTACAGCGTCTGTGTCACAAATAGCAATAGACTTTGTATAGCACTCAAGGGCTTGAACGAATTTCATTTGCTTAAAATTTTGATTGCCTTCTAGTCTTAACTTTGAGGCTTGGTTTGAATTTGGAACACAAGCTTGTATTACTTTGGACAATGTAACATTAAGAGCGTCCGAAAAACCAGCTGAAGTAGCGTGTAAAAAATGGTCTTATCCTTTGAAAACAACTTAAGGTTACCTGCTTCTTGTGCTTCTCGCTCTCCTGAGATATGGAGTCTTGATCTTACACAACTCTGACAAACAGTGCTGAAAAAACGAGCATAGTGATATAATGTAACAACAATAGCGCAGTATGTCAAAACCTGCCATCAATCATTGTTGTGGGATTGAATAAAATTGCGAGACATTGTGTACACATTAAATCCTTCAAGGAAGCAAGAAATAAAACTGATGTTCACAGAAACCTATTAACACATATTATCACCTCCATGCTATCTTGAAATATCCTTTCTTGAGAATGTACAAATTCTTGGTCTAATTTGTGCGACTGCGAAGCAGAGACTGCCTCTGTGAGAGCGACGGCCCTACATATATAGAAATTTCCAATGTATGAAATGGAAATCAAATTATATAGAAGAGCAAAAACGGAAAATGTATACTCTGCCAGTGATTTGTCGCCCCCCGAGCGCTTCACCGCCTTGATGGAAGCGATAATTGCTTTCTCCGCTTCATTGTCACCATCTTCGTCGATAGTAACGTCTTCACACGAGGCATTATCCCATTGCGTTTCAGAGTCATAGTATTCTAAAAATTGCTCCCGGCTATAGAGATTTCCATCATTATCATATCGTTTTTCGGAAGTGTTCTTGATCACGGAGTAAACTTGATCTGCAATGTTTTGGATGAATGGTTTTCGACCATTTACTGGGTAGAATCTTACTGATCTATAGCGCCGAGCATAATTAGCGTTAGTTTGTAACAATATACACATTTTAAAATGAAAAAACCCATTTAGTCGGCGCTTCACCCAACCAGCTTTCCCCGCTTTTCCTACCTCTATCCAGTCAGATTCTTGTGTGCCTAACGCACACACGATGTCCCCTAATACATAATATATATATATATATATATATATATATATACGATTTCTAAATATTATATAGATCTACCACCGTATATAAGTATATATCAAGTAGTTGTTTTGTACAAAATTAATTCAATAACCATGGTTCAATTGAAAAATAACATCGGCGAGCTCGAAAGGTGCTTTTCTGACACTCTGTTCCTCAGATTTAGCGTATTCTCCGAGAGGGTGACGATACTGAAGGAGATGGCTTTGTGACTCTAAATCAAGATTATCTAGATTTTGTGGCTTATGCTGTTCATAGAAGTTCTTTTCCTCTTGCGATATGAGAAGATCGGCAAGTTCCCGTGCATTTAGTGTCCGGCTACCATTCTCAATCTCCTGAAGAAGATTATCCATTTCAGATTATGACAAAAATAAAAATAAAAGACAGATCTGCAGATCTTTCTGTTTCTAATCAACCGACAAATTGATCAATACACATAGTAGCAAACTATATATCGATTTGGATTACGGTCTGTGTGCGTGCGTTCGTGTGCGTGCGTGCGTGCGTGCGCGTGTGTGTGTGTGTGTACGATTTAATTGTGTGTGTGTGTGTACGATTTACTAATTTCAAGAGGCTGACTGCCGCATCACTGTCAGCTGAACTTTTAAAACAACGCACTAGTATGCAAAACATTATGTGTGTCCGACGGTAAACGCAGGGGCAGGGGCATCTCAACAGTTGAAACATCTCCACGAGACGAGACGAGAGTCTAGACTCTAGAGATGCATAATAATTATTACACAGTCATTTATAATTTTCTGTATACGAAACGAATCAGGAAGGCTTAGGCATATCGACCGGCGCCACTGAATTCGAACACAATCGTGATTAATTTTTTAAGGTCGACAGTAACTTGTGTGATTATCAATCGAACGATATATATATCGCGATCGATTATTTAAAAAAGATTGTCGAGCTAAGGTTGCTCCTTAAGCCAGTTAGATCTTGTTATTAATAGAGAATCTGATGTTGATCTCAAAAAAATTATCTACGATTAAATATTATCTATATCCGGGTAATATAGATAGATCGACTGGCGCTATATGATCATTGCGTATCGTGACCAGGCGGGCCATTCCAACCTCACGATTCTGAGAATTCGATTTTTAATTAAACCGTAAATAGGCAGGTCTGAATAATAAATTTATTAATTAGATCTAATAATAAAATTAAATAATTTATTCATTAAATAATTATTAATAATTATGCATAAATTATATTGAATTGAATATTGATAATATAATAATTTAATTTATATCCTTGATATTAATAAATTTAATTTAATTTAATATGCATAGTGCATAAATTTTTAAATCATAATTCGATAAGATTAGATCTCTATGCATATCAATATGGCATTGCTATTACCTGGTAATTTATGCATAAATTCACTAAGAACGTATATATATTAATATATCTAAATTTATAATTATAATTATAATTATAAGCTTATAATTATATATATATATAATAATTATGCATAATTTATTATGTCATCTGGACTAATTATTTTCTCTATCTGATACTGAATTCGAATTTAAAAATTTATTATCAGATATGCATAGCTTGTAAATTATACGTATCAATCGATATGCATAATTTCTAAAGGGTACCTTACAATTGGTATGAACATATGTCATACGTACATGATCCATGAGTTATTTATTATAAAATAATAAATTAATAATTCACCATAGATAATTAATATTGTATTTAGAGAGATCTATCTCGTGTCATTAAATAATAATATTATTATTGTGATATTGATATGAGGTAACATATAAAAATTTAATGACAGACTTAGTAATAATTTTGGTTTAAGTCATATGTCAAAAATTTCGTTGTCCGTCAAGTCTTCTATTATTAAATTATGCAAAACCATCTCATCTTTCCATTTTGCTAACTTAGCATCGACAGAGAACGATAGCTTAAGAATGAACTGCGAACTTTCGTCCCAAACTATTTCAATTGTTGGAGCAGGCCCCTGCCATTTTTCTTCATCGCTGTCTTCCTCCCACAGCCATTTCTTGACCTCGGGCTTTGTACCCTGTTCCCCTTCAGATACTGTATCTGCAACAATACAATCTTTAGTAGACAAATACTCCTTAAGTGCCTTTATATTTGCTTTACGGTTGACATTTATATTCGCAGTAATATAGCCTGCACTTTTTGCCCCTAGCCACTTCATCAGTCTCAATAATCCATAACACATGATGCACATCCACACAATGTTCACAGCAAACCAAACCATGAAATTTGCAATTAACTTATCAACTATAAATACATGCCATGGCTGATCCAAATCTATATTCATGTTCATTCCTGTAAAGCGATCTACTAGATCAAACGCCATTGACGCAGCGAGTACTACTTGCATCACCTCCAAACTCGCAGATGCACGCTCATCCGCCGCGGATGCTTCAACTAAAAACTTAGTATTAACTTCAACTTGCTGAAAAACTTCTTGTAAGCATTTCACGTTGATCACTTCCGCCATGACAGAAAGGTTTTCGAGCTCATGCAAAGATCCATCAACATTTTTTTTTAAATCTTCTATTCTCACTTCTATACTGCTTCGCAGTTCTTCATAATCTAATGTCTTATAAAGTTCTATATGAGTAGGGTTTTTGGGGTATTCAGGAAGCTTGATGTACGTGATAGAATCTGAAAGATAATTCAAGCTCTCCGTCATCAAAATTATTTCCTGAGACGCTACGCTCAACTGATCCCGTATTTTTTCGACAAAAGTCGGGTCTGTAGCATGCTGTCCTATCATATGTCGTATTGTTTTCAGTAAATCAGAAAGAAGAAAAGTCCTCTTAAAAAAACTTCGAATAAACATAGATCGTGATAAAAGAGAAATGTATGGCAACAAGAGCCTTTCAAGGTTCTTCGACTCGGGTCCACACAGAAGCAGGCCATTCCGCCCCATGAGAATGAAATCTTTGTCACTGAGATCTGCAACCTTAGTTATCTGACCCAGCACCTGTTTGAGTTCACATTCTTTGTCTTCTTTGTCCAAATATTCAGCAGCTTTGCAATGAGGTTCACAGTCATTGCAAGTAAAAACGTTATACTTTTCTCGCTTTTCAGGATATCCCATGAAAACGAGATCTAGAATTTGTCTTTGATGTCCAGACAAGAGTGATTCCATGATTCGAGAAGAATCCTGTGTCACATCGACAACAACTCTTGACAGGAGATCAACTGAAAGAGAATCCATCTGACGCTCGTTGATTGCATCGACAGTCATTCCGTACATTGTATTCCCCTCCACAGACAGATGCATACCAAAAACTTCAACCTGAACTATTCCTTCATCTTCTGGATAGTTTATTTCTGCCTCAAAGTTGATATATTTGGTCGGTTCGAAGTCCAGAATCTGCACGACAGTGAGGCCAATATCAGTCTCCAGATCTGTCCCCGTAGGATCTTTGTCTGCATTGGCTGTGAACATGCCTCCTTTACAGCGATCATAGGCCCCGAGTCTATCGCATAAAGAAACAATCTGATTTGCACCAAAAGGCATCCATTCGCACACAATAAGGCGCACGTCCGAAAGCACAATAGCTTCAGACAGTTCATCTGCAATTCCAGACTTTCCTGCTGCTGCTTCTGCAACCCGATGTTTATTTGATATGAAATTTCTTCCTCGTTTACGCAGAAACTTGGGAAGATAAGGAGAAGATACATACGAAACATCTTCAGTCTCTGTGATTCGACTGTCCACTCGATGTCCAGACTTTGTCGTGAGGAACCATACTCCCTCTCCATCCTCCCCTCCTTCATCATCCCAATCTGGGTGCAAAAGTTCATTCTTTTCGTATATAAAGCCGTGAACATCATCCCTCATATCATCTGTGACGGCATCAAGGAGAGTAAATCCTTTCTCTGAAACTTGATACGCAGTAATGGGTTGCAAATCCTCAGACGATAACTTTAAGGCGTTCAAGACACCTCCCTCACGCAAATCGTCGAGGTCATCCTTGCCCTCCTGTGATATGTTGAGCCAAATCACTTTACGATTAACCAGCATAGTCGACGGCGAATAGTCGTAGTCGAATACTTCATGCAGAATCCCTTGGTGAATTAGCACCGTCAAAGGCATCGACCGTATCCATGATTCCTTCTCTCCTTCTTCGGTTGCACAGCAGCCATATTTTGATATCATGTACAAAAGCTTTAAATGATCTGGTGTAAAGTCTATCATATCTTCGTCATACTCCGATTCGTCTTCAAAGTAGTCTTCATCATCATCTTGCACAGAACTTTCTGTAATTGGTGATGACTTGCGTGTACTCTTCGACTTAGTGGATTTTGAAGATTTGGACGATTTTGAAGATTTAGATGAACGCTTCGATCCGCTGCTACTTGCTTTTGACGAAGTGGCTGTTTTTGTGGACTTTGAGGATTGCGCCTTAGACTTCTTAGTCGAATCTGAGGTGGTCGAAACTTTTGATTTTTTTGTTGTACTAGAACGTTTTGAAGACGTCGCACTGCTTCGCGTCTTACGTGATGATTTGGAAACAGTAGACACGCTATCATCGTCGTCTTCGTCAGATGCTAAATATTTCAAGGACTTTTTACTCTTAGAAGGAACTTTTTTGAAATTTTTATCTGGTGTGAGAGGCGGTATGGCGCCGGGCAGGATCGATTTTTTATCATCCTGGTGGCCATCCATGTCGTCATCCACGCTCAACATGTCAAGGTGGATCAAATCTTGCTTCTTGGGCATCACGACTCGCCCGCGATAACGTGAGGGTTCCTATATTTCGCGTGAATACCTCCGACAACAATTTTAGGCAGCGATAGATTCATATAAAACAATAACCATGACAAAAACAAACTACTTGCAGTAACACAAAAACAATACAATACAGAATAAAAATCAAATAATAATAATAATAGTTATGCAATACCTATATATGAAAGAAATAAAAAAACACTGGAAACAAAGAAAAAAAAAGAAAAAAAATCAAACAATTAAACAATCCGAACCCCACCCCACCCCGGAGAGATGCAGGCGGAGACAAGAAAAAACGTAGGCTTTTTGCCGAGCCTCGAGCGGAGCTGCGCAGGAAGGAAGAAAGTAAAAAAAGGAGATTAACCACGCACAGTT
>Ga0099798_10523_pt1 | contig 12568 bp, 13 predicted proteins | sample Uncmet_Sort29A_1_FD_89870 | JGI IMG/M metagenome (GOLD analysis project Ga0099798, IMG submission 89870) | Marine eukaryotic communities from CALCOFI LINE 67, Pacific Ocean - CN13ID_Sort29A_1 | ecosystem: Environmental > Aquatic > Marine > Oceanic | place: Pacific Ocean: Monterey Bay | collected... | reverse complement strand
TCGCCATTTCGAATTAATTTGTATAGGTGGTAAGGCTGGTGCGTTGTCGCCGGTTGTGGAGGGAGAATGTGTGCCGGTCGATGGTGGCGATGACGATGCTAACGATGACACTGATTCTGGCTCTGGTGAAGGTGGGGAGAGCGACCAACCCAAGGAACCGGAATCGGGAACCGGTGACGGCGAGGACAACAGCGCGCCTAAGGAATAAACGGAGTACAAAACGTTATTATTACCACTAAAATCAAGTGTTGTACCAATAAAATGTACAGTAAACCATCGAAAGATTATTTAATTCATGCGTAACACGAATTTTTCTGAAATTAAATTTACAAGTGATATACCACCAAGTACCATTCACGAATAATAATTGTTTGATCCATTCATGTTGTTGTATGTGAAAATGAAATGTAACATGTTGGTTCGTGTTGACAGTCGCAGAATCATTATTTTTACCACATTTTGATCCATCCACAGCAATAATTAACAAACAAAATTAAAATAAAAGTATGTCGCCGCCAGCAGTAGTCTTCCTAGACGTAGGAGGTGTGGTCACGCCGTCACCATTTCCGGCATTAGCAAAAGTGGCAAAAGCTTATAAAATGAAGCCAGACGTTCTGAAGAAAAAAATGCAGCAATATCATTTACTCTGGGCGAAATGTGAGCGTGGACAGGCAGATCCAAGTGAATATCTAAATTTTATTCGCATGAAAATCGGTGTCGACCTTGCACCATGGCTACATGAAATCGGCCACGCGCCGCCTAATCCACAAATGTTACATGTTATTAGTTTGTTACGAGATCGATTTCCTGGAATCGTCATCGCTGCTATTAGTAATACAGTTTCACGTGAGCGTAGTGTAAATGTTAATACGTCGAATGATAGTAAGCAAAACGAAAATGTTAAAAAATCAAAAGGCGCAAATTCGTTCAAAGACATATGGGGTAGAAAATTATTCGATTTCGTCATAGAATCTCATATAGAAGGTATAAGAAAAGGTGATGGCGATGCGATTTTTCGTCTTGCATTACGGAAATTAAAGGACGTTAATCCTAGTGAATGCTTATTTTTAGACGACTTGAAAAATAACCTCGTCGCTCCTCGTAAGCTTGGCATGCAAGTACAACTAGCCAAAACACCGTTAAAAGCAGTTAAAATATTATTACGCGAGTTCAAATTAGAATCGCATCTTATACCTAACGTCAAACATCCCATTACTGCATTAAAGTTAGACAGAAAAGTGTTACAGACGTACTTAGAGCATAATGTAAAACAATGGAAAAAGGGGAGATTGGTAATGCATCAATTTGCATTCGGCCAGTCGAATCCTACATACCATCTTATATCTAGCAGTGATGCCACATCATCTAATAAGAATGAACGAAATCTGACGAATTCGTTTGTACTAAGAAAGCAACCACCAGGGAAGTTGTTACCATCTGCTCATGATGTTGTACGAGAATATGAAACTATGAAGTACATGGGGTCACAAAATATTCCGGTACCAGAACAAATATTGTGCTGTAAAGATACAAACGTCATCGGCACGCCATTCTACATCATGCGATTCGTACCAGGTGTTGTTTTGACAGACGCGCATTTACCAACATATAATGCAGGAGAAAGGACGATTATTTATGAGAATTTGTTTAAAGTATTAGCAAAAATTCATTCTGCACCTACGCCAATCAGCAACAACAAGTGGATAGACAGATACGTAGGAAGGCAGTTAAAACGCTGGGGGAACTTTTTTGAAAAATCACCAAACGAAAAAATTCCCGAGGCGGTGGAGTTGTTGGCAGCGTTACGAAGTCATAAATTTGCAAACGAACCCCCCGCCAAAGGGTTTGGCGGGAACGTTCATGGAGATTTTAGATTGAATAACGTCATTGTAAATCCTGATAGTAAAGAAATTATGGCGGTGCTCGATTGGGAGCTATCGACTGTTGGTGATTGTCTTACTGATGTGGTATCTGCTTTAGCAGCGCATTTTATACCGATTGGAACTAAGCCTAGTGACGGACCGTTAGATTGGCGAGATGAAAGCAGCGGCATTCCTAGTCCAAAAAGGCTGTTGGAGGTTTACTGTAATGAGCGGAATGTAAGTATTGACGGAGAGAGGATACGATTTAGTATGGCGTTTCAAGCGTTTCGCTTAGCGGCTATTGTACAAGGCGTTTTGGATAGATCGAAGCAGGGTAATGCCAGTCAGGGGGCGGAGATGGTGCAGATGTTTGTTGCGGCGTTATCTCCTTATTGCCAGTCGGCGTTGGATTGGTTGAATGGCGCTGAGATCCCTGGGTTGCTGCCGCCGGCGTCACCGGGTGCTGCGAAGTTGTGACGCGGGATGGGTGCGGGTTTCGTTTTTTGTTGGTTTTGTTTGTCCGTTCTTGGCGCTGCTACATGTTTTGCTGGGTGAATTCTGTCGTTTTCCGCCATTTTTCAACTCTATAACACTCTTAATAGCTGGAACTCCTCGAGTTCCAAATGTGGTTCCGCCCCCAGCTCAATCGCCGCTTTCCATGCCTGTGGCCGCCCCCATCCGCAATCTTGCCCCCACGTTCTTTTTTGCTGCCCAAATCTAGCAACCGTGACAAGGCAACGCCGAGCATTCCGCTGCGGCACACGCAGCACCCGGGACGCCAAACGTTCCGCAGTCGAATTCCATCAATGCCAAGCGCGCAATGGGCCGTTATAAAAATTGGATTGACTTTTGTCTATATTTAAAACGAAATTGAAACATTTGTTGACCGTCATCAATTGTTAGACAAGTTTGTTGATAGTGTGTGATGTGTTTGTGAGCGTAAGTGATTGAAAAAATGCATACAAAAAAGTAAAATTGTTCAATACATGTTGTTCTGCTCAAAATTTGGTTCATACAATTTCACAATTATACCATTTTCCATATTCACATTGGTTCATACACATCTCCACAGTAAGTAACACAACATCCATTCAGAAAAACAGTACAAAAAAGTAAAACAAATTCAAAATGAGTGTAAATAAAAGGGATTTGAGCGGCCTCCGGCTAGCGGGAGTGAAAGGGGAGCTAAACATTTCTCAGGAAATGAAAGTCGAGGAAAAAAAGCCAGCGGCAGGCGTTAGGGCGTTTCAGGCACCTGAAAAAGTTACGGACAACTGGGGTGCATGCGCGGGTGCGGGTAGTGATTATTTCCATGCTTATAGAGAAAAGCGCGATTTTCAGTTGAATAGAGAGAGAGAATTTGAGAGGGAGTTTGAGGAGGAAAAAGATTTTGACGAACATCAGGCGAAACGTATGAAGTACATGGAGGAGGACGAGGCCAAGACTTCGAAGAGGCGGTACGTTTTTTGTTTTGTTTTGTTGTTTTTTTGGTATGCGAAGAGACGTGATAAGGTATGGATTATGTATGGATTCTATTGGATTGAGGTATCTTATGAATGTTTTGAAGACGAAATTAAATCCATCTGCCAGGAATTTGCGCCGTCCTGGGCAGGTAACGGTCGTTTGCGCGTTGATATCATATATCACCGCAGCCGCACGGAGCATTTCCTGTGGCAGGTGACCCAAAGTCGCATCCGTGTTCAGAATCTTTGAAAAGATTTCAATTTTTGAAAATCTTTCGGTTTTCTACATTTGGCGTCGCGCGGTGAGCACGCATTATCCACATTTGCGGGCAGCGATGACGAGGATACCGATGATGAGAGCGTTAGGTCGTCTGAGTCATCGGAGGACGACGATGGGCTCTAAAGTTCTAGGCCAGAAATACAATAAGTGGTTCGTCTTAAGCCATTCCGTCCCCGCGCCGCAAGCAAGTTGCGATTGGTATTGAACCCTCCGGGGCTTTTTCAGCAAAGCACCACCATCAGCTCGTCCATGATCAGCTTTTCTGATTTGGCGACGCACGATGAGCAGGCATTATCTGCTTTTTATTGGCAGTTTAGAGGGCTCATGAGCGCCAATAAAGTCCTAGGTCAGCAATATAATAAGTGGTTCGTCTTAAGCCATTCCGTCCGCGGTTGGCTACAAAATATCCAAGTTGCAAAATATAGTATAGTACACTCAAAATATCCAATTGTCTCCTGGTAGGAGGAGGATCACAAAGTCTTGAAAAACATCCAGACATAATATGACCGTGTCCAAAACCTCAACGCATGCTACTCAGGTGGCAGCTCTATCCACTGACGCAACGGAAAAAGCGAAAGCAGGCCGCATCGGAAGTGGAAACATTTTATGTGTTGACATTATATTGCTCAAGGAGATGAGCACAGTGGAAGACCACTTTGGCTTCAATGCCGTGGACGCTCTCAGAGATTTGAAGCGGGACCGCCCCACCAGAGGAACCGCCCCCCCGCACGCCCATACCATTTGCCATTTTGGCGGCCGTATTCGTCGCGGCGATTACATTCTTGATTTTTGTTTAAATCACAATCAAATAAATCCATTTAAGTATCGACAATACACGGAGAAGTGTGGACTCAACTGGAAACCCCCTACACGGCGTTAGTGCCGTACCGCTAAGCAAATTAAAAGTTAGCAAAAATCAAAGAACGAGTCGACAGGAGTGGTTGCGAAAATTATCAGGCGGGCTTGAAATGTTACCAGGCGCTCTCCCCCAAATTTTATTTTACTTATTACTGCCCAACCGGACGCCCACGGCATCTTCCACCTCTCTCCCCCCACCCTTTTACCTCTTCAGTTTGTCCATCCCCCCGCATACCTTAACACTGAGCGACAAACGCAAGCGCCGTAAAGAAGCCAAGCTGCGCAATGCGCAGCAGAAGGAGTTGGGCAAGGAGATCAATTCGTTCAAGAGTGGCAACTTTCTCGCGGAGGCGAAGAAATTGGTCGAAGAGAGTAAAAAGCAAGGCAAAACACTCGATACGGCGGAATTGCGGGATGAAAAAGCTCGGATGGCGGCAGCGGCGGTACCTGTTAGTGCTTCGCAGATGAATAATATGGAAGACAACATCAAAATTAAGGAAGTTGATGATGATATTATTTAAAATTAGCAAAAACGTGCTAGAAAGTAGTAAATATACATACAAATCATATGTTTTAGTCGATAATAAATGATTTTTTCAACGGTCAGACATTAAATTACGAAAATGTAGATTTCGCACATATTGTCAAATAAGTATGCGTGACATGTTGAATGTTGGTGTGGTGTGTTAGACCTCATGTCAAAAGAAGTGAAAAAATATAAACAATAAAGCGAGAGAAAGTTGTTTAGTTTAGCAATTGTAATTTGTTAAGCCAACAATTAAAATCACGAACACACACTTTCGGATTAAGATTGATTTTAAACATTTTAAATCGTTTGTCACACGCGATTTAAATTTCACTAAAACACGTCAAATATACATATATATTGCTACAATCGTGTGTACCAACAAAATTGAAATCGTGATTTTCAATTTTGAAAAATTAAAATAAAATTGGTCATTCACCCCATCCATCTTCTTCCATTCTCAAAATAAAATTTTCAAAATCAAAATATTTTTTCAAAACGAATTTATTTTTTAAAAAATTAACACATGATCATTCAAAAAATATAAATACAGTTTGTTTTTCAAGCAAAAATAAAGTTACAGTAATTTACAAGAAATTACAAAAGTAAAACATCACACATTACAGTTTGTAAACAGTATTGATAAGACAAAAAATATTTTGTAAAAACAAAACGTCTGTCACAAACAAAATAATAATAATAATAATAATAAAATGTTGAAAATGGTTCTAACTAAAATGTTGGCGAGCGCCACTATTGGGCGCGCTCTGCGCATGGACGGAGGAGGTATGGTGGAGCTGCAAGATACTGGTGGACAGGTTGAAAAATAAATTTTAATTTTCAAAATCGATCAAAAATCAGTCCCAAAATGCAAACACTAACGTACATTTTCGTTTTTTATTTTTCTCATAAACGATTTTTAATTTTAGATTACGCCGTATGCAAATATGTCCGATGACGCTCTTCCTAAAGCACCCGCGGCTCTTAAGGAAGTTGGCGTTGACACCGCCAAAGTTGCCCCCGCCTCAACTGCCACGACCGATGGTGAAATTGACACGAGCGGGTTTTATTTTGTTAAGCCCACGTTTTTCGCAGGCGGATTTTTTTACGAAGATGGTTTTCACAACGAGATGGGATGTTTGGCGTGTGGTTGTAGTTGTCTTGTTGACCGCACTTGGTTGGAAACAATTAATTTTTACGTTTAAACAACATTTTGTGCCGTTTTTAGCACCTCAAAACGATTTTTTTGTAATTTTTAAAATTAGGTTCCGACAATACTATGATCAAAATATTTACGTTGCAAACGATTCAGACACCGATCTGCTCAAGGGATCCGATGAGCTGAAGGACGCAAAACGAGATGAAAAGTAATTTATATTTTTAATTAAATGTTACGTTTTTAGGCGGAAAAATTAAGAGATCCTACTTTCCAGCCACTCATTTCGTAAAATCTTTTTTTTATTTTTAAAAAAGGTTGCGACGCCTCGCTGACTACACTGGTATTTCAAAAGACAAACTTCGCGAAATGTATCTTGACTACAGAAAAGATGAAGACGCCAACTCCCCCCTGAAGTACTTCCTCGGCTTTGGTGCAAACCCTATGGAAAGGCTAGCCACGACGCCTTTCGAAAACCGTCTCAGACAACACCACAGGGACTTTGCATTTTCTGCCATGGCGATCCAGGAGCAGTCGGCTAATCAAAGCGTGGACAACATGCACATTCCACGTTGGCGAAATTAATTATTTTTAAAAACAATTTAAAATCGGTCTGAAAACATCAAAATCGCATCTCAAAACATCAATTTCGTATATCAAAACGTCTTTTTTAATTTTTCTACTAGGTTTGCAAAACATGATATATGGTCAAACGCATGTCATTGCCTACGTGCCAAATCGCCGCGCCGATTTCGAAGCTAAACAAAGTGAGATCTATGAGCGGTACCCGATCACAAATTATGCAGATGACGAGTGGGAGGAGGGCGAAAATTACAAGCGAAACATTAAAAAATGCGGTCCGGACTGGGAGAAAGTGGATGTGCAGTTTGGGTTCCCCTCTCTCATCCACAGTGACACCATCCGCGATATTGGATATGATTTCGTCGAAATCAATGTAAAACCAGGTGTTATTGAAGGTTTTAAAGATGGATTTATAACGAAAGTCAAACGCGAATATAAAGATAATGGCACGATCGATGCAACGATGCTCATCTTGGATATCGAATCATTCTATGATGATCAAGAGATAAACACGAAGATTCAACGCTCACAAGATGTACAAGTTAAATTTCAGGCGCGCAAAGATATGGTTAGCCAAACTGTCCTTAAAAACAGAATTGCAAAACGCGTCGGTGAGCATCAATGTGATGATAAAACACTTCACGATCCCTTGATGTTAAAACTCACTGGATTGACGGAGGGGGAGCATTACACCCTCACTGGATCACCGAACGTATTCCAAAATCGGTTGCGCAAAGAATATATCGAAGGCGACCTTCATGGCAACGGTTGGACAATTTGTTTAAATCGAAAATTCAAAAATCGAAAATCAATTTCATTTCTTCCAAACATCATTTTTAATTTTTTTAATTTTTTTTCTAGGCCCTGATTTGCAAGTGCCAATTGATGAATTCCGAAAGCATTTCAAAGCAATCCCAGCAGAGTTGATGAAAGACCTTGCGAATGATCTTGAAGGTAAAAAGTTTGTCGTGAAACCAAATTATTACATGCAGGGTTGGAAACCATGTCAAGAAAAAGAAGTTCGTTCTACCCAACTCACTACGAAGGGCGTTGATTCCCCCTGGACGATTTCTGCGACAGTCGAAGCAAGCAAACTAAAAGAGCCACGCGAACTGACCAACATCCCTATTGCGATCTTGGGGTTGATGCGTTTAAAAAACCGTAAAGACCCTGAATCAGCAGTAAGTGAAGCGGCTTGTATGAAGCGTAATTGTTTCCGCGGAAGTGCAAAATGTCTTGACATCTTCAGAGCGTTCGTCGTCCTTGGTCCGGCTGCTGCGCTATTGTTCTTCTGTATTGCCATGGCTCCCTCAATTGCTATGGGAAGTTTTGGCAAGGATGACGAGGAGGAAGTGCTTAATAATACATTAACAAATCTAACAAACTTAACAGGTTTGTAAATGACAAACTTAACAGGAGGCACATTGTAAATGTTAATCACATTGTAAAGAAATGACAGATGTCAATAAAAATTATCAAAACGTAAAATTATTTCGATTTCAAATCGAAATGTAATAAAAAGCGAAACATTTATATCACGGATGAGTTTTTTCAAAACACGAGTACACGAAATATAACCGACTGGGGCACGTATATGCTTTGGTTGGTAATACAAAAATTATAAAATTAAAATAATTATAAGAATGATTAGACAGTAAAACAATAACTTCGTTAAAGAATAATTGATTTTGTCATCGTCACTCGAACTTAATTGTCAGTCATGTCGAAGCGCGCGTGTGGTAGGTTGGTGAGAGAGCAGTTAATTAACTACAGTAACACGAGAATCGAGTTCGCACGCACGAAAGAAATAAAGTAATCATTTAAAATTCTAAGTCGTTTGACTCATGCGATTTCTAAAATTTTAAATGATTCGTCGAAATTATCAATGATCGAATAAAAATAATTACGTCAAAAATATAAAAAATATTCCTGCGTGCAAATAATTTGAAATCGAAATTTTTTAATTTGCATATTTTTTAAAAAATAAATTGGTCATCACTATTTCATATCTTCACAAACATAATACATTCAAAATTTCATCAAAATATTACCAAAATAAGAAACGGTTTTAAAAGTTTTTCAGAACAAGTAAGTCAAGTACTTTACTCACAAAAAAGTAAAACAAACAAACAATTATTTAGTGCAGTTTGTAAACGTACACGAAATAAAAAATAAAATATGATGAAATTCATTGTAAGTAAATTGGTGGTCAGTGCCACAGCTCTTCGCATGGAGCCCACTACTTCAGTCGAGCTAATGGAGTCTGGTCTTACCTCCCAAGTTACGCCGACTGATGAAAGTCAAATCCAAACCGCATCTCCACCTACCACTCAGCTTAGTCAGGTGGATGTCGAAAGTCAAACAAGTGGATTTCAGATCGATCCTAACGCTTTCTACTATGTAAAACCATCATTTTTCAAGCGCGGGAAAATTTATGGCAATAGATGGGACGATCCATTTCCGTGGAGTTTGTTCTGTTGCCAGTGCGCGGTGTTCAATCCGCGCTCGTGGTTTGAAGAGTATTATGCGCAAAATGTTGACGTTCCTACAGAGGAGGACACAAATTTTCTGAAAGACAGAATTGTTGGTAAGCAAGGAGTGGAGATGAGAAATCGTCTGGCTGACCACAACGGTGGGAGAAATTTAAAAACGCTAAAATTTAAATCGTGCCTCAAAACTTCAAAATCGTTGTTCAAATCGCCATTTTAATTACATTTCTCCCTCTTTTGTCTTCAAAAATAATTTTAAATCTACTAGGTATTGACAGAGAGAAAATGGAGGAAATGTGGAAAAAATACGCGGATGCACTGATTGACAAAAAAGACGTTTGAGAAAAATTATATAAATCAAAATGTCATGGTTCAAAACGTCATTTTCGTTAATCAAAACGTCAAATTTCGTTGTTCCAGGTGCCCCCGAACCCCTTCCATGATATAATTAACATGCGGACAAAACCACTCGAAGAAATTCATCGACAATGCCAGAGGGAGATGTCTTTTCGCGCCATGGCATTGCAGCCAGCGGTTGGAGAAATTTAAAAATTAATCGGCGTCAGAAAAATTAACAGCTCCCAAAAATCGACGCTGGGACTCTTAAAAACCAACTTTTTGCTCTAAATTCTTCTTTAAATTAATTTCTCCTACTTTTTTTTTATTACTAGGATGCGCTTCACGCTTTCAATGGCCGGATCGACCCAATGCATATACCAATGTACCAATATCTGACAAGTGGAGAAAATCATGTCGTCGCCTATATTCCCAATATTAACAACGACTCCGGCGAAATGGACGTGCAATTCGCATTCCCCTCCCTTCTATACAGTGAATTCATTCGACCCATTGCGTATGATGAGATCGAAATAAAAGTTCATCCTGGCGTCATTAAACAAGGGTTGCAAAATGGTTTTACCACAAAAATTGAAAGAATTAAAAATGAGGATGGGACTATTGATGCGCTTCTGTACACAGCCAACATTGAAAAACATTACGTCTGGGATGCGAAAGATCATGATATTAACAAAGCGAAAACCGAAGTTGTCTTGCGTAATAAATTATTAACATTAATGCGAAAAGCGTTACTGAAAAATAATGAAAACATCACAGAAAATACATACGAAAAAAATGTTCGTTCTGGTCAGAGAGAAACGAAATCAACATTCGTTCTTAAAAATTTGATCGAAGGAAAAGATTACACGATTATCAATTCCGCGCATATTTTTCAAAACCGCCTTCGGCAGGAATTCGTCCACGGCGATCTTGAAGGTTGGAGAAATTTTAAAAAATATTGCAAAAAAAACCAAAATTGCAAAAAACGGCGTTCAAATCGCCAAAATTCGTCTTTTTCATTAAATTTCTCCACTTTTGTTTTCAAAAATTTACTAGGTGCTGGACGCGATCTAACCATGCCAAAAACGGAGTTAAAACACTTCAAACAAATTCCGGCGGAAGAAATGCAGAAGGTATTGTCATCTTTTGACAGCAAGCAGTTTGTTGTCGATGCAAACTACTATAAATATGGGTGGAATGAAGCACAGGAAGAAAAGGTTTTGGCGACAATTATCTCACCGTCGAATGTTAGAGAAATTTAAAAATGATTGGAAATCGAAATTTCGAGCATTCAAAATCGTCGTTCAAATCGCCATTTTAATTAAAATTTAAATTTTCTCCCACTTTTTTCAACACAATTACTAGGTCGATTCGCCCTGGACATTCACTGCCTCCGTCGAATCGCAATCCTTAACAGAAACGACTGTTCATAATATTCCAAAAGCGGTTTTCGGTTTAATGCGCGAAAAACCAAACGAAGGCGTTGTACCAATTGCACCAGGTCGTCGACAGCGCTATCGTGCCGGTGCAAAGTTGGAGAAATTTAAAATTAAAAAAAAGATTGAAAATCGAAATTTCGATCATTTTTGGGGCCCTGCGAGGGCGTAGGCGAGTAAAAATCGTTGTTCAAATCGCCCAAAATCGTTATTTTGATTATATTTCTCCACTTTTTTTAAAAAACAATTACTAGGTGTGTTCATCGTACCAGGTTGTGTATCGTATATTTTCCTATCGTTATTATGTTGGCATTGCTCGCGTTTTTGTTCGGCGGCATGTTTATTCCAGTTAATCTCAACCCGGATGACGAAAGTGTTGTGAACACCACATCGAACATTACACTATAAAAATAAAAACATGAAGCAGAGCTCAAAGAATTACACCACTAAAAGAAGTTACATTCATATTCAAATAAGTAATTAAAAATTTCGAATTATAAGTTATAACTAACCAGAACGTAGTTAGTCACAAACGATTTTTTAAAACGCCCACTACACGAAAGAAAAAAGTAAGTAAGTAAATTTGAGTCTGTTGTACTTGGATTGAAATTGTAAATTTGAGTCTGTTGTACTTGGATTGAAGTAAAAGCTTCACCAAAAAATTAAATTAAATTTATACATTTAATAATAAAAACGTAGCAAAAAGTAGTAAATATAATTACATACCAATCATTTGAAATTATTTGCAATTGCCCATTCGTTGACAATCAGTTGATATTATTTGTAATTGCCCGTTCGTCTCTATTGTTGGCTCACGTGACTCGTTCGTTCTTTTTTTTGAAAATTTCACCATCAAATGTACATCAACCCACAAAAAGTATATAGTTTTTAAGCATAATTTGATTAGAATGATTAGAAAGGTTTGGCGAAGTTGATTAGATGGATCTTGAAAAAAGAAGCAACACAAAAGTAGAGAGGGTTTCATTCTGGAAAAGGTTTAGGTTGAACAGTAAAATCAAAATCAAGTTCTTTAGCTTTTGGGAGTTGGAGATTGTTTTGCTTTAGCTATCGTCTCTTCTTCATTAATTTAAAAATTGAAATTGTTAATTAAAATTCTCTATTTCACCGCAGTATAGTACAGAATGGGTAGGGTGTTGGTTGTGGCCGCCGCGATTGTTTCTTCTAGTATCTTGGCGGGGTGCCAGGACAAAGAGGTGGTGTACTTGGACAACGAGGGTTTAGAAGTCGTCGACCCAGATACTGGAGCTAGTGGAACCCGACGAGTTCCCCGGGTGAAAGTTTTAACCGATGCACCTGAGCCGTTGGAGAAATTTAAATCGAAATTTCGATCTTATAATGGCCCTGAGGGCGCTTGCGAGTAGAAAAAATTCCAAAATGTTTAATTTTCTACTAGGTTTGCTACGCCAATGCCAGAGAACGCCACTTTCGTAGAAAAGGGGATGTACTGTATTAATGAGGTTGGAGTAATTTAAACATCAAAATCAGTCCTCCGAACGCCAACATTCGTCCTAAAACCATTAATTGTCATCGCTTTTTTAATTTTCTCCAATTTTTTTCAA
>Ga0099798_10522_pt1 | contig 12574 bp, 12 predicted proteins | sample Uncmet_Sort29A_1_FD_89870 | JGI IMG/M metagenome (GOLD analysis project Ga0099798, IMG submission 89870) | Marine eukaryotic communities from CALCOFI LINE 67, Pacific Ocean - CN13ID_Sort29A_1 | ecosystem: Environmental > Aquatic > Marine > Oceanic | place: Pacific Ocean: Monterey Bay | collected... | reverse complement strand
TTGTGGTGTTGTTGTTATTTCAATTTCTAAACGCTTCCTTATTTGTATAAATGGAAAATTATTCTGTTTGTCTACTTGGAGGAAAATTACTAAAACAATCTAAACAAATTCTTAATTACTATTTTACAAACAAATCTGGAAAATTATTTTGAAATGCTTTTGTAAAAAACAATGTAGAAGCTTATATTTCAATGATAAATCCTCATCCCATCCATCATTTTTAGGGTTCGACAAAACACATTTTCATCCCGAAAGAAAAACCAACATACGCTCAGAAAAAGACATTCCCAGGGATTCAGGAAGAAAAAAACAAACGAAATGGAACTGAAAGTTTCAGTCTGAAACAGAAAACCCTCCCTCAAAGACTCAAAAAAACTAAACTCATGCCAGAAAAAAAAAACAATACTACAACCATTATAAAAGGCTCTCCTCAATAGCTTCGCAATAAAATCTACCTCGTCATTATTTTTGTGAAAGATTATCACCATAATAAGCGGCACAAAAATGGTTGACCTCAATAATATTCCGTATGATGGGGTTCCCAGTATCTGCAAAAAGGATGTCGCAGGCTAAAGGCCAGTCCCTTCCACAATCCATATAAACATACTAAAAATACACCGTCCTCCTTCCAATTCCCTATACACATACTAAATACCCTCTCCCTCACAACCATCATCTAGGCCTAAAAGAACTATATGCGTTTTTCGGTTGTGTTACAATATTGAACTATATTTTTTGTGTTACAATTGAACAAGACAAGAAAATGCTGCTGATGGTTCCTGTATACGGGTGATAGCTAGAATAAACCATCAAACTGAGAAAATAATCATTAAAATTTCAAATAACAAAAACATGTAAAGAACACTAAGACAAAGCTTGAATAATAAAATAATAATATAGTTAATTGTTGATCTACTTTCTTCTATTTGTTAACGTCTGCTTCTTTACTTCCGAAAGAAAATACCCACCTGAAATTACATCTTCAACATTCAGGCATGAGATTCGATCTCGTGATCCAGGACAACAGCCACCGTTGTCCTAGACACCGGACCGGCGCTCGAACTTGCTCCGGTGCGTTCAATGACCTGACCAACGGGAGCTTGAACTTTCTTCTGCTGTTCAGCTGCGACTTTCAATTCTTCAAATAGTTTATCAAATCCATTCTCCTTTCCATCATCTCCGCACATCGGCCCAGCAATGCAGAATGGAATGCCGCAACCACAATTGAACACAAAACCCACATTCTTGTTCTCGAACTTCCCTAATCTAGTTCCTTTTACTGTCATCCCCTTCACCGGAATGCAGCTCGAACCGCAACACGATTCTGTTTTTTTCTCCGGAAGTCCGATCGGCTCATATAAGTGAACATCGGCCTTGTTTTGTTTACTGGATAAGTAAATATCCTGTTCGCCGGGAATGACGTTATGAATCCCGCCAAGGCAACAGCAAAGACTCGAGAAAACGAAATTTAAGAGAGCCTGTCCGAAATTCCTAAAGACAGCTTTCAAAAAATAAATTTATTTTTTGATCCAATGAGTTTTTTTTTTTTTGGAAATCCCGTCAAGGGGATTTTTGCACTTGTTTTGAAACCGTTCATTTTCCTGTGTTATTTCAAACCTTTTTTGGCCCACATGGACCAAAAAAAAAAACTCAGAAAAAGCACAATTTTTGCACAAACAACAAGCCTGTCTTAATAATTAATTTCGGACCGGCTGTTTTAAATTTCGTTTTCTCGAGTACGCGAACACCCAAAACAGATGTTCTCTTTAGTGCATAAGTTGTCTGTCCCGACATATCCGTCATTACCAAAACACTTTACATCCGGATTTAACACGATTTTTTTAATCCGACCTCAAGATTAAAAAAAAAAAAAACTGGACCAAAATAAATGGGAAAAAACGAGTCGGATAAAAAAAAATCGTGTTATTTAAAATAATGCGGACGTTATAATGTTGACCACCCTGAATCGACCCGATATAATATTGACCCTGGTTTGTCTCGAGTCTAGCTGTCGGACGTCCAGTGCAACAGCAACAGCAACCAATTGGCAAAGGCGCGGTAATGTTCTCAAAACAGCACGGCGGTCTGAATGGAAATGTTGTGCACGGCCCAACATCGTACTTGATCTTCTCATTTGGTTTGCCAGCGGATAAACGCATGCGATGGCGTTTCAATTTCATCTTCGCCGAAACCGGATTCGCCTCAAAATTACTCACCAAGCCGACAAAAACAGGAACAACCATCATTCTGCGTTTACGGAAAAATCGCGTCATCTTTTTTGTTTTGGAATGACTTTAAAATATCAACTAGACTCTCTAAACGAAACAAATCATTCAATATAATACACAAATCTATCAACCCCAAATACCATAACTATGAAATACGATTAAAATTTAAATCCAAATATTTGGAAACACAAATCCAAATCCCTGCTGTAATTGTGAAATACTTAATAAATTTTCAACAATTTTGAATTTTCCAAAAAAGAACCGAAAAAAAAAAAATATCAATATGAATCTGCATGAATTCTGAATGAATTTATATTTTGATTTTTTCTCAAACCCTCAAAATAAACCACGACAGAAGAAAGAATAACCACGACCCAAATTCAAAAAAAAAAAATCACACACTTTATTATGCCAAAAGAATTTGAGTTTTAAGAAACACATGCAATTATGATTATAACCTCTCGATAATCCTCAGCCAAAATTGTGAGTCTATTTTCGAGGAGAGAAATATTTCTAGCTTCGGGTGAAAATACTACGGCCGCGTTTTCTGTTCTCATAAATTTGTTTTCTGTCGGTAATAAAGTTTTCTGTCAGTACTTGTTTTCTCTCTCTGCTGTATAATCGTTTCTCATTAAAATCCATTTCTTTAAAGTGATAGTATATTATCTAATTAATAAAGCCGTGCAATCAGGAACTCCAAGTTCCTTCTCCCTTGTTCTTTAATAGCGCAACTTTGCGCATCTATCACATACTGTTTTTTTTTTTTCTCTCTTCTAATCGGTGGCTCCTATATGCCTTCTTCTTTTCTCATCGGCGACCTCCTTTCCATTGCCGAAGATAAAGAACATTTTAATTAACATGCAACCCATGACCTTTAATTCACTCTATTATTTTTTATGTCCACGCAAGAAAAAATGTGGGAACTAATATTTTCTGGTAAAAATGTTCAGAACGGTAAACATGTTCAGAGAACATTTTTAACAGTTTTTTTCTAGTGTTTTTAGAAGGTGTCGGTAATAAGATAATACGGTAGACCTGTTTTAACTAACTTCGCATAACATTCATTTCTTGCCCCGCAGCAGTTGGGAAGAGGGACCCAGTTTTATCTGATAAACTTATTATGTACAAGAAAGAGGGGACGGTCTAAACAAAAATCTAAAAAAACGATTAAAAATCTAAAAAAAAAAATCACACAAATGCCTCCCAACAAAAATCATCCTCCACCGTTTTTCTTGCATCAAAAAAAAAGTAATCCGCCTGTTATTTTACCATATGGATTCAAAAAAAAAATCTTTATCTACACAGTATTATACTCAATCATCGTGCTTCCCGAAATAAACAAAGACAAATGTAATCAAGCCTGCAGTAATACACGCACAAGTGAATAATCCGCACATGTGGAACTTCGCTCTCCTTTCCCAAGTAACACGATTTTTTCATAATCGGACTCAAAAAATCAAAAAAAAAAAACCTTAAAATGGAACAAAAAATGAAAAAAACGAGTCCAATTATAAAAAAATCGTGTTAAGTCTGAATGTAAAGAAGGCGGTCCACGAGCGGGATATCCTCACCGGAAAAGCGTCTGGAAAACAAATTGATAGTTTGCGCCAAAATGGACTCCGGGTAGCGAGAATCGACCACGCCCTGCCGGCAAAACGGACACGTATGAAACGCGTGGGTCATCATGTCCTGGTAGCAGTCGTCACACACCACGCCGCCGTGGAAGATCGCAGCAGTCGCGCTGTGGTCAATATCATTGGGAAGAGTACTGGCATTGTTTTCGCGTAAGTCGGGTCCGGCGGCAGAAGAGGTAGTACTAATAGCATTTGACCTTCTGTATGCGCGCACTTGGAGAGGGTGGCCTGGGTGGGTCGAGAGGAAGCGGAGTTGTTTTTTTCTCCTCGTCGTCGTCGTCGGACTCTCTGTGGGAGGAATTGTTGTTTCTGAAACAACCCCTTCCTGCGTTTCAGCGGTTGCAGCAACAGCAGCGCACGCATCGGCCACGGTGGCGTCCTCGTTTTCCGCATCGTCACCTGGCAGTGGCCTCGCCGCACCCGCGCCCCCACCGACAGCAACCGGTACTTCTTCTTCCTCCGGGGTGATCACTTCTAAATCAAAATAACTCTCTTCTTCGTCCGAACTCAAATTTCCATTTTCCGGAATCTCTCTGCACGTAAACGAATCTAGACAGACTTCGCACTTTACATCACGGTAGATTTCTTCCGTTTCAAGCGCATCGTACTTTTTTCTTGAAGACCGAAATTTGCTACCGCGCTTGTGCCTTTTCATTTTCTGTTTGCGTTTCGGCTGCGTATCGGATAACAACGTTTTCAAAAGTTCTTTTCTCGCCCTACGCTTGAGTTGAAGTTGATGAGGGTTTCGCCTATAGTTATAGGGAATGTGGAAAGTTTCAGTTTCTATTTGTGGAACAGTAGCATTTTCTGTTGCAGAGGTAGTAGCGTCGGAAACAACATCGTCAGCAGTGGCAGCACCACTGAGCGCCTCAGCTGTCCGAGAATGTGGAATAACTGGCTGTTCATTTGCAGGCCTGGAAGATGGCAACGAACTCGTTGGGGTACTAGAACTTCTCAACCGCCTCCTACCAGTACCAGTGGTCATTGTGGCCGTCGCAGCAACCGCGCCTACAGCACCTGTCGTACCCGCTGCTGCTAGAGTAACACTTGTGATATTGTTGAGACTGTTTGAAAGCGTTAATGAGTTCGACGGTGTCGTTGGACTACGTCGCGGATGGGAGGATTTAACAAGGTTGTTTTTAAAAAAATCTGACCCGTTTTTTTTTTTTTTTAACTTTTTTTTTTTTTTTTTTTGCCCGTGTATAGTCATTGCTATTGTAATGCCCAAATTCTAGGTTTTCAATCAAAAATAGTCATGTTTCCACTCCAAGAACTTCTTTGCAACAAACTCAATCTCCCATCTCCCATATTTTTTTTTTTTAACTAAGGTCGAGTTTGTTCCATGTTTTGCCGCCCTTCGTCCTCCGATCCTAAAAAAAAAAATCGTGTTATTTCCAATCGCTCACATACTTATTTAAAACCCGTCCGATACCCGTTAAAACCACCGCATTAGTACTAGTAGATTCGGGTAAGATATCGAGTGTACTAGTACTGGCGCCACCAGTGCTGCTGCCGGAATATTTAGGTGAAGAAGGAATCGATGCGAGAGTGCCAATCGTGCCGAAAGGTTGGGCGAAAGCATCGCGGTAGTAACTTTCCGAAGCTGAAACTGCAGGATCTGACACTTCAGGATGTATTGCAACGGCAGGTAGTTGCAACTCGTGACTGACACGAGAACTGCCAGAACTGGACGAAGCTGAAACTACAGGATCCATTGCAGACGCCGCTCCTGCTCCTGTTCTTCCAGCCGCCGCAGATTCCGCTCCTGCTGAAACTTCTACATCCTCCTGGTCAGATGGAGCTTCGTCCCGTGGTTCGGATCTGGCGGCTGGCTTTTTGTTCCAAAAAGTTGGGTCGACGACCGTGGATGACTGCTTTTCTTTGCCAGTATTTTGGTTCGAATCTTCTGGGAAGAAGCCGCGCGTCGCCCTGGGCTTCCCGCTTTTTCTGCCACCACTGCTGTTGCTTCCCAAACAGAACAATTTACCGCCGTAATAATCATCAATGTTACCTTCATACACCTGCTGGTGGGGAACAACAGAACAACAAATACAACTGGCTAACACGACCGCAAGTTGCAGCGATGATACCACTGTGCGATTTTTAAGCCTCATCCTTTTTATATTTCGAATTTGTTTTACTATTATGAAGGGTTTTGTGGTCGGAAAATAATAGAAAACACAATGTTTTTGGAAATAATTTATTATTTTGTGGGGATAATTAAAAGGTCAATATTTTTTTTGTAAATTAAACTCACATACTACTAAACAACGAATTACAATACTTCTTTCCATACTACATACATGCATCCAAATTTTGCAGACTAAACGCTGCTAAAATTGCCTGAAGAAATGTGTTGTGTTGTCAAGCTGCGTGTATCTTGAACCGATAATTTAAAAGAAAAACTAAAATTAAACCCCGACGAAAACTAAAATGGAAAATTTCAAAAAAAGAAAAAATCACGAAAGAAAATCAAAAGAGAACAATTCTCAAAAAAAATAAGAAGCAAATTGACGAGACATGTCATCGATTGGCCTGGCCGAACAAAAAAACCGACTTACTACAAAAAATAAAAGAAGAAAAATTTGTTCAAAAAATTGTCTTTAGTTTACATTCAAATTAATCTGCCAAACTGTATACTATCGGCCTTGGTGAGATGAGCGAGGTGGGCCAATCATGTCAAAACTAGTAATACATTCAAAGGACTTCAAATTCTAATTCTCCCACCTAAAAGGCAGACAATTAAACTAATTACACTTGCCGCCATCACAAACACTAGGAAAAATACACACCTGCCTCCATACAGAGCAATGGCGCTCATAATATACTCGCAGCAATTCAGCCTCTCCTCCCCTCTCTCAGAAAGGAACAGTGCGCAACAGGCGTCGCTTATTGATCGGTTATTAAAAAAACGCTCGTCATAAACTGCTTGTCTGCAGTTTGGACACCCGATTAAACCACGCCGCCCCGGGACGGTAGTTCGTGGGTGAGTACTACTAGTACTTCTTCTTCCCGAATTAGTATTTCTTCTTCTTCTCGACGCAACAAAAGAAGGAAAGCGATTTATATTACCGTTATAAATTAATTCCATTATTTCTTTTTCCCGTTGATCGCTTCTAGTATGCTGGTTTTCTTCTTGCGGTGATGTTGAGCTTGAGGGTGTTTCTTCCTCGTCGGCACGAGAATTATTCCTTCTATTTCTTCTGTTTTCTTCGTCGCGTAATTGGATAAAATCGGTCATTTCTGCATTGCTCACTTCTATCTTCAACTCACCGTCTCGCATCAAATGCGCATAGCAGAAATTACAAATCAAAGCACTACACGTATCGTGCATTTTGTTCAACCGCTTTTCCCCGCAAAATTTAAAAGTGCAACATTTTTTTCCACCTCTAACAGACCGTCGGTTGACAAGGCTCTTCTTCTCACTCCATGGTTTATACTGTTTTTTTGTCCTCCCGTCACGGTTCCATTTCCTCTCACTTTGCGGAACCTCATGGAGACATATCATGCACATATCTGGATCAGGAATCACGTCAGGCGCCGCGAGCGCCGCAGCTTCCTCTGGCGTGGCTATCGCTGCTAAAGCATCTTTCAACTCACCCATACGAATTACTGGTCCTATGGCAGCACGCAGTGTGACTGGTCGAACCGTTTTTCGAGCTGCCGGTGATTCACTATTTCCAGCTCCAGGTTGGGGAGCGCCACCAGTAATATCATTTCCTGCACTTGTTTGCAGCGCGTTTTCTCGCCGTAAAAACTGCGGGGGATTATTCTCACTTTTCCCGCTAGAGGAACCGACTATTATTCCTCTTTCTTCAATTACTCCCTCTTCTGTTCTCAATTCACGAGAAACATCCCGCTGTGACACGCCGCTCCTGATCCTTTTCGCAAGACAAAAATTTGCTTCAAAACCAGAACGACTAACATGCATATAGAAATTGACTGATACTGACACTAACACTAAAAAACACGTCAACACACGTCGTTGTGAGTTATTAACACAACGACGCGGCGACCAGGGATTTGAATTCCGGGAGATACTAGACATTTTTACTTTTTTCTTAGAAACACTTTATTTTATGATTTGTAAATGTTGTGGGGAAATAAATGTAATATAACGAATTGTAATTCATTTCTGAATACTACCTTTATATTTCAAAAAACACTGTCACGTAATTTTAAATTAAAACGCACAAAAATTTTCCCTGGACTCAATTTGCCAAAAACAATGAAAACATGGAAAAAGAAAACAATCCAACAGACAAAATTCCAAAATGCGAGACGCCCAGTCAACCCAAAAAAATCGGAAAAAAAGATGACAAATAATTTCAAAAAGGAACAATTTTCAAAAGGAGAAGAATAATAAAAAAAAAACAATTTTTCGCCCAATACGACAGAATAAAACCTCGTCGGGAACATACGTCAAATAAAAAAAAACTGTAACCTGAACTGCAGATCAACATCATTTTGTTTGTTAATGCACTGAATTAAAAACTCTATACTTGAATACTAATGTGTCAAAAAACGTTCTAAAAAAAAAAAAAAAACTTTAAACATAGACAAAATTCTTAATTAGTTGCATTTTCGTGCACTAAAAACACGGGAAAGGGCGGGGATAACTAATTGATCGAAACCTTAGTTCCATTACTTAATAAAACTGACAATCGCACCGTTTAGTCCTATCATGCACGCGACGAAACTGTTCTCATCTACTCGCCAGAGACCATGCCGTTCGCACCCATTCATCAAACTTTTGGAGTCCTCTCCCGCTTCTCAAAATGATTAAAAAAAAAAAAAAATAGAGTAACATCACAGTTTTTGATCCAATTCTCACATAATTATTCATTTTCGACAATTGAATTTTCACTACACTTAAGAGCCCAAAAATTTTGAATTGCAGCTGAAAAAATCCCGCACATAAAATACCAGCACCCTCCAATAATATGCCAAGATAAAAGTGCCCCACCAGAGGACATTTAAACGCAAACCGAAGAATCGAACACACCAGCCACCATAAATAACGTCAATGTCGACGTTGCCGCCTACTACTCCGCTGCTATTTGCAAGACAATATTCTTCTTTTTCTGCACCACTAAAAACTACTCCTGGGAAAGGAAAAAAAGACCCCGGCGGCCCCGCAGAAATACTTCTGTTGTTGATTATTGTCGGTAACGCCGCTGCAACAGTGCTATTTCCATTTGTCGGGTAGGTTCGATTGGACATTGTTTGACCACGGCTTGCTCCTCCTGTCCACGAAGAACGGTTACTACTATTTGCCAAAAAACTTCCCACAAAATAAGCCAAAACGCAGCCCCATATCAAACAACTAAAGATCAAGTTCACCGCTGGCGCTGCTAGTCTATGTCTATTTCGTTCTCGTATTTCTGCTCTTGCGCGGGATTCGACAAAAGATAAAACACTTTCGAAAACGTCGCGAACAGAAAAAACAAAACGACAAAATAGCCGAACCAAAAAATAACGAATCGAACCAACTACATCCGAAACCAACTCAAAACCAAGGGTGCAAAACACTGCCAGTTCAAAAAACACTGCCAACAACATTTCCCCGGGCTGCCAGACGAGGCTTCAAACTTTTTGAATGATTTTTTCAATTTTCCAGTTTATGTAAAAATGGGAATCTCAAAAATGGTTTAGACAAAAAAGGCTAGAAAAGGAAAAACAAATTCCATGATGGATCATATTGTAGGCGCCGAAAAGTTCAAAATGAATATTCCGGAAAACTCCATTCGTCTGAATACTATTCCGGATTGCTGAAGCACGCCCACGCCGCCACCTTTCACGACCAGTTGGCAAGCCGCGAGGATGTTCTTCATCATCTGCCTCAACATTTATGGTAAGCATTCGGAAACGCTCAATTGTCCAACCAAATATACCACGCAATACCACCTGACAGCAGTGCCAAAAATTACTACCGAAGAAAACAAGTCCTCCATTTTGTGTCAAAGAAACAACACGATTTTTTTATCGGACTCGTTTTTTTCATTTTTTGGCCCATTTTAAGGGTTTTTTTTGATTTTTTTTGTCATTTTGAGTCCGATTATAAAAAAATCGTGTTAAACGAGCGTTTCTCTCCTCCTTCTGCCTCGCCATCCCGTCACTACTCTAAACTCACTAATAATCGTGACGGCGCGTAATTGATCAAAAAAATTCAAAAATCTGAGTTTTTTGGTCCAAATTACACAGGGAAAACGCACGTTATTTTCATCAGGCCAAAAGTCTTAAACATAGCAAAGGAAATTCATTTCAAGTGAAACTCATTTTTTTTCATTTTTTTTGACATTTTGATCAATTACGCGCCGTCACGATTATTAGTGAATTTAGAGTACTTTAAATCTCTCGTCGATCACCAATTTCCTGCATGTCGGGCATTTCACGTGCCCTGGTACGCGAGCTTGCTGCATTAGAAGAATGTAACACTTGTTGCAAATTTCAGCCAGGTTGCACTCGGAATGGAATTTACCAAGGATTCTGGGAAGGTTTTTTTGGCTGGTGCTTGTCGTGTCAACTGTATTTTTAAATCTGTTTGAGAAAAAACCTCCAAATGTCAAACTTTTCACGAAAAAATCCCAAGATCTTCTGTGTGCTGTGGTTTTTTTTTGTCCCCCAGTACATGCATCCGCCGCTGGCAGATTTGGGTTGAAAAGTGACCTGTTGCTGCACCATGGGATTGTTTCTGGCTTTTCGCAGTCAAAACTGCTGATATCCTCTAAACATATGCAGCAATGCGGAGTACTAATCCGCGATTCTTTTTTTTCTGTTTTTTGTTCGGAATTGTCCGCCGGAAATGATAAAATTGCGTTTTCTTCTTCTTTTTCCTGCTTTTCTTCCTCTCGTTTTTTTCGTTTTGCCAACTTACAACCGCATTGCTGTTCTTCTTCACTTCTCATTCTCTTTTTTTCTCGCGCCTTTAATCGAACAACCCTTTCCGCCTCATACGTTTCCAAACTTGCGCGCCGTGCTCGCCCAAGGATCTCTTCGTCCCGCCTTGCCAGAACATCGCGCCTCAATTCGTCCTGCGTCTCTCTTATCATCCGCTGCCGCGCTGCTTCTATTTCTCTCAGTCTCCTATTGCGTTGTATGGTTACCATATATGGACTTTTCTTTCTGAATTGAAATGCGGATATTATTGTTGAACTTTCACCGCAGCAACACAACACCAACAAAGAAAATGCCGAACCGATAAGGAACAAGCATCGATTAACACCGTTGGGACAATACTTTACGACCATTTTGTTGTTTTTGTTTTCAAACTTTAACAACATTTTCTCGTTTATTCCACGAAGAGGGGGGTCGGGATATTTTCTAAAAAAAAAAAATACTAGATTTTCAATGATTTTTTTAAACCATTTACTATGCAGAAGACCATACTATAGTTCAACTGTAAAACAAACATGGATATTCCACTTTTGAAAATCGCCCTGAGAATGTCGATTTGGTGACAACACAATTGAATTTGAACGCAATTGGATTGAAAAATCCATGGGGAAAAAAAAAAATAAATCGCCCTGTTTCGATTGTTGTTCCCACCCGCGCAAAGAATAAATTTGAGAAGAACCATTTTTCCACCCTAGCCGAAGAACAACAATGAGTTTGATAAAACAGAAAAAGGAAGAAGAATTTTATTAAGTATCCAAAACAACAAACCATAAGACCGCATATCGAGGGACTCAATTTTCCAAAAAAAACCTTGCTACTTTTCCAACTGTCGTTAAAAACGTTGCACCCGCCTTTTTTTCGTCTCTGTTGTGGAAACAATGAATCTTACTGAACTCTTACTGCATTTTGTTCTCAACTGCGTCCATAAATACTGAAATCGTTTTGCATTTTTAATCAACTTCACTATCCCCCCTTTTTTACTACGTTTTTTTTTTTCTATTCTTTTTTAAGTGCTGATGATAATAAATCTTATGGGGGCGAAGATTGCTGCTGATAAATCACTGCCACATGTGCACCTCTCATTACCGCAAATAATACAAACCACTCACGTCGTGTTCATAAATCACCCCTGACCGTGCTCATTGCCGCATGCACATTTCTCACTACACCAACAAATTCTCGCGCCGCTTTGAACAAATCGCTCCCAAACCATGCGAACATAATAATGACACGATTTTTTTATAACTCGACATCCAAAAAAACTGAGATGTTTTTTTTTTTTTTGAGTCGGTTCTTTCCCCCGTCTTATAAAAAAAAATCGTGTTAAATGAAAAACGTCCACAACATGCGTCCATACCATGCGAAGACCAAATGCGCACTAAAACTATCCGGAATGTTTACTACACCTGAATTTATTATTTCTCCCTTCTCCTGATTAGTAGTCTGTTCAATCATTATCACGTCATCATTTCCCATTATTGCTCCAGAAACTCCACCACTTCCACTATTATTATTTTCCCAGTGACACTGTAAAAAATGGACCACATACCAGCCACAACAGATAAGGTGTATGATCGAAAGAATACCGGGGAAAGAAAACACGAAATTTCGGACAGAATTTATCCATACATCAGACGCGAAGTACCCCGCACCATTGTTATCGTAAACAAGCCTCCGTAAAACGGACAAAAAACGAATTCGGCGACTACTGCTAATAATATCACCATTTCTATCGCGTGATAAATAATAAAGTTCACGGAGGCTTAGAATGTGTTCGCGCTCGCGCTCGAGAACGCCTCCTCCGAAAATATCAGC
>Ga0099798_10521_pt1 | contig 12575 bp, 6 predicted proteins | sample Uncmet_Sort29A_1_FD_89870 | JGI IMG/M metagenome (GOLD analysis project Ga0099798, IMG submission 89870) | Marine eukaryotic communities from CALCOFI LINE 67, Pacific Ocean - CN13ID_Sort29A_1 | ecosystem: Environmental > Aquatic > Marine > Oceanic | place: Pacific Ocean: Monterey Bay | collected... | reverse complement strand
TAAAAAAAAAGTGAAATGGATGGCGATTTTTAATTAAATTGTTGAGTAAATCGCCTCCAGAACACGTTTTGCGAATTTATCAAATTGAAATGTGTAAAGTATTGTGGCGAATGGAAAGTGTGTATTATGTGTTGAAGTAATTAAGTATTTGACACGTTTTAATATTTGACTGAAAACGTCTTCTGGTTTTAGCAAATGAATCATTCATATTTTTGTGTAATTATTCTGAATATCAAATCCGCATCTCTGCACACATCATTTTTTAATTTTATTCCGATTAATTAATAATCATTAAGTAAAGTAATTAAAGTCACGTAAAGTTAGTAAAGTAAAGTAAAGTCATGGATAACGGACAGTTGGGGAGTTCGGAAATGCCAGCGGCCAGTAAAAAAAGTGAAATGGATGCCGATTTTTAATTAATTTTTTGAGTAAATCGCCTCCAGAACACGTTTTGCGAATTTATTTTGATGCAAAATCATCATTTTACTCAAATTCGTATTTCCATTAAAATTTTCATTTTGTAAATAATGCCAGTGGCCAGTGAAGCCACCCCGCCGATCCCTGCCGAGTCCAGTACTGGTGGGAAAACTAAATAAATAATTAATTAATAGAAAATTTTGATGAATTAATTAAATAAATAATTAATTATTGAGGATTAATTTAATGACGTAAGCAAAATTAATTATTACATCTTGGAGAAAAAACCGCCTAGAAATTACAGAATCGATTTTGAAAATGTGGTGCTGGGACACGTTTCGAAAATGATTTTGGATGTCAAAAACGTGACATTTAATTAAAACTTGTTGTTAAATTATTTAATTTCTGCAACCTTTGGGACTGCAGCTCCTTTTAGGCGTCTTCCTACCGGATACGATAATCGCGGAAGACGAGGTCCGAGGGGATTCTTCGTGAAAATTGCGGACGGACCTTAAAAAAGTGAAATAGATGACGATTTTTAATTACATTTTTGAGTAAATCGCCTCCAGAACACGTTTTGCGAATTTATTTTGAATTTCTCAGACGACGGGTTGGGACCGTGCTTTGCGCGCTTGCTGGGGGCCAACGGAGCGCTGGCACTGGGAGAACGACCTAGGAGAAAATCAATTAAACTTTAAATTCAACAAATTGTTTTGGAAGTACTTAATTAATTTAATAATTACGAAACTAATGAAAACATGTTCTCCAACTTTCAGTTTTTGGCGTGTCGAGGCCGGCAACATTGTTGATGGTGACATCGGTAATCATCTGCGAATTAAAAAAATACAAAATTTAAATTTTTGATTTTTAATTAATTAAATTTTTTTGAGTAAAATGTTGATTTTGCATCAAAATAAATTCGCAAAACGTGTTCTGGAGGCGATTTACTCAAAATTTTAATTAAAAATCGTCATCTATATAAATTACTCGCGCGAATTACAACCAACAAACAATATGGCGATCGAATGACTGAACCTAAATAATTTTATTGTTCGAAAACGATGTGAACGTTGGTAATTACTCGGAATTAATTTAAATAATATTAATTTTTATTTTAAATTAATTAATTAAATAATTGCCACAATACTTCTGAATGAATTTTTCTGTTGTTTGTACAAATTGTTTTGTGTATAATGATGATACCAAATATAAATCCAAAAAATGTAGAAAAAGGAACATTATGCCAAATAAATATTAAATTGGTAATTAAAATTTAACTCTAAACACAAAACAATAAATATTATTATATTTCACAAAACACAAATAAATTGGTTTTGCAATTTTTTGCCCATCGTTTCACTGTTTATCTACGCGATTCTTTATTTAGTAATTACATTATGTAATTATTTAAATTTTGGAGTAACTTAAAAAACTTAATTTAATTTTGAAAATAATTACAAAAATGAAATAGACGACGAAATAAAATTGAATTTGGATGAACATTTCGCCGATTCGGTGACTCAACAAATTAATTTAATAATATTTGCGTTGGGTAACCATGAAGTCTCTACGGGTTGTTTGGATGGTGTGGACTTTGTGCAAAATAGAGATAGTGTATAGATAGTCAAAAGCCGATGGGTCGGATTTTTGTGCCGCAATCTGAGTGATGATGCCCTCGTGGCCGTACCACTCGCCGCTTTTCGACGTGGTGTCGTCCGTGACCTAGTAGATTTTTGAAAAAATGTGGGAGAAAATTAAAAGAAGAATTTAGGGCGAAAATTTGGTTTTTAAATGGTTTTGGGACCGCATTTGGGAACTTTTAATTTTTCTGACGTCGATTCTTGATCATAATTTTAAAATTTCGTGTGGTCAAGTTTTTTGCAATCGCGAAAGAACCCCATACCACATTTTTGACAAAATTTGTGCGCCCCCCCCAAAAAAAAACTCCTGCCCAAAAATGTTAAATTTTATTTCTTCGACATGTAGTTAGACAAAAATTTTGACGTCGCGGACGCCTTCACGGCCCAAAAATGCTCGAAATTTCGACTTTAAATTTCTCCAACAATAACTTTATCGCCGATAGCGCCCACATACTTGAAATTATTCAAGGGGTGGTCCACAGTCGTCGTGTTAAACCTAGTAATTAGAAAAATCAAAATAAATGGATGGTGTTTTTTAATTAAATTTTTGAGTAAATCGCTTCCAGAACACGTTTTGCGAATTTATTTTGATACAAAATCGCCATTTTACTCAAATGCGTATTTTCACTTTTATTATTTTTAAATTTCTCCAACATGGAAAGCGTGAGAGAATTCGTAGGGTTCGTCGGGACCTCAACGATATAAATAGCCTCGCCCTTGTTGCCTTCCGACTTTTGAGTTAGTCTGCCCTCGAGACCGTAAAACTTGTCATCGTACTCTCTGGACATGACGATCACGGGGTCCGCAAGTTCTCTGTTTAAGCTGACATTAAAACGAAATCCAATGTTGAAGTATGGGCGCTTCCAGTGCTGCACGCTGCCGTCATACATCCGCAGCTCATATTCCGTCTCCAATCCGGGACCATCCTTCAAGTTCACGATTTCACCGACTCTGATAGGAACATCTGAAACATTAACAATGACCGTGTCACCGGGCAGCCCAACCAACATGAATTCATGGGGCTTGAGTGGGATATCCTCAACTGGCTTATCGCCGTCATGTACTGTAGCCGCATACGTATGATGATGATCGTCAACTCCGGAGATGATTGCTTCGCGTCCATAATAGCGGCAATTTTTGTCGCAATGTTTGTCCTTTTCCAACCTCTTTGTGGAAATGATGATTTGATCGTCCACCTTGGCAGTGATGGCATCCTTCGGGTGGGCAACCTAGTAATTTTTATTTTTAAAAAATGGGAGAAAATTACGATTTTTACGGCTTCCACATGTAGTTAAGACCTCTTTTTCGTCTCGCAAGTGCCCTCAGGGCTCCCAAATGCTCGAAATTTCGATTTCCAATCTTTTTTAAAATTTCTCCAACCTCCGCACGGAAAGAAGCGTCGTTGATCAAAACATCGCCAGCCCCTTCTCGCAATGCGTCCGTCGCTTCACCTAGCATTTTGTTAAAAAAAAAAGGTGGGAGAAAATTAAAAGACGAATTTAGGCTCCAAAATGCTCGAAATTTCGATTTCCAATTTATTATTTTTAGATTTTAAAAACATTTCTCCAACCTGCCGCGAAGAGCGCCGCCATGGAAATTTTGAGAAAATTACTCATCTTGATTTGTTAGTGTTAAAAATGTTTTTTAGATTTTAATTAATTTTTTTTTAATAATCCGTAATAAAGCTGAAAATAAATGTGCGTAAGAAAATTAATAGACCTTGAATATTGTAATAAAAATTATTTGAAAGCGAGAAAAATGTTTGAGAGGAGTTTTTTTTGATGATAAATTTGTTACGCATGAAAATAATGAATTATTTGTTTTGGAAGATGATCATTAAATTAATCATTAATTAGCATAGCATTAGAGAGAAGAGGGTGAGAATGAGATCGAGAATTGTTTTTATTTGAGAATAATTAAGGGAGAAATAAAATGAGTGAGACGAGACGAGCATGAGAAGAATTCTTGAAATTTAGGGTTTTCAGAGGCCGATTTTAGGTCTCCGGCGTCGATTTTTGGAAGCTTTTGATTTTTCTGACGTGAAATGTTTCCTCTTACAATAATATAATTAAATAATAAATTTAAACATTAAAAAATATTTCTAATTATGTTTGAAAACAAAACTATTAAAGATATATATGCGATGAGACGAGATGAGAAAAGAGTCGAGTAAATCATGTACATGATGAGACGAAATGTTTTTTATAATTAACCCAAACAAAAAAAGAAAAAAAGAGAAGAAAAAAACATGATGAGACGAAGACAGATATATATGGGCATGGCATCATTAATTTTGAATCATTTTCATGTGTCATTCTGAGAGAGATGAGAAAAAGCGAAAAAAGTCTGACGCGAAATTATATGTGACGCGAAAAAGATAACAAATCTGAGAAAAAATATATAATTAATCTGATTCATTGATGAGAAATATTAATAATAGTTTTGAATCATTTGCATGTCATTCTGAGAGAGATGAGAAAAAGAGAAAACACTCTGACGCGAGAACGTTTGAAACTAGAATCTAATTCATTGATGATGGGAAGACACGAGAAACGAGAGAGCACCATTGATCATTGATGATAAAAAAAACATTCTTAAAAACAAAAAACAAAACAATGGTGATGAAAAAAAAAAACATTCTTAAAAACAAAAAAATGATGATGAGAACTAGAATCATTGATATTTTTAAAAACAAAAAACAAAAATTGATGACGAGAAACGACAGAGAACGCATTGATGATGAGAATCATTTATGATGACAATTGAAGAGAAATGACAGAGAACTCACGCACGCACCGCCACGCGAGAAAACAACCAAACAAACAGATAAGAAATTATCATTTATGATAAGAATTGAGAAATGACAGACAACTCACGCACGCACCGCCACGCGAGAAAACAACCAAACCGGGTTGGATATCAACTGCGGCGATTTGACACCTGCTGGCGGTGCTCATGCGCGCGCCAAAAATGATTTTTCCTCCGGTTTTGGCGCCGATAACGTTGTTGCCACTACGGAATAGTGAAAACAAAATTGGCGGCGCCAAAACCGGAGGAAAAATCATTTTTGGCGCGCGCATGAGCACCGCCAGCAGGTGTCAAACCGCCGCAAATCGTTACTTTAATTTCTTATACCATATCCAACACGAACCAAACAACCAAACAAACAACAAGACACGCAGACATACTCGCTTAACTTACTCACGCGACAAACACGGTCTCACACCTTCTTTTAAGTTTTTTATGCATAATGGAGTTCAATGTAAAACGGTGCCGAGTTGGTGTAAAACGGTGCCGAAACGGTGTTTTGGGCACCGAAAATTGGTTTTTTGATGGTTTTGGAGACGGTGTTTTCGTTTTTGGCGATGTCGTATTTTTTTGTCTCGCGGCACCTGTGCCGAAGAAAAATACGCCATCGCCAAAAACGAAAACATCGCCTCCAAAACCATCAAAAAACCAATTTTCGTTGCCCAAAACACCGTTTCGACACCGTTTCACACCGTCTCGACACCGTTTCTCATCGATTGCTATTAATTATTTACATCGATTTCCGCGTCCAGTTGGCGCTTCTTCGACCGAGTCATGATTTCATCGACCTAGTAGATTTTTTTTTGAAAAAAATGGGAGAAATTAAAAAACGATGAAAATTAATGGTTTTAGAGCGAATTTTGACGTTTTGAGATACGATTTTGATGTTTTCGGACCGATTGTTTTTCGATTTCCAATCTTGATTCTTTTTTAAAATTTCTCCAACCCGCCCGGGGGACTTCGGGGATTTGCATGAGCGGGTGGGGATCGGTAAAGTGAGGCCGGCCTTGGCATTGATGGCATCCTTTTCGATTAAGGTCTTTAAATTTTCTTGCAAACGCGCCTTTTTTTTGGCGGAGGCCGAGGCCAACTTGGCGAGGGTGGTGGGGGACTGCGGCTTGGTGATTGCGGTTTTCTGGCGAATGAGCTCGTTTTCCGGAAAAATGTTTTTTTTGAAAACAAAAATCGACGTTAGAAAAATAAAAAGCGTTCAAAAATCGACGCTGGGGACCAAAATTTCGAATTGTTTTCTACTTTTTCAATTCTTTTCCAAAATGATATCTTACCTCGTTTTCCAAACGCGCTTGTTCGACAACGCGGGCCCTGGAGTCCGGGGGACCAAGATTGTCGAGGGGATTTCGCTCACCTAGTAATAATTTTAAAAAAATGGAAGAAATGAATTTAATGGTGATTTTTGACGTTTTGAACGCCGATTTGGATGATTTTGGAGTCGATTTTTGATTTTTGATGTCGATTTTTGATTTTTTAAGATTTCGCTCACCGGCCTTCAATTCGCGCAACTGCTTCTTGTCAGCAAAATTTTGGAATACCTAGTAATTAAAAAAAAAGTGGGAGAAATTAATTTAATGACGTTTTTTGGTGTTTTGAACGACGATTTGGACGATTTTGGAGTCGATTTTAATGTTTTTGGACCGATTTTGGCGTTTCGATTTTAAATTTCTCCAACGGCACCGGTCGGCTCACCGGAGCGGATTAGCTTTGTGCCATGAGGGATGTGGAACTGCCGCGTCGCCGAGGACCGACCTAGAAGAAATTCAAATTAATTAATTTGTAGGGTGTGTGTGTGTGTGTGTGTGTGTGTGTGAAAATCGCAAGCTTGTTCGTGAAGTGCTCGTATCTGCTACTAAATCTAAAACCAGAATCTAAATCTAAATTTATTCTAATTTGAAGCATTAATTCTCGTTCTAATTTCTAGATTCATTACCACGACAACAAACAAAACACATATTGATATTTTAATATATTTCTTACAATTTAAAATTAGAAACGGCCAATTTTCACGTAACAAAGTAGCCAAACAAATGCACGCAACCATGAGATGCCGCGGAAGTTTCGTTTTTCTTTGTCTGTTTTTTTTTTTTTTTTTTTGCATGCGCTTTTTCTCCTCATCACGAAAATGAAGACGTGACCTGTCATGTCACGCAGTACATCATATGTTTGTCCACCGCATTCGAACGATACGAATTACGAATTTGCACGATTTCATTAATTAGATTCGCGATTTTAGTCTATTTAAAATCAATAATTTTACAACGGTTTGTTTGTCAATTTTTTCGGTTGCGACATGGGTTCGTGTGTTGGGTATTCGTATGTGACGTGATGTGTGTGGCTTTCTCTCCCCGGCATCGATTTTCTTGTTTTTATTTATGTTCTACAATAACGCCAGTGATGGGGCTCTTGTTAATTGAGTTAAGTATCCCTAGGCGAGGATCTCGTGGTAACGAACGGGCAGCAGGTTTACACCACTGTCGTAACTCCCGATTCGCAAGTTTCTCCGGAAACACCTGGTTTGGATGCCCTCTTCGGAGATGGAGATCGCTTTTGTTTTCACCGATCTCTCCGGCTTGGTTCGCGCGCGACTTTACGTAGTCTTCGGACTGCTTCCAGCCGCATAACCGTGAAACCCCTACTAGGTTCTCGAAGATGGACCTGAGCTATCGGCCACCTATCTTCAAAGCATGATCGCAACGCCCATCGGTCCGTTCGACTGCTCTATCATACTCTCTCTCAAATAGACATACTCTCTCAAATTAATTTGTAGGACAAATTTGAGCGATTGTAGCGTTTTGAAAGACGGTTTTGGACACGAATTTGTATTCTTGAGACTGATTTTGGCGTTTATGAAATTATTTTTGACCATAATTAATTTTAAATATCTCCAACGATTGTCTTTCACTGGTGGGCCAGGAACAAGAGGTCCATCAAAAAGTTCAACCTAGTGAAAATTTAAAAACGGCGCATTGACGGATTGCGGCGTTTTGAATTACGAAATTGGCGTTTTCGGCGACGGTTTGAACTCGGCATGTCAAATTATTTTGATTTTGAATCATAATTAATTTGATAATAATTTTCTCCAGCGATCTCCCGCTCTTCGGCAGTGGAACGCAACCTAGTAATTTTTTTTAACAAAAATGGAGAAATTTAATTAAAATGGCGATTTGAACGACGATTTTGATGATTTTGGAGTCGATTTTTAATTTTTGAGATCGATTTTGGCGTTTATGAATTTTTGACCAAAATTTTCAAATTTCCTGTGGTCAAAGATTTTGGAATCCAAAGTTAGGTCCACTCCACTTTTTTGAAACAAATTGCGTGTACCAAAAAAATAAAAAATTCCGGCCCAAAAAAATAAAATCGACATGTAGTTAGACCTCTTTTTTACTCGCAGACGCCCTCAGGGCTCCAAAATTACCGAAATTTCGATGCCCAATCTTTTTTTAAAATTTATCCAACTTCCTGCCCTTGATCTTACCCTGCGTCGATGCACCAAACGCAACCCTGCCAATCTCCCCCGTAATCTCTTGACCTTCGTAAAATTTATAAATAATGAATTAAATTCCAACATTAGGTGCTGGAACGCGTTTTGAAAATAGGATCTCACGATTTTGACGACCAAAGAAGCAAAATTGAATTAAAAATCGGCATCCATTTATTTAATTTTATTTTTTCCCACTGATGCGATCGTTGAAAGATGCGAAACTTCCTTTGATAACGTTCAATAGCTTATTCTTGCGCAACACCTAAAAATTAATTAAATTGATTTTCAAAATGAGGTGCTAGAACACGTTTTGAAAATAGGATCTATAGATTTTGACGCAATGTTAACCAAAATTTAATTAAAAATCTAAGATCTTCATTAATATTACCTGCTCACGCAGCTCGTCGATGCAATCGTCCTTGACCCGAATTTCTGCTTCTATTGTTAATTAAAACATTGAAAGTTGAAACAAAATAAAAAAAGTGAAATGCCGATGCCAATTGTTAATTGCATTTTGCGTTTTTGGTCGTCAAAATCAAGAGATCCTATTTTCAAAACGTGTTCCAGCACCTAATTTTGAAAAACTAAACACCTGCGTTTTGAAGCACCTTCCGAAGCTGGTCTATACTTTTGGGCCGAGCCATGGTTGCGGAAATCGTTTTGAGAATTTCAATGTTTTTAACACTGTAATTAACTTACTGAGAAATATTAAAATCCGTTACCAAAAATGTGTGGTGGAGATGAGGAGATAAATTATTATTTATATGTAGGAGATTTTAAATCATTTTTTAAAATGGAGATATTTATGTAGGAGAAATTATGAGATCGGAAAACACTTTACATTTCTATCAACGTTTACATGTAATTGATTCCAAACATCTTAACTTAGATAACATTTAATCACATAAATAACACGCACAAATCATGACCAGCACTATTGCCCAAACGCACAGATGAATAATTAATTGTGGAAATTAATTATACTGTAAAATTGTTGTGTTAATACTATCTATCTGTCGACGAGCCCTAAAATGTTTAATGTTTTTGCAAAAAGTGGGTACATGTCTATAGCTGAAATCATAAATTATTATTAAAATTATTATTTAAAAACATTTTAATGAATAATAATGTGTGACAACTAATTAAAACATGTACGAAAATTTTTAATAAAAAATGCAGTTGCAGATTGTTTAATAATTAATTACTTTAATAAATGGAATAATTAATTAGTAATTAATTACTGTTTAATTAGAAAAAAATAAATTACTAATTGCTTAAATTAAAATTAAAATTGTATCATAATTGATTTAACGATTTTTTACGTTGTAGCCATGCGGCGCCGGTGAATATCTAGTAGATTGTTTTTGAAAAAAAGTGGGAGAAAATTAAAGAACGAATTTAGGGAGAAAATTTAGGTTTTTTAATGGTTTGGGGACGATCGCAGGGCCCCAAAATGCTCGAAATTTCGATTTTCAATCATTTTTAAATTTCTCCAAAAATTTGGAAATGAAATGTGAAAAAATAAAATAAATCGATTTTCAAAATTAGACGCTGGAACACGTTTTGAAAATATGATCTCGTGATTTTGACGCCTCAAAACGTAAAAATTAATTAAAAATCGGCATCCAAAATCGGCATTCACTTTTTTAGCGAGTCATTTTTAAATTTCTCCAACCGCCGGCCGTCTCGATACATCGAATAATCCGGAATTCCAACCTAGTAGAAATTAAAATTAGTTGCATCAAAATAAATTCGCAAAACGTGTTCTGGAGGCGATTTACTCAACAATTTAATTAAAAATCGCCATCCATTTCACTTTTGTTTTATTTTTTCTTTTTTTATTTTTTCAATTTCTGCAACGCAAACTCTGTTATCCTGTAACAATGTTTGATTTCCAGACCCACCTAAAAATAATTTAAAAATAATTAAAAACAAGTTAAATTTTAATAAAAATAAAACAAAACGGTCTCTAAACGTCGTTTTCCATAGTTTTCATTAATTAATTTGTTAAAAGTTATTTTAAAATTAATTTCCCAAACCACTGCCACATGGTAACAAACCTTTTTTGTCAATCTTCCTCCTTAATTTCGTGAACGCCTCCCCCTCGTCGGCCTGACAGAAACGTTTTTTTTTTTTTGTAAAACAATTAAAAAAGTGAAATGGATGCCGATTTTTAATTAATTTTTGAGTAACATGGTGGAGAAAACGGGTTTTGCGAATTTATTTTGATGCAAAATCACCATTTTACTCAAATTCGTATTTTCACTTTTATTTATTTTTTGGAACGTTATTGTTTTGTAAAACAATTAATTAATTACGAAACAATTATATTATGAAAAACAATTGATTCAACATTTGTAAAACAATTGACACAAAATATGAAAATTTAAAGTTACAAAAAAAATCTTACCGGTCCGTCGTTTTTGTGTAGTTGATAGTGAATATTCACGTGACTTTTACTGCCCGGCGCGACACCTAGTAATTTGTTTTTTAAAAAAGTGATCGAAATTAATTTAATGACGAATTTTGGCCATTTGAACGACGATTTTGACGAATTTGGTGGCGAATTGGACGCCTTCACGGCCCCAAAATGCCCAAAATTTTTAATTTCGATTTCCAATCTTTTTTAAAATTTCTCCAACGATGCTGCAAGAACGGGTTCAGCATGGCACTTCTCCCAGCACGGGACAACAAACTACCAGCGGATGAGCCCTGAATCGGTTGGTTTTCGAGGCGAATCTCTTTCAGCGGAACCTAGAAAAAAAATTAAAATAATTTTGCAGGAGAAATTTGAGCGATTTTAGCGTTTTGAACAACCATTTTGAAAATTTCGATTTCCAATCTTTTTTAAAATTTCTCCAACGTTAAGGTGCATCTCCGATAGCGCCCGAACAGGAGTGTCGGCAGGAAGCACTTTACGTTTCAGGAAAGGGGAGTCCTCAAAGGCGCGCACCTCAATTTTCTTGAAAGCAGGTCCCTTCATCTTGCGGTCGGCCTCCAAGCTTTTCTTCAAAACGTCGTGCGCGCGCTGCAAATCTTGTGGATGGCGCTTCTTGAAATTCTCAACGAGGCTTTTCGTGAAATGGCCCGGTACAAGGCGATGCCATTCCGCAACATTAACTTTGAAAATGTCACACGGGGTTTTTGCCACAACCTAGTAATTTTTTGAAAAAAAAGTGGGAGAAAATTAAAAGACCGTTTTAGGACGAAAAATTTGTTTTTAATGACGCCAACATGTAGTTGAGACCTCTGTTTCGTCTCGCAGACGCCTCCACGGCCCCAAAATGCTCGAAATTTCGATTTTGACTTTAAATTTCTCCAACCGTGTACGCCTCCGGAATCCCGAGAAAGGCGGACGCAACGCCGATGAGGTGCCCGGTGCCCACCTAGTAGATTAAAAAAAAAATGTGGGAGAAATAAAAAGACGAATTTAGGACGAAAATTTGGTTTTTAACGGCGTCAGCGTCGATTTTTGGGAGCTTTTCATTACATTTCTCCACTTTTTTTTCTTAAAAAATTACTAGGTCGAAGCCGAGGATCGCCATCGCATTCTTGAACGCGATAATTTTTTGTTCAACCACCTACCCGTTGGAAAAAATAAAAAAAAGTTAAATGGATGCCGATTTTTAATTAAATGTTTGAGTAAATCGCCTCCAGAACACCTTTTGCGAATTTATTTTGATGCAAAATCACCATTTTACTCAAATTCGATTTTTTTTTCAAAATCCACCAGGTCGACATGCACGCCCTCACACCAATTATCCACCACCGCGTCGCCAACCTTTTTTGGAAGACCAGCGTTGGAGAAATTTAAAATCGATGATTTTTAATTAAATTTTTGACTAAATCGGTTCCAGAAGACGTTTTGCGAATTTATTTCGATGCAAAATCACCATTTTACTCAAATTCGTATTTTCACTTTTATTTTTTCATCTGCCACCACCAACAACACATTGGAGAAATTTAAAATCGAAACACAAAATCGTCGCTCCAAAACGCATTTTCGTCGTCCAAATCGCCAAAATTCGTCTGAAAGTAACTTCTCCTACAAAATAATTTTTAATTTTCTACTAATTAGGTGCCGTACAAACACCGTTTTTGCACCGCTGGAAAATTCATGACGAGCGAGACGGACAGGTCGCAGAGAGAGTTGGAGAAAATTATTTATAAACGCCAAAATCGATATCAAAAATTAAAATTCGTGTCCAAAA
>Ga0099798_10520_pt1 | contig 12585 bp, 8 predicted proteins | sample Uncmet_Sort29A_1_FD_89870 | JGI IMG/M metagenome (GOLD analysis project Ga0099798, IMG submission 89870) | Marine eukaryotic communities from CALCOFI LINE 67, Pacific Ocean - CN13ID_Sort29A_1 | ecosystem: Environmental > Aquatic > Marine > Oceanic | place: Pacific Ocean: Monterey Bay | collected... | reverse complement strand
TGGATGCCATGAAGGAAGACCTCGTTGAATCCGAGAAAAACGCCAAGACCCATGACGAACTCGTTGAGATCGCTCTGTTAGAAGTCATGAAGGAGGCTCCGTCTACCATGCAGAAGTCCGCTACCCACCAGCAGCGCAAGCGTTTGGCCATCATCAACCCGAGCACAGGCAAAGACTTGGACGTCATGGACACTGTTGGCTTCGTTCCGGCTACTTCAATCCCGAACAAAAGCTACTTGTCTGAGCAGGCCATTGCCTCCATCGACCAAGCCATGACAAAAGATTTGGAGAAGCAGGTCTTTCAGTAAGCTTATTTACGATAGTGGTGTTGTTTTTGTTTTATTATTGTTTTGGGGAAAATGAAATTGACAGGTTTTTTTCGAAAATTTCAGGTGACGTTTTTTCAAACACATGAGTTCTAACTTAGTATTCATTATACGAAATTGGTACAACTGGTTATAATGTTTTGAGATGTTTTATTTTATTGAGATTTGAGAATCTTTCTTCTTGATTTTTTGGCAACATAATTTTTGGGGAAAAAAACTTTTTAAAAACAAAAAAAATGGGGTTATTTTATTTATTTGCGAATTGTAATTCCAAATGTTTACTGCAGCAGCAGCAGAAAAAAATATTAACAAAAAACTAATGGTTTTTCGAGCGTTCTCTTTTGGATTTGAGAATGTTTTCGGACGTGATTCCAGACAGTTAGTTATTATCCCGCTTTTCGGACTAGGTTTCGAAAGTTGTTTTTAGTATTAGATAGAAGACGACATTATATTAAGTGAGACAGTTTATTACACTAGATGAAACTTTTTTAAAAAACAAATTTACACATTTAACAACAACAAAAAAATGAATAACATAATATTTTAGTAAAATCTTATCGGGGTTTGCAATGCATTTGTTTGCGCAAGGTGGCGCGAAAATACAAAGAAGTTTACTAGTAACATAGCAGTTACTATGCAAAATCAAAACACAACAAAAGTACGGGCTAAGCAGCAACTCCATGTGGGTTGCAAAATGGAATCTGCATTAATCTATGGGCAACAAAGAGCAGCAGCGAGCAAAACACATCCAAAAAGATATCCGGCGTTTTCAAATTTTATTTTAAGGACGGAAAAATCAGTCCGCAGCAAAAACCTTATTTAGAAAATCAAAAACTGAGCCTGTTGATTGAACACTAAAAGTTACTCAGTAGTAAACCGCAGACACATTTTATGTTTAATTTAAGAGCGTCGTGCAATAGTATTTGACGACCATCTTTTGGAGGAAAGAAAACAATGAGCCGGAGAGACCTGATGGATGAAAAAGATTGAGCCCAATTTTAGAGAGAATAAATGCAATATGTATCCATGGAAATAGTTATTTGCGGTACTTAACAAAATGATTTTAAACAACGAACCATTTTTTGAATAACACGAAGCTCATTTTTGAATGAAAAAAAGTAATAGGAGAAACTACACAATGCAACCTATAATGCACGAACGATACAGAGAAAACAGATGCGGAATTAAGGCCAAGCATTTCAAAATAGAACAACGTTTTTATGGCCATACATCCTACTAAGTGACAAAAAAATACAAAAACAAAAAAGATCAAATTCTAAAAAATGCCGACGGAAATTCAGTTTTTCAAATTTGAAAACATGAAATCATTTCAAAATTGTAATTATATAACAATGGACGGCTTATTAAGTAGAAGGAGAAAAAAATATCGAACTACGGTGTCGAATATACAAGTCGAAACGGTGTAATTAGTACCTGAGACTTATTTTAGAGAAGAGTATTGGACGAAACAGTTAATAAAAAAATCGTGAGGCGATACAAAAAGAAGTACTGGGCGACATATCGTCAAGAAAAGTATGCAAAACGAGGAGAAACTTATTTTAGCAATCTGCACTCTGTTACCGTGGAAATTTATGAAGTCTAGTTCGGGTTTTGGAATTTTCAAAATCACATTTTCAACACCAAGAAACACTTTGTCAAAAACAGTTTTTGATGAAACATTTGAACATCAGTTTCAACCCTCATATCGGCGGAAACCAAGGTGCGCGCGGGTGGTTCGTGAATGCGACGGGTCAATGTTTAGGTGGTGGAGACTACTTTATTGAAAATTTTAAAGAAGCTCTGGATTTCCCAAATGAGTTCTATTTTGACGCGGATAGAAAAAAGCTGTATGTTGTCGCGAATTCAACGTGGGACGATAACACCGCGGTAGTGATACCAAAATTAGATATACTATTTACGATTGGGAAAAAGGCAGAAGAAAATAATAGGGAAAAAAATCAAGAATTTAATGACACGACTCCACCCCATCCGGTACCAGTAAAAGCAGTTACTATCGCAAACTTAAAGCTCCGCGATGCTCGACCAACGTTTTTAGATCCCCACGGTGTTCCGTCCGCTGGCGACTGGGCGTTGCAACAATCTGCAGCAATTTTGTTACAGAATACCGAACGGGTGACGATACAAGATAACTTGTTCAAACGGTTAGATGGAAACGGTATTTTACTTTTAAACAGTAACGTCGAGACTCTAATTTCCCGAAACGAATTCGCATTCATCGGTGATACTGCTATGGCCGCTTGGGGCGAAACCGAGTACATGAATGGAATCGACAAAATTGATAAAAAGAAACCCGTGCCAGCGAAATTACACGCGAAATATAAAAATCAGCCACGGAACACTTATATCTTGCATAACGTTGTGAGGGAAGTAGGATACTATGAAAAACAATCTTCCGCTTGGTTCCAGGCCAAAACGAGTAATTCGATTTTATTCGGAAATCTATTCTTCAACGGACCACGAGCGGGAGTTAATTTCAACGACAACTTCGGAGGTGGAAATCTCATGTTAAACAACATAATCTTCAACCAATGCCGTGAAACGGCCGACCATGGTCCGGTTAATGCTTGGGACAGAATGCCGTTTCTATATTTGAGCGAATCGGGTACTTGGCAACTAGCTCCTGAGCAATTGCCAAACACAATAGCTAAGAACTTTATATTAGCGAATGGGAATGCGATGGTTTCGATTGACAATGACGATGGGTCTGGATTTTTCGAGATCCATAGCAATTTCTTCCCGAGTTCTGGTGGATTGAAAAACGATTTCGGAGGGCGAGCTAAAGTTTTTGACAACAATCTGATAGTCAGTTATCCAGAGGTAACTCAGCTTTTCGGGTGGAAAAGTTATCCATGCGTACAAATGGATATTGACGGTGGTTTTTATACGAAACCTGAGTTAAAAGACATATTCAGAAACAACGTCTGTATTAGAATGGAAGGAAAAACTAACCATTCAACGCCCGTCATAAAAGTCCAAGATGCGAGAGCTTGTTCGCACGAGAAAATAAAGAACCAAAATAGTAGTTCTGAAATATTGAAAATTCAGGTTTCCCTTCACGGAAATATTTACGGAACTTTGTCAGGGGTAGGTGAAGTGAAATGTGGAAGTGATAAAGTCGACTGGCAGACAAATTTTGTGGGAAAGGACGCTGCTAAGTTGAACGAGAAAGGGTCGAAAATATTTAAAATCGACACTGAGAAACTACCTATACAAGTGATTAGTTATGCTGAGAAATTGCTTATGGGTGGTGATCACGTTAGTTGGGCAAAAAGTATTTTCTTGAGAAGCGATGAACGTTTGGTTAGTACAACCGCTGACGATGGCGCAGAAGTGATAGTTTTTGCGTGAAAAGTATCGAAAAAAAAACTAACATGGACAAAACAGTACTGCTAATCTGTGAAAGTTTATGTCACAAACATTTTAATACTCATTTGTGCGGCAAAAACATTTGGGGACGAAATTTAGAAAACTGCTACTTAGCGAATACTATCAATCGTTTCCATCTTGTATTTTCTACTATTTGCATTGGTGGGAATCATTTTTATATTTCCCTCCACCATTTTTTTTGTCTAACAATTGAATTTTCAATAGTAAGCAACCACAATTTTTTTCCACAAAGATGTCGGCCCCCAAAAAAGGTATCGCGTGGCCTTCGGCGATCACTTCAAACAGTTTTGCCGGAAGTGCGGTGAGCAGTAGTAGTACTAGCAGTGGTCAAAAAAGTCGTGTCGGTGGTACCAGTAAATCCAGCCCACAGAAGAAAACGCGACCATCAGGTGGAGGATTTTCTGCCGGTGCAAAAAATAGTGCTGCAACAAACAACACACAACAGCAGAAGCCGCCAGTAATAATACCACCTCAGAAGCAATCGTATTTTCCAGAGTGCAATATTGAACAGGTACTGTGTAAAAAGGCGCAACGAGAATTTTTAATTAAGCAGAAAGCAAACTGGATGCGACAAAGAAACCAGGAGATAGTAGCAAAGGATGGCCAAAGTTCCGGCACGAGCGGTGGCGAAGGTTGACAAAACATACTGAAAATCGCAACAAAATTGGCAATAGAAACTGAAATAGTAATGGTGGGGTCAAAGAATCCCGGACTGGAATTAGTATTCAACAAACATTGTTTAGCTGCAAAAACAATTAGTAATTATAGCATGTGTTTTTGGGTTTTATGGTGTCAGTTGTTTAGTATGTTTGGGACTCTTTTTTCTCGCGTTTTTTTTTGTCAATCTTTTCATTGGGAGTGCATTTTCAAACCTTTTCTGGGAGTTTTTTCTAATAATTTTTTTTTGCGATTGGTTTTTTCTTCCATTTTTTCTTCTTTTTTGAATTGTCCGATTTTAGTTCCTTTCTTTCACATTCCAGCTCAATTTTGTCACAAATTCCAACTTCTTCAGGATTAGCAGTACAACAAGGTGCGACGTAAAAGTTTTTAAACGATCTTTTAAGTTTTTTTTTAAACAAAAACCAAAAACAATACAAAATGGTCAATAAAGAGGATATGTTTTCTGTCAAGATCGACCCGATCAACGACGACTGGGAGGTGCAAGATATCAAGGATGCGTTCGGCAAGTTTGGTGACGTCCAGGACGTGTACATCCCGCGTGATCGCAACACGCAGCGCCCGCGCGGTTTCGCTTTTGTTCGTTACGAAAAGGAGGACGAGGCCCTCGATGCCGTCGACGAGTCCGGAAAGTTAGAGATTAGCGGCACCCCGATCTCCATCTCCATGGCCGGTAAGCGCCCGCCACCACGCTCCTTCGGTGGTCGTGACAATTACGGTGGTCGCGGTGGCCGCAGAGGAGACTCTCGTGGACGCGGTCGTGGTGGATATGGTGGTGGTGGTCGCCGTGATTCTCGTGGACGCGGTGGTCGTGATCGCTCCCGTGGTGGACGCCGTGGTGACTCCCGCCGCCGCCGCTAATTATTTTCTTCTACATTGTTGTGAAGGGGCTAGCTGTTTCTAATACTTAATAATTCAGGCGGATTCTATGTGAAGCTTTTTTATGACAGGTGGAGGAGTTTACTATTTTAAATTTATGAGGTGGATGTGTATCTGATGATATCGTTTTTGTCAAGCAGTGGGAGGATGCTCTACAAAACAGTTTTTGTGCGGTTTATCAGTGTTATTCTGCGCTTTTATCCGTGCTTTTTTTTAGAGAAATTAATAAACAACAGCGGCGGTTCTTGTATGTAAGAGTTCAGTGGTTTTCTACGAGAAAAATCAGAAGAATATTTTCCATGCGACAGAAAACTTTCGAAAGCGACGAAGAAGAAAGTTTTGCGAATGAACAAAAAAAAGACTTAAACCGAGGCGGCTAAGGTCGGAATGAATGATGAAGAAGGAGGCCCATATTTGGGACGACACAAAAATGCAGAAGCGTTTTCGCTTTCCTGTACTATGACGACGGTACCATATGTGTATTTTTTAGTACATTTGTATTATTATGAGTGTACTATTTTCCGATTTAATTTTTAGAAGAAAAAGACATTTTTCGCTTTTAGGTATTGCAGTTAGTAGTTTTTAGTAGTCGCCCTTGTGTAGTACCTGCAACAGTCTATAAGTTGTTTGTCCACTAACGAAATGTGTTTTAGCCGTTTTTTTGTCGTGATTTTTTTTGTTCGGATTTCAATTCTTTTTCAGAGTTCCTTTTTTTCTTGTCAAAAATTATCTTTTCAGTTTGTTTTTGAAATTTTCTTGTTTTTTTGGGCGGGAAATTTTTGAATTTTGAAGGGGGTATTAGTCGATGTGAATTTTTGAATGTTTTTCATAATTCCTTTTCACAATTTTGAGCCCAATTGTAATCAAAATATTGTTGTTCAAATCCCAAAAATTCACAGTGTGTCTTTTCTCCTGACGGGGTTTAGATTAGCTTATGGTATGCGATTTTAATTGTTTTCCCATTTATTTGAATTTGAATTATAATTTTTGTTTTAGGTTTTTTAAATTAGAACAACAAATTTTTATTAACCAAATTAGACAAAATTGAAAAAATACAAACATACAAAATTGACGACAACAAAAAAGACAACATTATTATATATTATATCGAAAGATTTTGATTAAAATTTGACAACAAAAACTTAATAAATTGAGGAGATACACATAACAATACTAGAATAAGAAATAGAAAAATCAGTAATTAGTTTTTTTTAGCATTGGAATTTTTCTAGTGCTGGAAAAAAATCGAAAAATGCCAAAGGAAAGAAAGATGTCTACTTCTGACCCGAACGAGCAGGTTCGGTCAGAAGCCCCCGAAGAGGTTGAGGAGGAACAGAACCTCGAATATAATAAGACATTTACTATCCGAGTTTTTTTGTTTTTGTGTGTTCAAAAGGTCAAAAATGCAAAATTTGGATTCTTTTGCTGAAAATAAGTCTGGTGTTCGTAGTGACGCAAAAACCTTGTTAAATATCGAAGACCACTTGGAAGAAGTGGCGAGTGCTGCATACGACGAAAATATTGTTGCCCCAGGGGCTACAACAGAAGGGCAACATAATGCCGAGGAAATATCAGCCACAGACCCCAGCACCGACGCTCTGCAGGGTACCGCCGCCCAGGCCCGCCAGCGCAGTTCGAAACAGTCGGTTACTTTTTCAGCGTCCGATAATTCAGAAGATGAAGATGATGATCAACCCGCAGGTGAAAATTCTCAGCCAATTGAGTCTGCCTTCGCGCGCCAAGCAGGTGAGGATTACGCGGAGCCGAACACAGGGTTCTTCTCGGTTAAAAAGCATCGCCGAATTTGTGGCTGCTTCGTGATTGTTCTGATCGTTGTTATCGTCGCGGTCATGTTCACTATGAAACCGGCCGAAAGCCCTGCGAAAACCGAGGCAAAACACACATTGGAGAAGACCAAGGTCGTGGTCGTGAAGCACATTCACGAGAAAATCGAGAAACACGGTGAAGGCTGCGTCGCCGCCGCTATCGCCGTTGCCTTATGCGGAGCAGGGCTATTGATCTGGGGCTTCATTATGTGCTTTGGATGCTGCTGTTATGCTACGACTCCGTTGCCGCAACTGCCCGACTGGGGGAAAGACTATGTGAAGAACTGGACCGACTACAACCTCAACCCGCCGAACCGTACGGATCCGGACATGAAAGAGACCACGGAGAACATCGAAGATTGCGAGAAAAACGCGTTTTCAGAACAATGTGCTTCATGTTATGAAAAAGATACCAGGACAACTTGTAATGCAGACCCCAACAACTCGAAGTCCAAATCTGACAACAAATGGACGGTGAAGTGTAAGTGGAACGACTTCGACTACCGCCCATACATTAAGCCCGAGGAACCTAACTGTTGCGCCAGCTTTTTCGCAATGTTATTGCCGTGTTGCTGTGGTCCGCCGGAGCCGAAGGCGTACGGGCCGGGCTGCAAGTTCACACCCTGCGGCTGGATAAAGGGCCTGGCGGACGAAGGCCCTGCAGCGGAGCAAGCGGCGACTGACGCTCTCAAATTTGTCTGCGGCACATTAAAAAACCAAAAGGACGTCGTGAATGACAACACCTTCCCGCTCAGCAAGTTCGGTCTACGATGCCAAGGCATTGATGAGTCGACGACAGGACACCCGACCTGTCCGAAGTGCGCAAGCAACGCTGAGTATAATGCTGAAAAATCCTTCAAATTTTGCTGCGTCTAGGCAAGAAATAAATGTTTTTTTTTTTACATTTTGAGTTACCATCATTATGGCTACCAGAAAGTTTGAGCTAACACTTGGACGACTGAGGGTAAGGGTGGTGATAACAATGCAACTGCTAAATGTAACGAGGACGATACCTGGAAGAAAGCCATCAACGGCGATGACGACGGCCAAACTGAGTGATTAAGCCGCCTGGATATTTTTTCAAAAAAGGGATTTTATGAAAAACATTTCTTGATTCTTTTAATACTAACAGGGAGGTGGAGAGGCAAGTGTCATTTTTTTTATAATAGATTTGATCAATTTATTTTCGTATATAATCAACAGTTTTTATGTTCTTTTACACTTCGTTATCTATATTCAACTAAAATTATCTTTACTCTATCTAATGTATACTACATCTTTTCTATTTCTATTCAAAAAATCTATTTTCAAACGCATTTTCGAATCATTTTGGGGAGTAAAAGTTCGGAATCACATTTTTAACGAAGAGCGGTTCATCATTTCGGGCGAAAATTGATGATGCGCTTACAAAATTACAGAATCATATTAAACTTTCAACTAATATTGTTATTTATTTTTTATTTGAGGAGGAGGATTTGTTGTCTAAATTGTTACCTGTCATAATATATATTTTTTTCGTTTTCATGCGATGTTTAAATTACTAGCACCGCCTGGAAGATGAGAAAGGTGAATTACATGTTGTCCACACTAATTAGGGGTGGTTTCTTTTGTCGTCTGAAAAAGTTTTGTAAACAATCAGAATAAAACAGTACATCGCAGATTTGTATGAGCGAAAAAGTTCGTTCCGTGTCGTCGACATGTTTTCGAACCGTTCAGTGGGTGGTTGTGTGAAATGTTTTCTCTGGTTCAATTTTCTGCGAAAGGTCGAAATATCTATCTAGATTTTCATTTTTCTTGTTTGGTTAAATTTATGCGGCGGAAAATTTGTCACAAAATATAAGTTGCGGCGCTGCTACAAATATCTTCTACACATAATATTAATTTGGTCAGAGATGGAGAGGCGAAAAAGACAAATAAAATATTGACTGAACAAACTTGACTTTTTTAGTTCTTTCATTGGGGCATTTTTTTGGGGGGAATCTTTGAAAATGTTTTCTTTCTTATTAGGAAATAGAATCTCTTTCTTTTTTGTATGAGAATCCAAAGCGTGTTCTTTTTTTCTGTTCTTGTAAATGCGAATAGAAAAGGTTGAGACGTTGTTGTTTTTCTCGTGTCCTAAAGGAGTTCTAAGTCAAAAAAAGAACATATTGCGCGTAATTTTTTTTTGTGGGGAATTTTTGAAAAATTTGTTTCATCAGGGTTTTATAAGATAGATTATATGAGGTGGTGGGTTAATCTATATGATACATTTTTGTCAAATGTTTTAGGGTTTGCTTGTCGATATTCTTAATTCAAAAAATAGGCATTGAGCATTGAAGTGGAGCGGATCTATTAGTACAGAGTCTTTAAAAAATGAAAACGCGGAAGGAAATTAATATTCAATATAGAACGAATATTCGGTATTCCCTTCAGTGTTCTAGTGTCTAGAATTTAACTTTTGTGATTTTTAATTTTTGAGCTTTTGGTTTTTGTGGAAAGCGGATTTTTGTGGGAGGAAAATGGAATAAACGCAGATGAGGTGCGCATCTTTTCTTATTTTTTAGCGCAAACTTGGAACAAGAAGGAGGTAAGAACATGAGCACATCCTATGATGAAACGATAAACGGGACCAGGAAATGCTATACAGCAGGTGGTATATCATCTGGCGGATATATAGGGATATTTTTGTGTGCACGCGGCGGCGGGTATATTTTTTTATATTTTCGAAAAAAAGGTAGTCGATATTTTTATTGAGAGAGTTATTGTCGATCATTGGAAAATCATTTTGGGGGTTCAGTTTTTTTTTTTTTTTGCAAATTAATCTTTTTGGGAAAATTGATCGGGACGATTTTTGGGACAGTTCAAACAAGTATGTTTTTTGTTTCTATTGTGTTTCAAAGTAATTGTTGATCTTTTATCCTTCTCCATTTATTAAGGTTCTAAAATTTCGCAATCATGATTAATTTATAGTCAGGTAAATTTGTGTCTAGTTAGTCATTTTTAGTCGATTTTGTTTCAGTGCGGCGAATAACGCAAACACGAGAGTTATTATGTTTTTCAGTCAAATAAACAGTAGTTATTATGTAGGGAACTAAAAAGATGTCGATTCCCCATCACCAGCGCCGTCAGGTGTTGTTGCAACGATATGCAAAAACGCATTTTGAATTCAGGAGCGGAAAACTGGAGTTCAGTAGGAAAAGTAGTGATTCTTGTTCTCAAATTGGCGTTTTTTGCGGGGAAAAGTATAAACAATCAATAAATCCAGGTTCAGAAGTTGCTACTGAATTGCCAGTAGTGATGGTAAAATACAACATTGGCGAAAACGCGTTGAAGTTCGAAACTGATCACAATTTTGTTGACACAATTACAAACCCGTGTTGTTTGGAAGTACAACCCGAAATAACGCGATCGTTATCATCGATTTTGTCGGGCGATGGTAATGATAAAAGTCGCACGATGTTTAGTGTTTTTCGTAAATTCGCTAAAAAGGTGGCATTGCGCGAGGATTTGGGACTGTTATTGAATTCGTTTTTGGGCATGTTCGTTGAACACGAATTACTTCGAGCTCGAAGTGGAAGTGGCAATGAAGAACTCTCTCCTAACGCGAGTGATGAATGTTGCTCCCTCAGTCTGCATGAATGCTTATCGAGTTGTATGTTCGCATCTGACGATGAGGTTAAAGCTTTTTTTCAACGGCCTGAGAACGCACCGCTGAGTGAACACATGATTGACGGATGGCGAATACTACAGTGTTGTTTTGATTCGAATGAAAGCGGACACGAGTTGCTCGAGGGTCTGCGGAGGATTCTAATTAGTAGATCTGACAGGGATAATGCTGGAGATCTGACAGGGTCTGTTGCGCTGAATTTTGAAAATGTAGACGAAAAGAAACACTGGTTCGCATTGCAAAGACTGAACCGAACGAAAAAACGAGAAAAACGAAAGGTCAATAGCACTGACACCAACCAGAACAATGTAGAAGTTAACAAGAAACAGCAGCTGCACAGAAAACGCAATCGAATAAAGAGCAGGAAAACTTCCGCCAGCAGATTTCTCATGCACGTGCCTTCAAAAACAATTATCCGCCGGCCAGACGTTTTCTTATACAGCAGAGCAAAACGATTTGTAGCCTCATTTGATGAATCGTTTTTCCGAAAATTGTTTGTAACTTTTGAATTCTCAAATGTCGAAATCCCCGCACAAAATTTTGGTAGTACTACTGCAACTGGCGCTGATAGTGACATAGTATTCCCATACGGTAACGGCCTCTACACGATTATCGCATTAATGAACCATAGTTGTGACCCGAATTGTGAAATAGAGTTTGTGGACGAAAATCAGAACCCAGCTGTCAAATTAGAGGCCAGTACTAGTTCTGAGAATCGCAGTGGGACCGGTGCTGCGACAATCAGTAGTACCCCAAATCCACTGCGCATGATGGTTCGAGCTTTGAAACAAATCAACCCAGGTGAAGAACTCACAGTCGATTATATCGATGGTGTTTCAGGACAAAATAATCGTGCAGCACGGCTTTTTGAGAGGTACGGGATTGAGAAATGCTGGTGTCTTAAATGTAAAAAAGGAAGGGAGAACTAACGATAGTAGTACTCAGATATGAAAACTGATTCACATTCTTGTTTTGTTTTTAATTGCGACTATTAATACTAATGATTTTGTTACTTATTTACTTACTGTTTCTACTTAATTTTCAGAGTTTTAAATGTGCCGCTGATAGTAATTGTTGTTAGAAAATATTGCAGAGGAAATCAGGAGTATTGTTGACACATTTTGCAGTTGAAAAATTAAATCGCTCAAAGAAAAATTAACCCGCCCGAAGATAAAAACTAGCGAAAAACATACATCTGGTAACTTTTGCGATCTCCTGCTAGTACTAGCCAGAGATGAATGTGTGATTTCTAATCAAAATGGTTCTCTTATTTTTAATAAAAAGACATTAATACGGGCTCGTATGACACAGCCAAAAAATCACTATTTTTTCGAAAAAGTTCTAAACGTCTGTTTCAGTTTCGGAACCAGTTCACAAAACGCCTTCAGCTCTTCTTTTGTAAAGCTCATCAATTTCTTATTATCCAGCTTCCCACTCATTAGCGCCATGGTCGTGGTTCTTGTTCGTCCATCTGAATTTCGTGCATTGAAAACACAAACTTTCCTGTCCAACCCTTCTCCAGAATCTAACTCCATTATTTTCGCATTCAACGGTGGCCAGCCGGGCGCCCATTTTTCGTGCTCTTTTCCGGGATGCGAATCTGAGAGCCCCGTTTTCCTTGTTATCAATGGATTTTCGACCCCTTCTGGTGGATCCAAAATCGCTGACGCGTTTAGTGAATTATTTTTACGACTCCTTTTGTTGAAGTTTTGTTTTGCTTTGGCTATTTTCTGCAGTGCATTTGTTTTCGAACCCGGTTCAAATTCCTCAGTTCTGTCCGGATTTCCAACAGCGTTGCTATTCTTTTCAGGTACTATGAGTT
>Ga0099798_10519_pt1 | contig 12587 bp, 11 predicted proteins | sample Uncmet_Sort29A_1_FD_89870 | JGI IMG/M metagenome (GOLD analysis project Ga0099798, IMG submission 89870) | Marine eukaryotic communities from CALCOFI LINE 67, Pacific Ocean - CN13ID_Sort29A_1 | ecosystem: Environmental > Aquatic > Marine > Oceanic | place: Pacific Ocean: Monterey Bay | collected... | reverse complement strand
AGAATTTTCTAGCGTAGGAAAGACAAAAAAATTCGTCCGTTCATCCTGCGAAGCTCAGGTGGCAGGCATCGAGACCGGGGCACTTGTGCCATGATGCCCAGAGGAACATGGATGGCATCTCTTTCACTGTATTCGGGCGGTATTCCCATGTTTCGCGCGCTGCCGGCAGTGTCCCGAGAAGTCGGTCACTGTTCTTGAAGACGGTCCGAGGATGTTTCATGGTGTACAGCAAAGTGGACAGGGAGCATATGGCGACCTTAAGCTGGACCTGAGCTATGAAATCCCGCTATCAGGACCGCTGCGTTGTATGTTGGAGTCTGCGTCCCTCCTGGGTGGCCAGGATGCAGGGAGTTTGGACGAGAATGATAAGAAAAGTTCTCCCAGTTTAGTCGGTTGTTGCGATCGCGGCCCTGTGATCTTCCGGCTACTGTTCCAGAGAACCATCCGAGTTGTGATTGATGTTCCGGCACTTGTGCTTGTGTAACACAGGATCTTCTCTTGCGGGTGCGTTCTATACACTGCAAGCACTATATGCGCCCCCGGGTGCTATCCTCTGCGACGATGTGCGGCATAAAGCTTGGTTCATTGCGAACAAAGCCCGTATCTGAAAGTTCCAAGGCAGGTACCTACGCGTGCGGTCTTCTCGAAGGCTTGGTCTCGCGACGGTTTACACGATCCACCCTAGGCAAAGGAATAACCCTAGGCACAATTTTTTCAAAAATTTGTTACGAGCCTAATTTTGGATTCCAAAAAACTTGACCGCTGGAAATTTTAAAATTTTGTTCAAAAATCGACGTCAGAAAAATCAAAAGCTTCCAAAAATCGACGCTGGAGACCCAAAATCGGCATCTGAAAACCCTAAATTCGTCATTTTCAATTTCTCCCACATTTTTTTCAAAAATCTACTAGGTCTGACCTCATGTATTATCTTGGCGACAAGGAGGTTGGAGAAATTTGCAAATTATTTCAAAAAATTGAACATCAATTTTCAACGATCAGCTAATTATAATTCATTCTACAAAAATAATTTTAATTTCAAATTTCTACTAGAGCTTCCCAAGTTTTTACCAGTATTTGTTGAAGCGCGAGGGAGGTTTGCGAAATTAAATTAAAAGAGTCAAAATCGAAAGAGTTGACTGAAGCAGTCACATATCTCAATTTTTTTGTAAATTTTTTTCAATACTTATAATGGCCCTGGGCGCGTCCGCGAGACGAAAAAATACCCATATAGATGTCGAAACGAATTAAAATGTCACGAAAAAAAGTTTTTATGCCGACGGTCAAATTTTGTTAAAAAAGTGGAGAGGGCATAATTTTGGATTTCAAAATATTTGACCGCGCGAAATTTAATTCTATGGTCCAAAAATTCATAAACGCAAAAATCGATCTCCAAAACACAAAATCGTCGCCCCAAACACCATTTTCGCTGCTCCAAACACCAAAATTCGTCCAAAATTTCTCCTACAAAATTATTTTAATTTATTATTTTTCTACTAGGACTCAAGGCGTGGGAGTTCAAAATGAATTTTTTGATGGACGACATGGAGTTGATGTATTGTGAAAGGTTTGAGAAAATTATTTTAAAAAATTATTTATAAACGCAAAAATCGATCTCAAAAAATAAAATTCGTTTCCAAAATCGCCAAATTCCTAGCTCAAAACGGCAAAATCGTTCAATTATTAATTTTAACTTTCTACTAATTAGATGGCGCAAGTACGCGAAGCTCAAGATGGAGGCCGGCCAGGAATGGGACGCCGAGGGTTTGAGAAAAGATTTAATAAAGTTTTCACTTTTTGATGCAAAAAACGTAATAATTTCGCTCAAATTATGTAAAAATAACTATTTTAATCGCCAAATTGGCAAATTTGCGTTTGATTGTAATTAATTTTTTATTTCTGCCAGGTCACAAATGGGCGCTTTGTCCATACTGCGACGGAGACCCCGCCGCCCATCTGGGTGTTGGGGAAATTCAAAATAAGTTATAACTCGTATGGATGCCGATTTTTAATTAAATTTTTGAGTAAATCGCTTCCAGAACACGTTTTGCGAATTTATTTTGATGCAAAATAACCATTTTACTCAAATTCGTATTTTCACTTTTATTTCCAAATTTTGGAGAATTAATATAAGAGATATCAAAACCTACCATAATTAATTGACTACGCAATTAACTTTTTGGCGATGCTCGCGCCAAGAAAAATCATAAATGTCGAAACAGTTGTCGGCGCCGGAAATTTTGTTGCCATTACAGAGTAATTAGTGCAAACGATATTAGGGGCGCCGACAACTGTTTCGACATTTTTCTTGGCGCGAGCATCGCCAAAAAGTTAATTAATTCCGTAGTCAACTAATTATGGTAGCTTTCTACATTAATTAATTACGTCAAAACCAAATTTCAACATCGTCTTCCAATGGGGTTCAATGTAAAACGGTGCCGAGTTGGTGTAAAACGGTGCCGAAACGATGTTTTGGGCGATGAATTTTAGTTTTTTGATGGTTTTGATGACGATTTTGTCGTTTTTGGCGATGTCGTATTTTTCGTCTCGCGGCACCTGTGCCGAAGAAAAATGCGCCATCGCCAAAAACGACAAAATCGTCATCAAAACCATCAAAAAACTAAAATTCATCGCCAAAAACATCGTTTCGGCACCGTTTTACACCAACTCGGCACCGTTTTACATTAAATTCCATTTTCCAACACACGCATTTTTTTTTGCATTTGACAGCTAAACTCAATGGAGGAGCTTTGCGAGGAGTTGGAGAAATTTAAAAAAGATTGGGAATCGAAATTTCGAGCATTTTGGAGCCCTGAGGGCGTTTGCGAGACGAAAAATGAGTCCTAACTACATGTCTATCGAAATTCGGACCCCCGATTCTGTTCCAGAATTTTTTTAAATTTTTTTTTAGGGGCGCAAGAATTTTTCAAAAAAAGTGGTGTGGACTTCTTTTGGGATTACAAAATCTTTGACCGCAGGAAATTTGAAAATTTTGGTTAAAAATTCATAAACGCCAAAATCGTTCCAGAAACGTTAAAATCGACTCCAAAATCGTCAAAATCGTCGTTCAAATCGCCATTTTAATTAAATTTATCCATTTCTTTTTCAAAAATCTACTAGGTACGGTATCGATGACGATGGATTATCGGAAGGGATGCGGAGTCCGCAGCATCTGGCAGGTTGGAAACAATTAAAAGTAATTTTAACAAAGTTACCAAAAAACGGTCTCAAAAATTATTTCAAAATTTATTTTTAAATTGATTTTATTTAAATTCTCCCACTCTTTTTTAATTTAATGAAATAATTAATAGGCTTCCGCCATCAGGATGTGTATCCCATCCTCAAGCCCTTTCCGAGTCCGCTTTCTCCCCCGCTCAAACCCCGGCGCTTATGATTTATTTTAATTACTTATGATTCGAATTCCACACCAATACATCGCCAGCTGGGTGCATGGTTTTCCATTTTTGAGTGACTCTCGATAGAAATGTATAACTACAAATATTTAAAAAAAATGTCAGTAATTAATTAGTTTTCTGTTAATAGTTTTAGGCAATAATAAACGTTACGCATTATAATTTATAACCAATTTTGACAATACAAAATGATAATTTGAATACATTTTACCAAAAGATCGACCGCCATATTCATACAGAAACATGTTTGTTGCCTTCTGAAGAAGAGAGAGTGAGAAGTTGTAAGTAGTCGAAAGTGTGATGTAGACGTGTTGTGTGATACAAATGTGTAAAATAACAGAAGTCGATAAGAAACGGTGTCGAGACGGTGTGAAACGGTGTCGAAGCGATGTTTTGGGCACCGAAATTTGGTTTTTTGATGGTTTTGGCGATGTCGTATTTTTTGTCTCGCGGCACCTGTGCCGAAGAAAAATACGTCATCGCCAAAAACGAAAAAATCGTCTCCAAAACCATCAAAAAACCAAATTTCGGTTCCCAAAACATCGTTTCGACACCGTTTCACACCGTCTTGACACCGTTTCTCACCACCTTCTGTTAAATTCAGATTTTGTGAAAATAATTTGTTGTACAGACAATGTTAGAGAACAACCCCCCTTTTTGAATTAAAGACAACACAAAATTGAAAATTACAACTAACATTTAAAAATAACAGCCATACAAAATTAAAAAATAAAATCATCAGCAACACAAAATTATAAGTTCATACAGAATCACAGATCAGTTCAAAAATTAAAACAAAAATATTTGAAAAAATAATTTTGACGCCAAGCATTTTTAATAAAAATGCTTGGCGTCAAAATTATTTTTTAACTGTATTTGTAATAACTTATGCTGTTGTAATTTATATTTTTTTTTTATAAATTACAACAGCATAAGTTATTACAAATACAGTTAAAATCAGTACAACCAAAATAAAAAACGGTCTAAACAAAGTAAAACCAAAATTCGATGCCTCCAGGCAACCCGTCGACAATAAACATGATGTCGCGCATGAGAACGGACGAGCTTAACGCTCACAACGATACTACCACAACATTTCGTCGTTCAGCAGGCACAAACGACCTCCAACAAGGTGATTTTGTCGAATATTACAGTGAAACTCACGCTACATGGGTAGACGCCACAATCGCGGGAGTTCCTAACAAAACAAATTCGCAGGGCGTAAGAGTGTATCATCTGGACATTAAACAAAATGCCGCCGTTACGAAAATTCGGTTCAAGGAGTATTTGATTGGCACGCAAGTAATTTATCGTGTTGGTGGAGAGGAATTTAGAGCGGAAATCCAGAGTAAAGCAGATATCAATGTTTATCGCGTACAATACCACGACAAAGCGTCAAGCAAAAGTCGTATTGCAGAAACGCATGTTCGACGATTAAAACCAGTTACGCCCAGTCATGCAAAAGGCGCGCCTCCTAATAATAATAATAATAATAATAATCAGACGATCAGTCAGGTGCTTGATAGTAATAAACATACATTGGTGGAGAATGATTTGATTATGAATAACAGATCAGCATTAAATGATATTGACCAACATCGATCGATTAGTCAAAAATCATCTGTAGATTACGCTGTGATGGATTTCCCTAAGCCAGAAACTGCAAAAATGAACATCACACAGCGTACATCTGTTCAACACCCGCAAGTCGCTGTAGGGGGTCATTGGAATCCTGTTGAAACCCGAACATACGGAAAAAGTCACCCTGAAGATCGCAAACTGAGTGCGGTTACTAATCAGACTCGAAAAATGAGTATGGACATAACGCCAATGCCTCGACCGAATTCAAACCGCGCAAGCATGGACCTTAAGACAGGCTATGCCGATGTGTCGAATTTGAAAAATACCATCGGTGGAGAATATGTAGCAAATCCTACACTTAATAGTCCAACAAAACCACGCTCAAGCAGAGGAGATACACCAAACAAAGAAGAGAAGCCCGCGTTTAGAAAATCGATAACCAAAAACACAGGCTATCAGATTTTCGGCCAAGGCGGAAATATCGAGTCGCCAAAGAAGCGACATACAGTTGACCCGGTTGTTGCAGCGAAACCGAATATTAGTTGGAGAAATTTACAAATGGTTGAAAGTCGAAATTTCGAGCAGAAATCGACACCAAATTCGTCAAAAGCGTTGTTCAAAACTCTAAAATTCGTCATTTTAATTTTCTCTCACTTTTTGTTTACAAATATTACTAGGTAGTAAGGAAACGGTGTCTACTACAAACGTCCATACATGGAGCGTCGGCGATAAGGTTGAATACTATAGCGAAACGCACAAAACTAGTATTGTTTCGCATGTTACGAGGGTGAATAAAGCGAACGGCGTGGTCGTGAGCGTTGATCTTGATGTAAAACGTGGCGCAAAAATTAATAGAATTACATTACTACAGGCGACAGACAAAATGACAAGTCCGTTAGATAGCAAAGATAGCACTGAACAAAAAAGCGCGGGGGTTAGTTCATTAAATGTTAGTAGCGTTCCATCACATGTGAAAGAAGCATCTAAACCAATTTCTAAACCCAGCGCTGCAGATGCCTCGCCTGCCCCACCGCCTAAAGAAACAGTCGTACAAAAACCAAAAGTGCAAAAACAAAAAACCACTCCCGTGCAGTCGACGACGCAACAAGCAACAACAACATTACTTCGACAACCCGCCAGTAATGTTATTCATACGACATCAATCTCCAGCGTTAGTAGTGGTCAACAGCATACACAACAACAGCATCCACAATTGCAACATGCATCAACTATGCCATCCAACCGCATTCCTGTTCCAACACAAACGGTCGTCGTAAAAAGTAATCCCGCATCACCCCAGCCAGTTGCAGGCCAACAGACCCGCCAGTACGTTTTACAAACATTTTTTTAGTTTTTCGAATTCATTTGACGTGTAAATCGTGTCTAAACTCCATAATTTCGTATACAATAACAAAATTAGGACGATTCCAGTACAAGCAAATACCTACACAGTGGCTCCTGCTCCTGCGCCAAATGCTCCCGCGGAGGTACCCATCCAATCAAATTCACCTTTTAGTGATGTTAGTCTTAAGGAGAGTCAAAATCGCACTAAAAGTGAAGAAAAGAACTTGGTTTTGACGGAATATGTGGATGAAGCGAGCGAAACGAAGCGGTTACAACAGTTTGTGCAGAACAATATTCGAAGTTCTGAAGAGACCATCTCTCCATCCCACTCTCCTGAAGTTGACGCCGGCGCAATCTCTCCTTTGCTCTTGCCGAAATCGATCATCGCCCCGATCGAACCAAATGCTGTGGTCAACAAACCACAAGAAGTAGATGCTGGTGCAGTGTCTCCTTTGCTCTTACCGAAATCTATCATCAGCCCTATCGAACCGAATGCTGTGATCAAACCACAAAATTCGTTATACTCGGCAAACGAAAGTTTGGTGGAGATTCCATTGAAGCAGGTCGTGCAAGTAAAAGCTAAGGACTTGCCCTTACATCGCCATCGATCAAACACAATCTCAAATTTTGGTATTTCACCGGAAAGCGCCACGGCAAGTAGTATTCCTATCCGCGGTGCAGCCACAACGCGCATTGTCAGAACGCGCACACAATCGGTGTCGAACTTAAGTGGTAGTCCTATGCCAGTGCGGCGTGTGCTCAATTTTGCACCTACAAACGGCAGGAGCATATCGGTTTCCCCTATGAACTCGCCTATGTCAGTTCATAAGCCGATGAGTCGTGTCATGCGGCCTAATGTCGTATATACGACCTCTTGCTTTCAAATTTTGTGTTGTTTGACTCGAAATCAAAAAATGTTTGAACGAATTAATGTGTAAAAATAAAAATAGGTTACGATGACAAGGCGACTAACGAGCCCGAATATCGATTACACGCAAACGGTCAATCAGCAGCAAGTGCCGTATGTGCCTCAGCATCGCGGCAGCGTAAGTTTTAACAAATTCTTAATCCAAAACGACAATTTTGCAGTCGAATCGTCTCTCACACAAACATTTTTAATAAAAACAGGTTCAACTCGGACCAAGCTCATCTCAAGCGCAACCCAAGAACGTGTCCCGCTCAAAAGTCATCCAGCCCCAGAGCGTCACTCAGATGCATGGAGGTAAATTTAAATTTAATTCAAACATTGTTTTCGTTTTCCGTTCATTTTCTATCAATATATTTCGATAAACAAGGTATAATTCGATGCAAAACGTCCAGTCAAGACTATTTCGATGGCAATGACGCGCTCGAACCTATCGCCAAAAGTTTCGGTATGGAACCGTCGCATTGTCAAATTTATGCTATGGAGGGGTTTAAGGGTGGGTGCAACGAGGGTATTTGGTTGGAGCAATAAAATAATTCGAAATCGAAATAATTTCGAAATAATTCAAATAATACATAATTTTATTCAACCAAATTCAAATTTTGCACTAGGTTCTTCGTCTGCCCGAACCAAGAGAAATTTGTGGTGAAAGTGTGCTCGAGTGAGCGAACCCACCCAGGCGCGCCGACCGAGCATGAAAATATTGTTGACATCGCACAACGTTACCCTCACATCTTTGCTGATGATAGTATTTCTTTCCCGGTGAGATTGTTTACAGCATGCTTAGCAAACACGGTGAGATGGAATTTGCAAGTTATGCGAGAAGCCCCCGGCACAAGACTTTCAGATTTGATGGCGGAGTTGTGGCATTTCGGGAAGAAGCCTGAACTTTGGGGAGTACGTTTTTTTTGATGTCGAATTTTGTGTTTTGTACGTATAAATCGTTCAATTTCCATTCAAAATACTTTAAATTTGTAAATAAAAAGGTGTTCCGACAAATCGGTCTAGCCCTACCCAAATTCCATAAGACATACCAGAACCGCCAACACGGCGATTTCCAGCCGTCTAACATTTTTTGTGATAGTACCATTTTTTGTTTTACAATCGATTTGAATACGAAATTTAGTCGTTTGACATGCATTTGCGTACAAATTGCATCATTTTGTGTATAATAAAATTAAAAATAGTGTCCGGACCAATTCCCAAAATTACGATGATTGATATTGGCGGCATGGGCTTCAATCGGCCAGAATCGGATTTTGACCATTTCGTATTTTTTGCAAAATTTGGAAATTTTAATCAAAACATCAAAATGTTGACGTTTACACGACGAAATGTACGTTTTCACATGCATTTTACCACGAAATTTGTTTTTAAAACAGATGCGAGCGTTACAAATCCTATCGCCATCTTATGGAGATGATCTCATGACCGAGGGCGGCAAATCATTTGAGGAGGGATTCAATATGGTCAAATGACAAAAACTAATTTTGAAAAAATGTTTGACACCGAAAATAATACAAAAGTTACAAGTTTAACGTTAAAAATGAACGATTTCGTTCATTAAAATTGTACAATACGATTTTTTCTAGCACATTTTTACCTACTACAAATTTGAAATTACAAAAACAAAACTAGCAGTTTACCATACAGTTGTGTGAGCTCGAGTTTTCACACAACAATTATTTGATTCGTTAATAAAATTCGTTTACAGCAGAAAATATTTACACAGAAAATATCATACAGCAGTACCATCTTACAATAATCGGCAATAAAGCTTAAGCACAATAAAACAAAATCGTTTTGTAATTTTCACAAAACGATACGAACATAAATTAGCATTTTTTGAAATCAAATCAAAATATAAATCGAAACAATCTTAACGCGAATATTTTCTTGCCACATCATTTTGTGTAGACGATTTTGTGTGAAGTCGATGTGAATGTTGTTTAAACCAGCAGTTTGGCCCAATATTGTATATACATAAATCTGTTCCAGAAAACTGCCCAAAGCATTACCCCCCAGATGTTTATTAAAGACGACAAAACCGAATTATTATCAAAGTACAATAAAAAGTCCAAACGGACAAACAGTAAAGTAAATAATAATACCATGAGAGGACACGCAGCAAGCGTGCCAGGCACCCGCCAGACAGCTTATTTTAATATCAGCGAAAGCCGCTCACCATCCCCATCTCGCAATGAAACAATCAAAGCCGATATACAAAAGTTGCAACGTAAGTCTGATGAGACAGATAGTAAAATTGAAAAGTTAGAATCGCTCACAAACGAACTTAAGGTTGATCTCGAAGATGCGACTAGCGCGGAGCAGTTTGAGAAAAAATGTCAAAATCGAAATTTGACAAAAATAAACATTCGTGTCTAAAATCGTCCATTTCGTCGTTCAAAACGGTACAATTCGTGATCTTTTTTATTTTTTATTTTTCTTCTAGGTTAATGAATTTACGGTTTCAGTTAGACAGCTTAGATAAAAAAGTAACGCAGATGGAAGATGCGCAAGAAGGTAAGACATTGACGAGTGAGCAGGTTGATTTGATATTGAAAGTTAACAAATTAGAACAGGAGAAAGTAAAATCTGATGATATGATTGCGAAGTTGACGAAACGATTAGATGCGTTAGAAAAACGAGATAGTAAGAAGGAGGAGAGCGATGGACCAGTGGTTGACCAGCTGTTGGTACCAACATTTTTTTATTTTACAATTTCGTCATTACAAAATTTATATTTCGATTTCAAAAAAAATGTTTACACAAAATAGGCGAGGATTGAGAGTTTGTCTCACGAAAATAGACAGTTACGGAATAATCTCCAAGCTGTTCCTACACCTATGAGTGGCGGCAATGATACATTGGGCGCTTGGTATAGTCAGAACAGAAAAGTTGGGCCTGATAACTCGCCAGGCCCGCAGGGATTGCAACGCGCCGCCAGCGCCAAAGCGGGTTTGCATCGCGTGGGTAGTGGTAATGTTCACCATAGTAATTACATCGGGCAAGAGCGTGTGCCGTTTCCTCATCAACAAGCTCCTTTGTACGCTGTTATTTTATTCGAACGCACATTTAACACCAAATTCGTCTTCAAACACATCATAATTTCGTCCCCAAAATAAAATAGGATGCAAGCGCAGCAGGTTGCTTATAACGCAGCTCAACGCGAGGCCCAATGGATGGCAGTGCGTGGTGCGCCCGCTCCAGAAGGTGATCCTGCCCAAGATGCTCTTCCTCAGGTCTTAAACGCTTTTATTCCGTTCGCATGATTTTAAATTTGTGATCGATTTTATTTTAATATTTTTTGTTAGACCAAACATTTTTTGAAATCAAAAATTATTGGTGTACGATAGGTTTTTAGTGTATCATAAATAAATCGGTACTAACGAATTTGTAACAACAGAAAATATTTTGTCAGTCATATTGTAAGTGTGTCGTTTGTCAAAGTGTTGTGTTATCAAGAGTACACAAAATGTTTGAGACGTCCGTCTTGCGTCTCCAACTATTATTGTCGTATAACATTTTGCGACCCGGTGCGGTGAAAAGCGCTGGTGTGTCGCGATACAACTCAAATAAATGCTCATACTATCAACTATATACGTATTCATTGGCCCCAATTTACATTTGTTCTCTCTTGTTAATTTTATTTTTACTTTTTCAAAAAACTCAAATTCACGGATTTGGAGTAACTGTTCTAATTGTGATTTAGAACACATGCACGAATTTGCTAAACAACATCAACTACAAAAATAACAACTACAACAACAATAAGAAACTACACGAATAACAGCGAAACACAAACATCAAAACCAAAATAAAATACACATTGAATTACATAATTATTAATTACATTACATAGTAATTACATTACACAAAATCAAAATGTTAAAAATATTTCTAATCACAGTTATCGGTATCTGTAGTGCTGTGCGCCTACAACCAACCACCGATTCTAAACCCCAAAGCGAGTTCACCGATTTCACAACCAAAAGTATCACAGGCACGTTAAAAAAGAAAAATTGGCCTAGCTCGTGCAGTGGGGATTGCGACATCTTTCATGAGGGCGATATTCAACCATTAGAAATTGAGGCGAGCACTGGCGGCTTACATCTGACACAAAATGAAAATGTTAATACCAAAGAGGAAGTAAGCTCACAGGATGATGCATTAGTTCAAGCCAGTATTGATGTCGAAAATATCGCAAAAGAACAGATGTACAAAGCAAACGAAACAATTTTCTTTGTGTTTCTCGGCGTGATGTGGGTGCTTGGCGTTTGTAGCAATGTGGGGGTAGTATTATGGACGACTGGATTATTACTTGGCGGAATATTTATCTTAAATCATGAAAGATCGCTGTCATTACTGTCGCTAACATATTTGGTATTCTGTCTTATTGTGGTGTCGATTATTATGGGGTGGATTGGGAACGTGCCGAATCCTACGAATAAATATATGAAGTAATTATTTTAATTAAAAAATCGCTAAAAAAGTGAAATGGATGCCGATTTTTAATTAATTTTTTGAGTAAATCGCTTCCGGAACAGGTTTTGCGAATTTATTTTGGTGCAAAATCAGTTTTCGGGTGGATTGGGAACGTGCCAAATCCTACCAATAAATATATGAAGTATTTTACTTAAAAAAGTGAAATGGATGGCCATTTTTAATTGATTTTTTGAGTAAAGTGGTGAAGAAACAGGTTTTGCGAATTTATTTTGGTGCAAAATCACTATTTTACTCAAATTCGTAATTGTCATTTTCGGGTGGATTGGAAATGTGCCGAATCCTACAACTAAATATATGAAGTATTTTACTTAATACAACGGGCGATTGCATATTACATTCAAATCAGTTAATCATTCAAAGAAAAAATAATTAGTTGATGACAATCCATATTAAATTTAATCAACAAAATAATTTTCTTCCATGAATTTAGTCATATTTGTTGTTGAGGTTGTAAGTGTGCTAGTGTGATGTCATTCCAAAACAAAAAAAACAGAAATTGAGATTGTGTTGCGCACGTTAACAATGTAGCAGTAGTTTCCTTCGTATAAATATTGATTCACGAGGCTTAAAATAAATAACATTTATTAAATTATTTTCTATTTCTATTTATTTATTTTTATTTTTGGTTTGGTTTCAAAAAAATATAAATTAATGCATGTACTTTCTGGCTTTCGCCCCCATCTACATAACCCCCTTTTGCTGGCTTCGAAATTTCAATTGCTTCAAAATTAATTGTTTTACAAAATCGTTTTTCAAACCAGGAATTATTGTTTTTATCTAAAGCACCCACAGGTAATTACAAACGAAAACAAATATACGCT
>Ga0099798_10518_pt1 | contig 12599 bp, 5 predicted proteins | sample Uncmet_Sort29A_1_FD_89870 | JGI IMG/M metagenome (GOLD analysis project Ga0099798, IMG submission 89870) | Marine eukaryotic communities from CALCOFI LINE 67, Pacific Ocean - CN13ID_Sort29A_1 | ecosystem: Environmental > Aquatic > Marine > Oceanic | place: Pacific Ocean: Monterey Bay | collected... | reverse complement strand
ATTTCCACCTTAGACTGGTAATTTAAGACCATCCCAATCACTTTCTTCATTTTTACACTATTACTTATCAAATTATTAATTTTTTTTATTTTGAGGTTTTTGTGCTATTTCAGGATTAATGTGCAATTTCGGGATAAAACAAAACAATGCGGCTTTTCAGGTATAGTATTTTATTATTTGTTATATCAAATTTAAAACGAGAAAGGACTCTAAAATCAAAATGAGAAAAAAGACGAGGATGTTATCAAAATACGTGTATTAAAACCCTAGACGTTAATCTCCAACTGAGTAGTAGGCGAACTGGCCTATTGCTGGCCATCATCTTTCTTTTTGAAGACGGTCATATAGAGAAGCACCGCTAGTAGGATAACGACCGCGAAACTAAGAATAACAATCATGACACAACTGCAACTACAATTACAACCTTGAATCAGCTTCAAAACACGTTCAGCCTCCTTCTTTTCCGCCTCATAACTTTATACGTTGTTCTTGTTATGAATGTTCTCATTGCAAATCTAGATAATGACTTTAAGCCTAAATTTCTATTATTCAAGTGACGCACCAGTTAAAGTACCGTTCTGATACTATGTCTCATAAGACTTTATCATATTCAGATTGGATGAACGTGCTTCCACCTACTTTCTTGCCTTAGCCTACTCGAATCGAAATCAAATACAACAAATATCAAATTTAGAAAAATATTCTAGTAATTTCTAGAGGAAATAAGATTATACTTTCTAGAGAAAGTATAATTTAAAATCTGCGTTAATTATACTTTCTAGAGGACGTACAATTACTACAATTTAAAATCTGCGTGTGGAAGTCTCAAATGATTCCATCTAAAAAGTCGTGAAATCCATCTAAAAGTCGTGAATCTACAAAAAGTCGTGAATCTACAAAACGTCGAAAACAATCAGGAGATCAACCGGAGGGGAGCAGGTTGACCATAATATAGATATGGTCAAAAAAAAATAGTCTAAAACTCGACCAACCGTATAGGTTTTAGAGACATTTGAATGCAAATTTGAAACAAATTAAAAGGCAGGTGAATAGTGAGGATTTATTGGTAAATCTTAATCAGTTTTTTCATCGAGCCATGTCTATTTGTGAATTTTTCGTCTTAGTGAGTATAGTTCATTTTAAAGGAGGAATTACCAAATGAAATCGTCCATTCTGTATTCTTTCAACATTTTGACAAATACTACCTTTTTTACTTTTTTTGTCTATTGATGTCATTTTCGTTTATTTTTGATTATTTGGCTTGAGCATTTTACCCTTTATGTGAAAAACAAAACCAAAAACAAAAACCCTAAGAAGTTACTAGAAAATATATACCAATTTTGCTTCTTTAATCTCTTCTAATTCCTCGTCGGTTATTAAGGGGGGGTTCTATTCTTTTTAATCCTTGGCCCGCTTCCAGACCTCTTACCGCTGCTCAGCATTTCTGACACTCTTCATCTACTTCAGAAAAGCCTCCTTGGTTTTTTTGTCACCTAGTTATGTATCAACTTATTACTTGGTTTCGCTCTCGTCCACTTTTTGTTTATAGACATCCCCAGCTACTGCCTAGAATGTTGACAATTCAGAACACCCCCAGTTTCTAGTAGATCTTAGTCTTAGCACTTAGCAGAAATATACAGAAAAAAAGTATACTAAACAAACTCCCTCCCATTCCCTCCAAAAAAGACATATTTCGAAATGCATACTATAATAAACCCACCGTATTCGTACTTGAAATTGAAAAGGAAATGGGAAAGTAAAAAGTCTATACCTGCCAGTTTCGAAAAATTGAGACTAAAAATCCAACTGACCGACTAGAAACTAGTTGTACCTCAAATTTGTTTTTAATAAAACTAAATTTTTCCTTATCAACAACCTTTAGATCCGCTTCCTTAACCTCAATCAACTCATCACACGCTATCTTAGTCCTATCTTTTTACATTTCATTAACTTTTTCCTCTATCTCAACTTTTTCCTCCTCGTCCTTGTGATTCAATTTCATTAAATCTTCCCAAGTGGCTTTTTTCTTTTTTGGTGGATCAGAATCGTTTGGTTGCGCTTCATAAGCGGCTTTATAAGCGGCTTCAGCTTATTCCTCCTTCGATTTTTTAATCGCTGTAATGTCATCATCATTAAATAAGCCCAAGGTTAAGTTCTAATCGGCCTTATCCCAGACTAATTTCCGCTGCTCAGCATTTTTCACTTTCGCATCCTTCATCTATTTCACAAAAGCTTCTTTGGTTTCACCTCCATCTAGTTAAGCATTAACCTATTACTTGGTTACGTCAACAGCTTCTTATGCTTTAAAGTCTGCAGTTTCCTAGAATTTTGATAATTCAGGACACAACCAGTTTCTGGTGCATCCAACCACATATGTAAGAGAGGAAAGTTGGTCCTAAATCTACTTACGTGGCAAAACTGACCCCACGTATAGTTACATCAGCAAATCTTTACGATACAATACAAGAATAAAAATTGTGCTATTTTAGCATCCTCTAATTAAGCTATAAAATAGAAAATAGTGGGAGATTGCTCAAGTTGCCAAAAAACAATATAATACAATACAATACACAAATGACAAATGTTATGGAAATTGCAGAAAGAAAAACAGACATAAACACAAACCAAGGAAGTACAGACATAAACATGAACATAACTTTTGCATCATAAATACAAAAATATGACTTATTCTACAAAATTAAAGAAAAGGATACTCCATAAAAAGGAAAATAATAATAAAAATAATAATAATAATAATAATAATAATAAAATGCAACTGAAAGACCAGATACTAGTTGTACCTACTCAAAGAGAGCTTTAATTTGATCAAGCCCAGTCTACAATGTGCTATCCGCTGGGTTACGCTTTTTAAGAACCTCAATTTCCTCCTCTAACTGTAACTTAGACTTTTTTGTTTTCATATCCTTAACTTTCTGCTTCTTCTAATTTTCATCTTGCTCTTTCTTAATTTCTTCAAATATTCCAAATTTTTTTAGTTCATCCGGATTAATTTTATATCTGCGCATAAATCGACGATTAGCCTCGACAAACGAGGTAGCAAAGGAAGCCAAAGCGGAAACCGCTAGACAATGCTTTAAAGTTCTCTTAGCGATCATTTTGTTTGCCTTTCAGTCTTATTCTTCTCGATCTTTCTTTCTTTCTTAGGATCTAATTCTGATTCCTAAACTACTGTTAAATGAAATCTAACTAAAAATGTTTTTAGTTCTCAATTTTCCAGATCCCAGATCAACTAAATCTGTTCTTATTCTAGACTCCTACGTGTTGATAATTTATTCTTGGATTCACTGAAGTAAGTACGTAAATATGATAAATAGAGAAACCTGATTACTATTTTCTAAATGGTTATAGTTAGACCAGTACTAAAAACTATAGTTACAATCAATTGAAATTAAGTTGGAGAGTTTAGGTCTCAACTAAAACTAAAAACTAAAGTTAAATTGGAAGTCAAAAAAAAACAGTGTTTCCTCTTATTCTTTAAGCTCTTTCTCTTATTCTTGCAAAACTGTCTTCGAAAATTCGTTTTCCTCTTTTGCTTCATCCAGCACTACGACTACGAAACAACAAAAAGATAAAAAAAAAACTACCACACAAATATTTTAAAACTAAAAAATCCCCGATTGAATAATTGATCCTTTCCTTCATACCAAATAACCATTTGTATAGTTTATGAGAGGCTTCATATAGCAAAAAAAAAAAAAATACCAAACCCAAACCGAAATTCACTGGGTAAGTTTCAAAAAAAAGAAAAAGGTGGAGCAGCAACAGAAGGCAAGAAAACAAAAACAAGAACATGAAACAGAAACAAAGAGCAAAAAAACACTAACAAAAGAAAATAACATTTTATACCACGGTGATACAGTATAAGGTGACACCAACGCAATGATAATATAAGGTGACACCAACCAGAGAAACAAGTGAAATCAGATGGATCAGAAGGACATTCGACGTAACAAGCACAGAAGGGTCAAAGCGAAAGGCAAACAATAGAATAACTAAAATATAAATCTAATTACCATTAAACATACACGCTTAAATGCTTAAATGCACAGAATGAAAAAATAAAGATTTGTTGAAAGCTGATCTAGTCTGGCAATACTCAATAAACTACTTTAAACAAATTAAAACAATGATTTGTAAGAACAACGCAAACGAATTTCAACATCTTATAAAACATTCTAAGAATAATAAGGAAAAATCTGTCCATTTTAGCTAACTACAAGGAAAATAGCCCATTACCATGGAACATCCAACTTGACTTACTCGGTAACCAAGATACCTGCTAAACTTATACTTATTGCATTTTTATATTTATATTTTATGTAAAACGAAAAAAAAAAAATACAACAGAACAGTTGTCGTTACAGGGTACCATCGTCTTCTCTGAATGGTACTTCTCCAAAAAATATATGTAATTCTTCTATTTAGATTTAGTACTCTCGCGAGCATTTTTTTTTTTTCCCCCTTTAATATCACCGCCCCGTCTCGTTACCAAAACCTCTATATAATTACATTTTTTGACCTACTCTACACCGAGTCAATTAAAATCCTAAGATTCTAATCACGACACTGCCGCGCACTCATGTGCACAAGAAAATACATACAGTTACAGATATCATTACCACAATCTATTCATACTATTCTTATTCTAATCAAAGAACCTAATTGAAACTTGAAAAACCAACCAACCCAGAAGTCCCACCTGATTCAGTGAATGCGTAAGCAAATACTGTAAATACGCCTCTTCTTCCTATGCGGTCCATAATATAGCTCTCTATAAGTGTCATTGTTGTTATTTTCTGTTTTTTAACAAATAACAGCCAACTTTGATTTATAAGGAAAACTTTATCTTATGGAATTGTACGGGGATTTTTACGAAATTTTTTATGCGTTTAAAATAGAGCCTTATTTACACTATTTTTTCTATATAGTCGATTATTCCCCTCATTTTATCAAACTCGTAAAGCCAGATTGTAGCGTATTTTGAAAGGAGGAAAAATATAATTTTTAGAGAGCTATATTATGAACCGCACAGTCTTTGCTTCTCATACTATGAGTTGGGGAATTAACCTTGTCCAGATATAGATCTTGTCCTTCTCACGTTACTTCTTTACCTGCATACTTAAATTTTCTGTCAGGAAAGAAAGCATAGAAATTAGAAAAAAATAATACTCTAATTGAAACTATAACTTTACTATAATTAAATCAAATCTATTTCTAATTGAAAATAAAAGTATATACATCTTTGAAGATAATTCTCTAACAACCTTTACAATCCTTGTTCTTCACCTTGAGTTCCAGGCCCGAGGACGATGAAGTAGCTCTGTCCGCCATCCCAGAATCAATTCAAAGTCCTCTTTCCTGGAATCAATTCCTGGTCTACACTTTGGATTTTTTTCTCTACTCGCTTAAATTTTCAGAAACAACATATTCATATTCTATCTCTCATCTATCATGTAAGACAGAGACAAACCTACATACCTTCTATCCAGGTTTCGCTCAGTCTAACATCCTTATGTTTCACGATTTGTTTGAACGATATTCACTTATTGTTTACACGATTTTCTTGATATTGACTTTCTAGTACCATTTCAATCGATATTTCATCCTTAGTTTTTCATTTCAATCGATATTTCATCCTTAGTTTTTGTCTTCACAACCAACTCACCATCATGGAAGGACCACTAAACTTAAGAAAAACAGAACAATAGGAATAGTAAAGCAAGATCAACGTAGTAACAAATCCGAAACTTCATTGGACTATCTATACGCAGCCTCGCAACTATAAATATTGAACTCAAACTTAAACGCTTAAAGTATCTAATCTATATATCTCTATCTCTATCTCTAACTAAAACTAATATATCTTTCTCTGTCTTAGCAAAAAAATAAACACAAAAATCAAAATACAAATTTAACTAAGAAGAACGAAAAACAAATCACCCCGAAAGGCTAAAATTAAAGGGTACTAAAGAGCCCGAGACCTTCCGCCGAAGTTCCTGTTTGTTGCATTCATCTAAACCTTCGACACCTGATCTCAGCCACTTTTTACTCAAACAGATCCATTCATTTCTACTCAAAAAAGATCAATTTTCTGCTGCTCAAAAAGATCAACTTCCTTCATTTCAAGATCATCTTCAGCTCAATCAGTCTTGTTCCTCCAATTCCTGCTGGGTCTTCTTGTCCATGCAGCAGAGACAGTACGCCACACCTCCAATAACAATAACGGCTAGGAGGATGACAAGGATCCATGCCCACCATGGGAAACAACTTCCGAAATTATCGCTCTTATACTTCTGAAGTCTCGTCACTAATTATTGCAAGTCTTTCACCTACTGCTTATTCTCTTCCTTATCTCCAAGTGCTGAGCGACAGGTAATAGATATACTCTAAATTTCGCTAACCTTAAACTAGACACCTATTTTCTTAAAAATCTTTTTAGAATTTTCACTTCTCGCAGAAAATCCAAATCCGGAAGAACAAAGCTAATATCACAATCACTACTAACACAAAAAATTATAATTCAAATAAAAACTCAAAATCTTCAAGTAGCGGTATTGAAGCAATAAAAAGCAAAAATACCATGCCCGGATATTTAAAGTAAACTCCTCTAATTAAAAGTATGTGTTTTTAATTTAAATTTAGGTATTTTTCCTGAAAAAATATTTGAAATAAAAAAAACTTAAATCGACTCAGAAACAAAAATCATCTTAATTGTAGAAGTAAAAATTTTAAGTGCACAGTCACAATGCTCAAGGTAGCCATTCTAATGACACTCCTAAGGTTTAACCACTGTTCTCTGGTAAAAAGCGTGCCATATATTCAGGAAAGCAAAATATAAGAGTATATCAAAAAGCACCTTTGATTTAATCCTCCAACTTCTTGATCATGTCATCAATATCCTTGACGTCCTTCGGTTTTGATTCCAGTAAATCATCCACTTTATCAGCCCATGTAACTTCGAACTTCTTTTTATCTTATTTTTCTTTCTGAAATAATCAGGTTTCTAGTATGTTCGAAACAAGTCACAAAAGAAAGTAACCTCACTTTTTGGCGCAACGTATCCATAAAATGATTCAACTGCAACTGACACTCTAACACAAACACAAACATTAGCACCTGATCGCAACAAAAAAATATGTAGAAATTGCAGGGTTAGAATCTAAAAACCCACTATTCGGATGAATAAAAATATAAAAAGAGTCAGAAAGTATTACAAACTTACAATTCCAATTCGGAAGTGAGCACTGAATTCCCAAAAAAAATAAAAATATTTGAAGAGTAATTGCAATTTCTAAAAATCGTTCTTAAGCTTTTAAAAAGTAAAAAACTTGAGCAGAGAACCACTAGAAACATGACTAACCTCATCAAGTGCGGTTTTAATTTTTTTTAATTCCTCCTTACTCAAGGTCAACGTCTTGTCTTCCGCTCGTTTCAAAATTTTTTCTTTCTTTTCCTTGGTCATATTCTGGACTTCCTTAATTTTGTCAAGGAATTGCTTTTCATCCTTAAGCTAGTTAATCAAATCATCTTTCATGATCTTCTCATCAGCCTTATCCTAAGCTTTTTTTTCATCCTCTTTTTTCTATTACTTGGACTTGGTCTTCTAGTCTCCTTCCTACTAGGGCTTGTCTCCTTCCTACTAGGGTTTCTCTTACTTTGCCTAAGTCAATTTATTGGCAACAGAACCAGTGGAAACCACAGACAAAGCTGCGACAGTGGCGATAAAAACTCTTTTCATCATCATTTTGTTTGAGTATTTTTTTTTTTTTCTTAACCGAGATTAACTACGCTTTGAAGCGGTACTTTCTTTTTTCTCAAAGTTACAAGAACTTAAAATAAAAACTAATAGCCAGAAGCTGTAAAATTACGAAGTAAACGACTTAACGTTTGAATAAAACCTAAAAATTTCTAGAATAGAATGAAATTGATTCTTAATGAACGCTATTATTATTCCTAATGGAATAAATAAACCCTTATGTTTGTCTCCTATACCTAGATTACCCAATTAAGTAAAAATAAGTAACACCAAATTACCATCAAAATCAAGATCAAGTACAAACATATTACACCGCCGAAAAAATATGTAAGAACAAATTTAGATCAATTAAAGTTTTTTATTATTATTTGGTGGCGAAACGTAATTAGTACACACAATCTCCATAAATTCAAGCATTCCTTACATACACAAATTCACATTTAACAGTTCGAATAGAAGCAATATTTTCTGAGAAGAACGCGAATACAAACAATTTATATTCTGAGAAGAACGCGAATAGAAGCAATATTTCTTAAAACGAACAAAGCATACTGGCTGTTATCTTTAAGCCTAGACCCCCCATTTTTCAAAAATTTTATTTTTCTTTAAGAAATAGAAGGAAAAATTGCTCAAAACCAAAAATGACGAAAAAATCTAATTTTATAAAAATAAGTAAAAAACCGACTTTTCTCTCGATAAAATCACTAAAATCCAATATAGTCAATTTTATTAACTATTTTACCCTTTAAAAAAAAACTTTACCCATAAAAATTTTAATTCAAAAAATACAAATTTATTTACTGAAAAGGGGGTCTAAGCTTAATGATAACGGCCTGTAAAGACTTATTTTCAGGCACAAGGATAATTTCATATTAAACTAAGGAGCAACTCTTAGACAATATATCATCCACATGACATATGCATATGCATATCCAAACGAAAGCATTTCACACTAAAATCAAAAAATTAAGAAGAAAATTCCATTCATAGCATTTTGACATAGACAACGATATATGAGTAAGCGAAGATAGGCCACGATATATAAGTAAGCGAAATTAAAGATTAAGATTAACGATCAACGAATCTGCTTCTTACTCAAGAGCAAAAGGAAAAGTCCTATAAGAGAATTAACATTGAAGAAAAAAAGACTTGAGTAGCTTCCGAAATAAAAAGTGAAAGATGTATTCTATACAAAGATGAGACAATAGACAATAGGAGGACATAGATTGTATTCTATACAAAGATGAGAACGTAACATAAACAAGAAAGTGTCGAGGAGAACGAAGACAAATCCCTGAACTGAAATTGATCAGGCAAACCAAACGTCGGACATGGTAAAATGCACCTGGAAATACCGCCCCAGGACCTGGTAACAAGTGAAGTGCAGTTCCTTTTATTACGACATCTACATCTAACTACAAAATGAAAAATAAAACAAAATAGCCAGAAGACGTTCACTGTTTGTATACCAATCTAGATCTCCTAATAGTTATATCTAGATCTCCTAATAGTGATACCTGTATCTAGATCTCCTAATAGTTATATATAACCAGTTTGACTAGGCTGGTATTTTAGGGCAAACATGATCATAATTTTTTTGATCATATTTTACTTTTTTCGTTTTTTTCAATTTTCTCTTCTATTTCTTAAGTTTGTTTTCAGGCGAATGCCCTACTTCAGAGTGAAATGTAGGATCAAAATACCTACTAGTAAATTCAAAAAAAAAGGCAAAAAGAGAAAATATGATAAAACATGATGATCATGCCCCAAAATACCAGCCTCGTTTGATAGCAAATAATCATAATTACCAGCCTATAACTCCTAAATAGCTAATAGTTATTTCGTCAGTATTAACATCCGCTAATATTAGCAAACTAGATCATATACACCAGCCTAACTAGATCATATAGTATTATAATCAGTAGCCTAAACCTCCTAACTAGATCATATAAAACTCTCTCGGATCGCTGCCACTGAATCTAGTGTCTAAAGGCCTCGGCCTCGGTCTAAAAGGGTCTAGCGCTACTAAAAGGTCTAGTGCTATTGGCCGTCATGCACCCATGTGCAATCCAACAAATGTAAGTAAGTAGAGATAGAGTTAGAGTCAGAGTTAGAGCAGGGTAGACCAGTTTCACAGACATCGACCAATAACAAATGCATTAGTACGACATCAGCTATACTGAATCCTCGTTAATTTTTTCTAAACTGGGTCATATATAGTCGAAGACACATTTGATTTTGAGTTTGTACTTGAGTTTCAGCATCATAATCGACATAGACTAAAGTAAAATAAAATAACATATACGAAATCTAAACTATTTAACCTATCTAACCAACGAGACTTAGTCTTAATGACCTAAGGAATACAACCTCTCAGGAACGACTTTTTAGAAAAAAACTTTTACCCTTTTTCCGCAAGCATTATTAATATCTCATTACGCAATACGAATGGTAAATGTGCTCCTATCCAAATAAACGCAAGCGCAGGGCTTTCTTACTCCCATTCCGACTGCTACCCATAGCCATATTGCTTAAATGTTCCCTCGAGTGACATAGATCAAAATCGAAATTTTGACCATATAATTGTTATTCCGGTACAATATAGCTTTATCTTTTGCTTAACTTTTATATATTCAAGTTCTAGATCTATTCCTATCCTAATAATAAACCTCTTAAAAATGCTATAATTTTTAGTTTGTGTTTATGTTCTAATTCTACCTTAAATACAGAATCTCCGTCAAGGATAAAAATCCAAGCCAGGACCCACCCTCACGCCCAGAGTGGTAATTCTAAGAAACGCGGTAGAGGAATACGAGCACAGACTATTTCGCTGAAACAATAGATTCTCCTAATTCTAATTGAATCTTAAATCTCAAAGAGAAAGATTCTATTACCACCCAATATTCTTATCTCTTAAAGAGAAAAACGGTTGCAGTTACAGTTGTACTTCAATTACTCACTTTACTCTAACTGATAAACTTTACGCTAACTTATTCATCGGCTCGTTCTAATAGCAGTAATAGTGGTAGTTTGTGTTACTTGCACTTGTACGACAAATATAGAAACTATTAAAAATAATAGTTGGGAAACAAAATAAAACTCACTAAATCGAAATTTAACATTATTATCTATCTAACTTTAAAATCGACGAAAGCAAAAAACAAAAACGAAGTCAAAGACTAAGAAGCACGAAAAAAAAAAAGTTAAGATCAAAAACTAATTTGATAGGTTGGGTTCTTCACAATCGCAAACCCAGTCTATAACACGATATAACAAAAATAAAAATAACAAGATATTAAAATAAAATAAAAATAACAAGATATCAACTTTTACTCGAAAGAAATAGACTCAAAAAAGTATATTCATCAAATGAAGGTATTCAAATCTTGTTCATCCCTGAGTTGGAAGAGCTTGGTCCTTGTCTTTGTCATCATCATCCTTCTTTCCCATGAAGCAGAAAACGAACACCAGAACTCCAACAATAGCAAGGATCCCAACGACGATAAGGGCAATAACCCACCATGGGCAACCAGATCCTTAGGATTTAAAACTTTATGATTTCCACTGAAGACCCGCTATTTTCAATTTTATTTTATGCCGCTCATCAGAAATTTTATGACTAAACATATTTTATGTTGACTTGCTTTATTCAAATTTGGAATTAAAAAAGGACGTAAACAATCTACCATCGTGTAAATAAGAAATCCCTTCGGATAAATAGATCTCAAGGAAAATCAATCAATGAGAAATTAAGGTTCTGGAAATAAAAAATTACCAATAGAATAAGTATTTAGTTAAACAAAAATGATTCAAATTAAAAATAAGTCAAGTGTATTAGAAAAAAAAAATATATCGCCCTATTAAGAAAACACCTAGTCAACAATATGGACTGAAGGGCTAGATACGTAGATACTAAATCTACTATCTTAAAATTTTATATCCTATTTTCCTCCGAGGTACTTATCCCGGAAATCCTCAATATCCGTTTTCAATTTTTTCTATTTCTCTTTCTGGGTTTTTAACGCCGCATTATCCCCACATTCTATGATAACAATCAATATACTCCCAACTCTACAAATCCTCAATATGAGAACATACGAGTTCTAAACAACAAACATTTCTACAAAGTTTCTGTATAAAAAGTAAGCTTTCTAAAAAATAACTATTAAATTATTAATATTTTCATTTTATATCAGAGAACGAAAAAAAGAACAAAAAACACCTGCTAAATTGATTTTTCCTGAACCTTTTAATTTAAAATGATAATTATACCCTTATAAATACGCCACCATCGACATTTGGGTCCTGTAAAGCAAAATAATAAATTACGAAATACCACATTCGGATCTTCCATACTTCAAGGTCTTCACCTATGACTCTCATACATGTTATATTGCGCCTCAATGGAGCTTTTAAATTTCAGGCAAGATTATGTTTCTAATAGTTTTTTTTAAATGAATATGTCATGTAAAACTCTGTTGTTTTATAAAAAAACATTCATTTGTTGATGATATTGCATGTTGTGTCGTTGTGGCAACGAGGTATTTATAGGTATTTGTATTGGTATAGGAATTGCTGTGGTATGTTTTATGTCTATGGCATAAAATGAGAGTGAGTGAGAGTGAGTGTGAGTGGGAATGGGAATGGTGAATGTTTGGAAAAAAAATAAATGAAAAAAAATATATGAGATAAATTACAATTAAGTAAAATTTGCGAGTATATTACAAAACAACCTTCGATGAATTTCGTCAACTAGTCAATAATTTCATTGACATCTTTCTACAGCTGAACCTTATCCTTATTCTCAAGCTACTTCTCAATT
>Ga0099798_10517_pt1 | contig 12612 bp, 8 predicted proteins | sample Uncmet_Sort29A_1_FD_89870 | JGI IMG/M metagenome (GOLD analysis project Ga0099798, IMG submission 89870) | Marine eukaryotic communities from CALCOFI LINE 67, Pacific Ocean - CN13ID_Sort29A_1 | ecosystem: Environmental > Aquatic > Marine > Oceanic | place: Pacific Ocean: Monterey Bay | collected... | reverse complement strand
AACCAATGAAGGTTGAGTGTATCGGGGGTAAGAGTTTGGATAGTAAGTTGAGAAATTGCAGGGCATTTCCAAGCGTACCAGCTTATAAAAATGAAGGTACGGGCCATTAGCACCTCCTCCCAACCTCGTAAGGATGAGTAGGGGAGAGTCGGGGACTGTACAATCGATTTGTGAGGCTTGGGGAAGTTAATAGGGGACGGAGAATGTGTAGTGTATTTGTAGTTGCATTGAAGTTGAAACCCAAAAGTAAACGCAAACTAGCCGTATTGTTAAAAAGCGAAGGTGTTCCCTATCAGTATCGATGAATGTTTTCTAGAAGGAGAGTTGAGTTGTACAGAGAAGAATAGCTGTATCCGTAAACACACCGTACCGTAGCTGTATTATCAAATCCGTAGTATTAGAGCAACGTAGCGTACCTAACTGTTAACCGTATTACGAACAAGTAACTCACAAGATGGCGGACAAATCCAATGTCTACATCCTCTCCTATGCCTTCAATCAAGATTTCTCTTGTTTTCTCGCCGGTACTACGAGAGGCTTCCGAGTTTATACACTCAATCCAGTTAGTGAGGTGCATCGAAGGGAAACGGGGGCTATAACGGCGGGAGGAGAGGAGCCCGGAGTGACAGAAACCACCAGCAAAGACGTCGGAGGAGCTGTTTGTGTTGTTGCCATGCTCTACAAAACTAATATATTCCCTATAGTACGGTTATCGGGGGCCCCGGATTCAAGTTTGGGTGCAATGGGAGACCCTAATCATGGAGAACAAAAGTCTTTTCACTCAAACCGAGTTCAGATATGGGACGATAACCGCTCTTCGGTGGTTGGGGAGCTTTCAAACAGGCACGAAGTCCGCCAAATTGTCCTACGAAGAGACGTCATAGTCATGGTATGCGAATACTCGATATACATGTAAGTTTCACTTCGTTTTCCGGTCGTCAAGGAGTAAGCGTTATATTAGACAAACCTTTGAACTTACGGGAAAATCGGTTAAAATTTTGACATTACCATTGCGCGGTATACTAAACGAACCTTTGACTCCACGGGAAAATTGGCTAAACTTTTCAAAACGGAAATCCTCCTACTCCCTAGGTATACAACGGACGTTCTCCGACTGATCCTCCATATAGCGACATGTAGTAATTTGCGGGGGCTGTGTGCTTTAAGTCCGAGGGATAAGACATGGACCCTTTGTTGCCCAGGACAAACGGCGGGAACCATTCGAGTCCAGTATGGCCAGGTAGAAAATAGTCAATTAGTACAGCCAACCGAAGCTACCCCACCTACAGATGGTTCCCCAACTGGAACGGGAGCTGCCGCCCCAGGGTTTAGTCATGTCTTCACAGCTCATCAATCCGCGCTAGCCGCTCTTACTGTTAATCAATCCGGCTCCCTCATCGCATCAGCAAGTGAACAAGGTACAGTAGTTAGGGTATTCTCCGCCAGAGGAGGACAGGTTTTACATGAGTTAAGAAGAGGATCAGCTCCATGTCTCATCTCAAGTCTTACTTTTCGGGCTGATGACCGGTACTTAGCAGTGGGATCGAACCTACCAACAGTTCATGTGTTTCGATTGGAGACACCAGAAGCTGGAACCGAGGCGGGGGAACGACCTTCAGCTCTCGGAAATTTCCTCCCAAGAAGTAATCTAACAGAACTAGTTCAGATACCCGAGAGTCTTCAAACGCTAGCATCACAAGTGAAGGATAGGATTGAGGAGGGGATTGACAAATTAGCAGCAAAAATTGACGGTGTAGAACCAGGGAAGGATGGTACAGGTACCGCCCAGCCCCGTAGTAGTACCAGTGGAGGTGCTACAGAGAGTGCTGAAAAAGCCAAGGCAGCGGTAGCCGCAGTCTCAATAGGAGCAGGAGTTGCTGCTGCTGCCGCTACTACTGTTGGAGCCCACGCTGAAAAACTAATAGGAGAGGTAGGATCACAACTGCAAGCGAGTGTTCCAAGATACTTCCTAGCCTCTCGCTCTTACGCCCAGTTTCGTATACCGGACGTGCCTGTGATGGCGGGATTGGGGCATGAGAATGATGATGTTGTGATGTCGGCCGCTAGTGGCGCGGGAAGCGCCGTCTCCGGCATGAGCGGCGCCCTCGGCAACTTAGTAAACGGTCCCACTTCTCATTTGAACACACATGCGGCTGATACTTGGGACCGTTCCCAGTTTCCGGACTTTCGCGCCCAAAGTAGCAGTATAAGAGGACCATTAGTTTGTTTCGGCCCCCCTGAGAAAAACACCTTATATGTCCTCCATTTCAACGGTTTCTTGTATGAGGTGAAGATGCAGGTAGATGGGGAAGATGGGCAAGCAGTAGTGAGTGGGGGCGCAGAAGGAGGCGCCCCCCCTTCCTCCCCCGGCCCAAAAGAAGCAGTAACCTCCTCTAGAACTCAACTCCTCTGCGCACATACTTGGTTCGCATCACACTCTGATTTTCAGATGAGCAGTAGCGTCGAACCACCTCAGGAGGAAGAGGGGGAATGGCAGCTAATCTAGGGGGGAAAAAAAACTCTCTCTCGAGAACATACTGTTAACTATATACCGAAACTTCAAGATCCCGGAGCAAATCAGTCTATGAACTATCTTTACAAAATCCTTCTTCTACCATTACTAGTCTAGTGTTCGAAAACAGAGTTTGAGTCGTTACTATTACCGAGATTTCGAGAAGAGTCGTTTGAGTCGTGAGAGAAAACCTATAAACCAAAAATCAAAAACGAGATCTTACCTGTAAAACGAAACTGAATTCATGTCGAGGATGTGTCATGTAGTAGCTTCCTTAGGGTGCTAACACCTAATTCAGGGGTAAAAAGTGCTAAAAGTGTGGTACTAACTGCCGGTACAGACCTGTTAACTATTTAGACCTGTAAAACGACATGTCGAGGTACAGTACACGGGTGTTAGGGGATACCGGGAGCCCCTTACAACGGTCAATTGGGAGTGTTAACTCGCCCTCTCGTGTTAACAGAAAGCAAAGCTTCCCAGTTCACAATACCGCTCCACTCGCTACTCCAACAAGTCAGACCTTAATCACCATTTCAAGACTTTTGTAGGCTTGACGCAGGGTTCAAACATTGTCGGAACTACAACTAAGTCTATTGAAGAAACTAAGGCTACGGCTATTGTAGATCTGGTTGTTGAGGCCACAGAAGAAGTGGAATGCGAGAATAGTGATCACAACAGAGTCCGTCTCTTCAACTCACTGCGAGACTTTTTCTTGCTGCTCGGGCCTAAGTTATGTACCAGGCTTACGCTTTTTGATGCAGAAATGATTACTTACTTTTCAAACCCGTCTTTTTCTCTACCAACCTCACTGATATCGTCACTATAATACTTATATCCCCCCCTTAGTTATAGGAGAAAACTGGGCGTCAGGTACCGCCACCGAAGATCAGTATATTTGCACGGACTGCCAACTTTTCTTCAAAAATCTTTACTTCAAAATCTCTACCATTGAGGTTAAAGCTCTCGTTGGCAAGCTCAAGTTGCAACTAACCAACTTCGGTGTTTGGCTTCCTAAGGCCGAAAGAGGAAAAACTCTGATTCATTACAATTGGAGAGTGTGCTTCGGATTAGGGTTCAAAAACAAGTTCAGAGCTATTACTGCAAAATGTGATAAGCTGTGGGGAATCAGTTGGGACGAACAAAACCTGGTAGGTATGAATATCTGATATCACCTCAAGATCTTCCTATAATCGATACGAATCCAACCAAATTTCCCAGGTTAAAATCGTTGGCGGACCGCAATCCCGTGGTAAATTACATGTTTGTGCCGAGATCACCACCCTAATCAACGATTTGATGTCCCTGTTAAAGGAAGTGCCCACTGATCCAATCTTGCCGACATATGATGCAGATGCTACTCATTTCATCTTCCGCGATCCTGAAATGATAGAGGATTGGCAAAACATGATCAAGACTATGCAAAAATATAGGAATCCAAAACAGTTTTTGCAGGACACACTCTACGCTCGTCTTGACGACTTCGTCCTTAAAAACCCTGAGACGGCCTTACTCGACACGTCACTCTCTGACACGCAAACGAGTGCTTGCTCTAGCATGCCGGCCGATCAGGGTGGAGGTGGCTTCGACGATGTGATTATGAAGCAAGAAAACGTTGAAGTATCTTCTCAACGCGGACACGGGTGATTGACGCGTAAATGGAGGGGTTGATATGTAGTGAAAAAATCAAAAACGATGTAATAACTAGACAAAGTAGTGAGGATCTGAAAAGTGTGATCATATGTAGTGAACAAAAAAATGACAGAAGTAGACAAAGTAGTAATAACAGGACCTCAAAAGTGTGACCGTTGCCCTGACTCTCTTGGTTTCCAACCATGACGCTACCTGGCAACTGTTGCTACTTAAATGAAGAACCCTGTCGTCGAATCTCGAATTCGGAACGCTCAAATGAGTGACGTTATCGTGAGCTGAAATTGTGTTTAGTAGGGGGTGGACTACTGTAACTAAACTTAAAGTAGTATTCGAAAATGAACTTGAAATGACGCGTGTGTAGATTGGCGTCATGAACGTTGGTTAACCCCATGAATCCATTACTACTACCTGATCGTAGGCATGGATAAATGTAGGGTTAGGTGCATGTGAGTGAACCGAATTGAGCCTTTTACCCTCTTCTTGTGTCAGTCTTCGTCCTAAGTTTTGCTCTTAAAATTTATCTCTATTTTCTGATTCTGCTCTTTGCATCTCTCTTTCCTCTTTACACTCTGCATCCCGTCCTCCATTATCTCGCTATGTTAAACTTAGTTTAATGGACCAGACGGTCCCTTCCCTATTAATCGAAAAACAGAGACTCCTCAATACTCGGCTATCTTAATTTAGAGCTACTTAACTCTATTGTTATCCACTACCATGTCTCACTACATCAAGACCGTTCTTGTTTCCACTATCATCGAGGAGGTGAGGGGCATGAATGGTAACCCCTACTCCAACCCGTATAATAATACTCAATGCTGGCAGCTTCCCTTAGGCTTGCATCTAGGAAATGCATATCCTGGATATGCACAACAGCAGCAGTCTCCCCATGCATATCCACCACAGCAGCAGTCTCCCTATGGATATCTACCACAGCAGCAGTCTCCCCCTGAATACCGACAACAGCAGCAATCTCCCCCTGCAGATCAACAACAGCAACAACGGAACAGATCTCGTGGCTCAGCTAAAGCAAAAGCGAAGGGCAATCAAAAGGCCAACGGTAAGTCGCAGTTGCGTTAACTCCCAATTCACATATCATAAAAGTGATTTTAATGAATTGTTCTCCCTTGAAAAATTGAAATACATCCTAAACAGTAACTCCAGGTACCCCAAAAGCAGATACGGCATCGCACCGGGCAACGACGGTACCTGCCCATCTTCAACCAGAATCTAACCAAGCCAACGCAACTGTTAGCGCCGATGCCACCAACGCATTTATTACGCAGGATGTGTCCAGGTTGAACTTGTCAGACCTTAAGAATTTTCTAAGCTTGACGCAAGGTCTAAACATTTTCGGAACTACAACTACTGAAGAAAGTATTGTAAATCCGGTTGTTAAGGCCACAAAAGAAGTGGAACGCGACGATAGTGATCACAACAGAGTCCGACTCTTCAACTCACTGCGAAACTTTTTCCTGCTGCTCGGGCCTAGATTATGTACCAAGTTCACGGTTTTTGATGCAGAATTAAATTATTACTTAAAGTTACTTTGAATTTTTCAAACATATCTTTTTCTCTACCAAGCTCTGACTCACTGATATCGTCACTACCACTCTCATATGTTCCCCCCCAGTTATAGGAGAGAACTGGGCGTCAGGTGCCGCCGCCACCAATGATCCATATATTTACAGGGAATGCCAACTTTACTTCAGGGATCTTTACCTCAAAATCTGTACCATTGAGGTTAAAGCTCTCGTTGGCAAGCTTAGACCGCAACTAAACAACTTCGTTCTTTGGGTTGGGATGGCCAAAAAAAGAACAATTTTGTTTTCAGAAAATAAGGGTTGGAGACGATGGATTCGGTTACATCGTCATTGGGACGAGTTCACAGAGAAGATTCGAGATATCAGTGAAAGATGCGAAGACCTGTTTTCGGAATTATCGAAAATAAATGGGGATGAAAAAAACTTGGTAAGTACGAATATGCGATGTCACCACAAGATTTTCCTGTAATCAGAACGAATCCGACTTATAATAATTCCCCAGGTTCAAATTGTCGGCAAATCGCACTCTGGTAGATTGCATGTTCATTCCAAGATCACCAGCCTAATCTACGACTTCATCGGCCTGTTACACAAGGCTCCCAACGATCCAATCCCCACACAAACCCTAGGGCAATTAGTAACAGCTGAGATAATAAAGGATTTTAATAGCATGATCAGGAGAATGCAAAATTATGGGGAACCAAAACAGTTTTTACAGGACACGCTGTACGCCACCCTTCACGACTTCGTCCTCAAATACCCTGATACGCCATTAATCGATACGTCAGCGATTGATTGCTCCAACGTGCCAGCCGATCAGGGTGGAGTTAACTTCGACGATGGGATTACACAGCTAGCGAGGCGTGTAAAAAATCTCTCTGAAAAGCTCTTGAATTTTCAGCAATTCGTGGAAATCGCTGCGGCTCGTGCGAAGAAACCCACCACCTCCGTCGAAAAAGAGTTTGTAATGTGGTTAGATGCTGAAAAAGTTTCAGATTTTACCCAGGAGCTTCGCACGAAAGCCGGTAGTGTCGAACGGCTACTGCAAGGGTGTCTCAAAAATCGAGACACCTTAGCTGCTGCTCATGTCGTCGAAGGAGTTAGGAATCTAAGTGGTGAAGTGGGGATATTCGTTCAGTCCGACAAGATCCGACCTATATTGGAGAACGATCACACCTCACGTTGGCTAACCATCATTCCGAATGACCGAACTATAGTCGAAAATCCTAGAACGCTTTTGGATGGCTGGTGGAATTTCTTCAGGGAAATTCTCGAAAATCCCGACTCTTTCCTGGACGGTACTATTTATGAGGAGCTATGCAGAGCTCAGGCGCAATCCCCGCTAAATTCCAATCTACATCCCCAGCCTCAGGCCCAGGGCTACGCGACGTCTGTTTGCTGCCCTCAACTTCAGTACTATGCGGTTGTGGGCCCTCTAATTGCGATGACAGCCCAACCAGCCCTTCCCCTTCCTACCAATAAAACTTATGCCAAAGACCAAGATTCAGGAAACGGTGACGAATCTCCTCTAACCAGAGCCGGGTATCGATGACGAGTAAATGGGAGGGGGTGATAAGTAGTGAAAAAAAAACGATCTAATAACTAGGTAGACAAAGTGGTGAAAACAGGACCTCAAAAGTGTGACCATTGCCCTGACTCTCTTGGTTCACAACCATGACGTTACTGGACAACCGTTGCTACTTAATTGAAGACCCCTGTCGTAAAATCCCGAATTTGATGCCCTCAATTGACATTATTTTGAGCGGGAATCGAACGTGATATGGGATGGATAACTAAAGTACTAAAAAAACAAAAACGATCTAATAACTAGACAAAGTAGTGAAAACAGGATCTGAAAAGTGCGATACTTGCCCTGACTCTCTTGGTTCACAACCATGACGTTACTCGGTAAGCGTTGCTACTTAACTGAAGAGCCCTGTCGTCAAATCCCGAATTCGAAGGCGGAAATCGAATCTAATATGGGAAGGATATTAATAACTGAAGAAAATAACTTGGAATGGCGCGTGTGTAGACTAGCGTCATGACCACTATTGTTAGTTTAGAAAAGTGAACTATTAATCCATTACGGATTCACTGTTACTAAATGTAAGGTTATCTATATAATGTGTCTGTAAGTGAACCTCTAGGTCTGAAATCTCGAAATACGATTCGGTGGTGTTCGTCAAACGCGTTTTTTCCTATTTTTGAGAGACCACATGGAAATTTGCGACATTTCCACGGAATTTGCTTTCCTTATTGGGCTTTCTCCGGGGAGTTGCTTTGTTTATTGGGGATTTTCATGGTAGTCGCTTTGTCCGTTAGGCTAAGGGAGTCGCTTTGTTTTATGGAAGGGTTCTTTGGGGAGTTGCTTTGACTTTAAGTTGGAGTTCGCACAGAATGGTCTGCGTACCGCTTTTTACTTGAACGACTCCCCGGCCCTTTAGCCTCGGGCAGTCTCCTTTTGAGAATACCGTCGTTCCGAGATATCTTATCAGCCTTCCACTCGGGGTGTAAGATCCCACTCCCGATTTTTTACAAGAGTTCCCTCTCCTTCCTACCCTTCTCAAGGAGTCCTTGGAGTTTCTGCACATTCGCACTGGGTCCCTTCATCGCCCATTCTTTGAACTTCGCCTTAAGTTCCTCTTTCCTCCGAAAAAAACATCTTGATGCAGTAGCACTCTGCATCCCACACCTGTTTGCCCAAAAGTCTGAGGAAGGTGGTTGGAAGTTTCTATCTATAGTCGCAGCCTCCATGCTTAGAACACTTTTGCTAGTATAGGAAAAGCGTATTGAGGTCTTGTAGTGGATCGCTTCCTAGTGCGGTTAGAGAAGGCAGATGTTTTGACTTCCGGGGAGATTGGGAAGAAATACAAGATTTTCGCAGGTTACGACGACGTCTTCAAGTTCCTGCTTCGGACGATGGTGATATACTATCACACTAGGTTGTAAAGACTTACCCTCGCCGCGAGGAAGCACAAATAGTGCAGGTGGGTGAGCTCGAACTCTGAGGCGGGAGTGTCGCCACCAAAGCTTTCTGAACTACTCCAAGAGGTGCTTGCGGTGGTTGCTATAGTAACGGGGGAACACCACTGTTGAAGTAACCCGGAGGGAAACGTTGTATTACTTGTACGAGAATGTTGTACTAAACTTGATCCAGCTCGGTAGGACTGCTGGATCGGGACTGCTTGATGCATGCTTCTTGTACCTGTATTACCACTGGACCGTTCGGTGCTAAAGGTGAGGAAGCTTGTTGGGCATAACAACGGAGGTTATCTTCGAGTCCGAGGCTGCCCGTGCCTACTCCGCCGTCTTGGTGAATGTGTAATTACCAACAGGAGGAGATTCTTCTCTACTCTCCGCCGGTTCATCCCAATAGTCTCTCCGCTAAGCCTACCTAGCCTCGAATCATCGTATCTATAATTAAGACGCCACACCCACCATGCTTAGGCCACATGTGTTTCTCGGATGTTCCTTTCTTTTTCTTCTGTGACTATTTTATCCATTTTCAGCTCACCCATCAGAACATCATCCTCATTCAAATCGGTTTGTGAGCTTCTTCGTGAGATTCGTTGTTTGAGCCGGTCTCTGGTTTTTTAGGACGATTAACATCATCGGGATTTTGGTGGAATGATCTCCTCGGCTTTTCGACCGGGTGCGCTTGTTGGAAACATCGGGATTTCTTCTAGGCCCCCCTTTATCATCGCATCGAAAAATGAGAATGAGACTGGGTCGCCCTGTAAGACTTCTTTAGAAGCATTGGCAATCTGCTGTAATTTAGACTGTATGAGGAGGGGGCGTCAGAGGAATTCATAGCCAGCATTCGGAACCCGTCACAGTAACCTCGCATTATAATTTCACCCTCTACATACTGCAGCTCCTCTCCCACACCCCATCGATGCCGGGAGTCCCAGGATACCCCCAGAGTCCGACGCCTTACGCCCACTAGACGAAACCATGTAGCAAATCCAGTGGGTTTGGTGAGCCTGCCGTTTTCAGAAGGGAGAGTGAATCACCATAGGCCAGATGGTTTATCCGGCGCCAATCCATGAGCTAGCCAGTTGGGAGAGACTGTGCAGATCCCTTCGATTTTTGATGTTAGGGAGTCGATCCGAAGGAAATCCAGTAGAGAAAAACGCTGATAGGTCCCGTTCCCGCAGAGGAGGTGCTAGAGCTGTGGTTCGGAGGTCCGTTCGGGTGTTAACACCTGTGTTAGGCTACCTCGAATTTGGATTTCTACTGCCAGTACGCCGTATAATTCTGACCCAAGTATATAAGATCAGGTGTAGGTAAAGAAAAATCGGTCGAGAGGTCGCCAGGAGGTGTTAACCATACGCGGCCGTGAGGGTCTTAATCGCCGGTTTAAAGTCTTAGGCTGCACGCTGTGGGGGATGGACTCCTAAGAGGATTTAAATGGAGGAGGGCGGGGAACCAGGGTCCGTAGGGCCATTTAAACCACCTGAGGCTACCCTAGGAGAGCTATACAGATCTTATTTTCCTGTCATTTTAAGGTCTTAATGGCAGCTGAATCGCTGGGCAAACTGGTCAGAATTGAGGGAGGAGTACGGCAGAAACGCCTATTTAAGACGACATGGATGGCCTGCGGAGCGCAGTGAAAATGGATTTTCAGGGTAAATAAAAATCCGGCTAAGACCCACGCCGTCCCCCGAAAGCTCCTCAAACTCCTCTCCTAAGCTAGGCAGGACCGTTTAAATCTGCAATAGGTCCCTTTAATCAGCTTGTAAATCTCTTTGGAGGTCGCCTAAGACCCTCTTTAACTCTTCACTGAAATCTCGTCTAACACCTTATTCTCTCCGTAAAATTGCGTCTAACACCCTCTGTGATTCCTTAAATCCATTAAGACATCTCGTAAAATACCGTGATTTAAATGATGAATTCCGTGTTTCTATTGACATAATTCTCTGAAATTCCGTGAATCTGCTCGTGAACGTCTAATATTCGTGTCTGTTTCGTGATCTGTATCTGTCCATCTGTCTTTGCATCTTTACCCTCTTCTTTGACTCTCCTCTTTGACCATCTATCTCTGCTGCTAACACTCCCAACACGCTTCCCTCCCTTGCTCTGTAACAATTAACAGGTACGGTCAATCTTTATACTAAATCCTGATTTAGTGTAATAACCATGGCTCCCAAGGCTGCTACTGCTGCTCCGGTTGAGGAAACCGCCAGTAACTAGGATCTTCTTTTCTCCTCCGTTTAATACCCTAAAAGACCTCATTTAACACCGTAAAATCGCTGTTTAACACCCTAAAATACGTCTTTTAACACCGTAAAATACGTGATTTACGGGCGAAAAATGTGATTTCCCAAAAAACCTCCAACCCCCCCAGACAAGCTCGGTCCCACTAACGTGGCTCCGGGTGAGGATGTTTTTGGCGTCGCGCACATCTACGCGAGCTTTAACGATACCTTCATCCATGTTACCGACCCCTCCGGAAGAGAAACCATCTCCCGTGTCAGTGGAGGTATGAAAGTTAAGGCCGATAGGGATGAATCCTCTCCGTAACTAGGATTTTGTTTTCATTTTAGTTTCAAAATAGTCTCGATTTAGGCTTGAAATCTATCAAGGCCGTAAAATCCGAAAAAATCGGTCAACCAACTTTCAAAAACAAATCCCCCTAGTTATGCCGCCATGATGGCTGCCGCCGATGTTGTCGCCCGTTTGAAGGAGGTCGGAATTACCGCTGTGCACGTCAAGCTCCGTGCCACCGGTGGGGTTAAGAGCAGGTCTCCGGGTCCTGGTGCCCAATCCGCCCTCCGTGCTCTTGCTCGTAACGGCCTTCGCATTGGACGCATCGAGGACGTCACTCCCATTCCTCACGACACCACCAGGAAGTCCCACGGTCGTCGTGGTCGTCGTCTCTAATTTGGCGGTGCTGGCCGCTTTTTGGAGAGATTGTTGGGAAGGCTTCTTTCGGTGTTTTGGTTGAATTGGTAACGAGGACGCTACTACAGTGGGGGAGGTTTTTCTAACAGACGAGGAACAACTTGTAAAGTCGTTATCAGGGGGGTACTTTTCTATTGAACAGGGGGATTTAGGGGAGTACTACTTTGATACCGTTAGACCCGACCCGGTGGAAGGTCTTTCGGACATGTAAAGAAGATTGACTAAAAATACCCGGTCGCTAAGACCCCTAGAAATAACGTGTTCAAATTCGAGTGAGAGCGTCGAGAGTCACCAGAGAGCCCTTAAATAGCCTGAGTTTGAGAGTCCCTTGAGTTGATCGTCCTGTTAGTGAGATTTAAATGAGATTAACACCCTCAGACCTGTCGCCTAATCATGTCATAACCAAAAAATCCACCTGTATCATCCTCCAACACTATCCGGGACTCTGGTCTCAACATCGAATTCATGTCCGAACTAATCCGATTCCGTTAACACTCTGATTTTTATTTCTCTCTAATCGATCCTAGGGTGATGAGAAAGCTTTGGTGAACCCGTTGTTTTGCGTTTGGGGGAGTTCTACTGTTGTCTCTGTACCAGTACCTCCATTCACTCTCCGGAATTCAGCATATCGTCTGATCTGTTGTCTCTGTACCAGTGATGACACTCTGTTGAAGTCTGGGCAACGATACAGTGATCCTATAAAAGCAACCAAGACTACAATTCCCTGACTAGGAAATATCGATTTTTCGCCTCTAATACTCTTTCACCTCTTCTCCAGAATGATGACCACCTTTGTATCTGTCAATCCACCGAAATCCGTTGACGAATAACCAATTCCTTTAAGTTTCAAACTGATCTCTTACTAACACCGCTAAATGACCTCTATACCGGTACTACTACCTCTTTAACGGTACTACACTGATGACACACATTATGTCTGGACAACCGATTCTCGGTGACGAACAAACAATACCTTTAAGTTTCAAACTGAATAGTACCGTGATT
>Ga0099798_10516_pt1 | contig 12639 bp, 5 predicted proteins | sample Uncmet_Sort29A_1_FD_89870 | JGI IMG/M metagenome (GOLD analysis project Ga0099798, IMG submission 89870) | Marine eukaryotic communities from CALCOFI LINE 67, Pacific Ocean - CN13ID_Sort29A_1 | ecosystem: Environmental > Aquatic > Marine > Oceanic | place: Pacific Ocean: Monterey Bay | collected... | reverse complement strand
AAACGACTCTGGCCGAGTCTGTCGGGATATGTACTTAACACAAAATAAATCGTGCTCAAGCCCTACAAATCCATTAGCTCTGCATGCGTTCAAATTTACCCTCATACGTTCCATTCAAAAATATATCCCACATTACGTTCCGGTCTTGTACATCTATGTTATCATATGCTTATACAATAGTTTAGATTAATATAATATGATGTATAATTCTCATCTCTCAGTTGATATACACTCCTCGTATCAGCTCCTTTATTGTCTTCTTTCCATCGCGACTGAGGCGACGTCGTCAAGACGAGGCATGGCTGCTGCCGAGTCTTAAAGGCGCCGAAGGCGCGAAAAATTTGCAAAAAATAACGGTCATTGTGCTTTACAATTATGGTGGGGACGCCGGAAATACATTGCAATACGTTCTAAAATCATTTACAGACGCGCAACAAAAGAAACAACACGGACAGAAACGAAGATAAACAGTGGAGCGACGTGAAGCAGTGCATCTAGAAAAACAAGCCCTGGTACGCGAAAAATTTGCAAAAAATAACGGTCATTGTGCTTTACAATTATGGTGGGGACGCCGGAAATACATTGCAATACGTTCTAAAATCATTTACAGACGCGCAACAAAAGAAACAGCACGGACAGAAACGAAGATAAACAGTGGAGCGACGTGAAGCAGTGCATCTAGAAAAACAAGCCCTGGTACGCGAAAAATTTGCAAAAAATAACGGTCATTGTGCTTTACAATTATGGTCAATAGTTTCTAAAATCCTCTGAAATATTTCCTGAGCATCATGCTGGACGCCTGGTGTATAGCAGATAACGTCCTTCCCTATCTTACCGACATTTGTTGTTAAAGCTAATTGTGCTGTCAAACTAGGATTTGCATTCATACGTGTGCTTGAATCCATTTGCTTGAAAAATTTATGGAGTGCAATAGTAAAATTGACCGATGATTCGCTGGCTTGAACTGTACTATCTAATGCATCCGCCACCAACTCTAAGTTTGATCGAAATTGCTCCGTGTGACGAAGAAATTGCAAATTAGTATTTAAGTAGCAGAGATTACCATCATTGATCAACGTGCAAACTTTTTCTATCGATTGAGTGGGATCGGTGTCTGTTATAGATTCCTTTGTTGAAGTTTTCTCCGAGTCATTAGCCGTGTGCATTTTATTTCTAGTTTGCGAACTAGACGCTTGCATTGTCTGAGCCTGATTATTGAATCGCATTTTCTGAGCTTTTTCTGTAACGTACTCCTGAATGTTCTTTTCATCCTCCCCTAATTGACTTTGCAACATGTGTATATGAGCTTTTAAGGTATGATTAATCATGTCATCCGGGCATTTCAATTCTTCATCGCAATGCTCAAAAGAACACACAATAGAAACAGGGTTGCCGAAATTATCAGTGAATGGTAGTTTGTTTGCTTGATCAACTATGTTTGCCAAACTGTTCTGAAGTTCAAATTTTTCTGTATTTGATTGCTGCGAGTCCTTGTGTGGTATCCTGGAATTACGGTCATTTTGAATCAATCTATCAATTAAATCACGTACTGCATCCTCTACGTGAGCTATAACAATGTCATTGACAGGTTTAGAGACACAGTTTCCACCAGTTTCCTCTCCGGATCGATTCTGTGACAGTTGTCTCTGCCCCCCTACAACGGTTAGTCGAGTTGACTGGGGATTGGTGTTAAAAGCCTGCAAAAATTGAGAGAATTTAACAATTTTTTGAAGAATTCTATTCAATTGATTTATTTTTATTTCACCGTGAAATTATGCATACCTTAGTTTTTGTATCAATTTTGGACCAGACGTCCATTGAATTTGCTATATAATATTCAAATGTCATGTTAAATAAAAGTTTGAGACAATATCAATTCATTTATTTTATACCGACTAAAGAAAGCTTTCCAATACGTACAAGTTCGCTTTTGTATACTTCAATTTTTTCTTTCGCTCTTAGTTTTGTTTCTGTGCATGATTCTTGCATAATTGATTGTTGTAATGATTTCAAGTGATTTTCAAAATCTTCTTTTTTTTGCTTACACCATTGCACGGTGTGCAATAAAGTGCGCTTACTACCATTCTGAATGTCCATGAACGAGTCAAAAAATCCAAATGTTGAAGCTACTCCATCCATGAACGAGTTAGCAAACCCAACCCTTCGAGCCACATTAAGAATTGAATATAGAGATTTTTTGTCAATGTCTTGGACATCTCCGGCCAACGCTGTAGTCATTTTCGTGCCTTCAGTGCAGTTAATTACAAGTGCACCGCTTGGCGTAACACGCTTAATGTTTGCAAATTCAACCACATACCAGACACAATGAACTATGCACGTCTTACTAGATAAACTTTGCACTAATCCTTTCAAATCTCGATCTATCTGAGCTTGATCGAAGGCCTTGCTGTTTGGTTCTATTTCCAGTGTGACGATAGAATTTACTTTTAATCCAAGCTTTGACAAAGATATATATGTGTCTTTTTTTCTGTCGACGAGCTCTTCGTCTTTGTTATTCTCAATGAACTTCTCCTTATTTTCTTCTTTCCCTCCTTGTGGTTCATGTGGAACATTGGATGACTGGTCGACTCTGTTAGAAAATTTACTGGGTAATGGAATCGAAATACTTTTTTCAAAGGCTTCCACAATGTTTTTTGGTAACGTTGAATCGTTTTTGATGTTCAACAGCCGTTTTTGGTACCTTTCGCCCATCAGGTTTTTGACATCACCAATGGTCATATGCTTTAATTTTGCCAATGCTTTGAAAAACGCAATTGATCTTTTTTTTCTAACATCTCGTATGTGGTTCTTGTTGGGAATAACACTGTTTACTCTGAAGTCACTGCGTAGATTCAAAGCTTTGTTAACCTCGTCCCGACTGAAATATAAACTAGGATGGGAATATAAGAACACTGCAGCAGCTAATATAGTACTGTTTGGCAATGCATGGCTCGCTAAAGCCATGCTTCTTTTTTTAGAAACTATACCATTGCTATGTCCTTTTACTTCAGTAGATGCTTTTTGAATAGGTACATTTGCCTACATAATATACTGAATTAATAATATATAATTTGGTAAAGTATGACTTTGTGTGTACTGTTTCAATTGAGTGGACTGTTTTCAAACTATGCATATATATATAAAGTTCACACATTGAATACCTTTTCAGATTTTTCTGAGTTAGCAGGGGCTACTCTTGTAATCTTGAAATTATTGGAGACTTTTGGATATTGCATATTAAAGTTTATCTTTCGAACTTGGACTGTGGCTTGGATGCTTGCAATAGAGTTTAACTTCAAGACTCGAAAGCACTATAATAATTATTCTTACTAATTTCCGCGTTATTTTTAATTCGTACAAGCGAAGCACCAGTCACATGCACGCACGCAATCAAATAATGTTTCACACAGACAGCAGCTAACACACACAGTGTCACACACACACACACACACACACACACACACACACACACACACACACACACACACAGTGTCACACACACCTTGCTCGAGTTGTGCAAGTGGATCTGGCGTGGCCACTGTATGCACGGCATCATCGGATACTGTGTGTGAGAGCTGTATAAATGGGTCTACATACTCTTCGACTGACGATACATCGAGCTCGTGTACATCTTGCTCGAGTTGTGCAAGTGGATCTGGCGTGGCCACTAGGGAAAGAGAGAGAGAGAGATTTTATTATCAAATTTAATTATAATAATAATTATTATTAAGCTTAGACTTACCAGGGTAAGCTTACACAGTCTGGCGGGAAAAATTAATAATAATTAATTAATAATAATTAATAATTAATAATAGGTCGAGTTTCAGAATTTATTTAAAATTGTTATAATTAATTAATTTCATACGTGCACTGCTTTTGCGTACCGAAAATTCCTGATAAAAATTATGATAATTGAAATTAAATTAGCTGATTTATTATAATAATATTATTATCCATGCAAGGCTTAGCATTAATATTGAATTTCTTATTAATTTTTTTTTATTAATCATAAAAATTTAATTTAATTGAATAAAATTAAAAATTCAATAATTAATTTTAATAATTAATTAATTTCATACGTGCACTGCTTTTGCGTACCAAAAATTCACATAAAAATTATGATAATTGAAATTAAATTAGCTGATTTATTATTATTTTGAATTATCCATGCAAGCAAGACGCCTCTCGATTCTTGGTCGGCCTCGCCGGAATTATTTTTATCATGATCAGATATGCATAGCGGGTAATAATAATTATAAATACCATGGTATGCACATATTTTTTTTTTTTTTTTTTTTTTTTTTTTTTTTAATGAGCATTCACTGAATGTTTGGTCTCGGGAATCAGGGGACAATCTATACTGAGCACTTGGCCGTTCATGAATTCCAGATCCCGATTATGAAATTATCGAAGTACATACACATGATTAGTTTGACTCTGATCTTATCATCTAAACACCAATTGACTCAGCTGCCTCGCTGACTGCATTTAATAAATTAAACGCGTCCGCCGGCCGGGCTTATCGTCGCTTGGTGATAGATAATATGGAGTCTCCCAAGGTTTAATATTATCCGGTCTATCTGATTCTATCTGATTCCTGCATTATTTTATTTGAATTTGTCCCTCTTCTCTCTTCTTTGTTTGTCTCGTGCGACTCTTGATTTTCCTCCTTTTTTACTAATGGAGCCTTTCTTGTTTTGTTCCTTCAACCTTGCACGTCTTGCTTGTTGTTTGCGCTGTTTTTTAATTCGTCTGCATTCTTCTTGTGATATCGGTGTCGTTGTTTTTGACGAGGGTTCAATCTTCTTGGTCTGAGACGGAGGTAGATGCGTATGCGTCGTTGTCATTCTTTGTCTCATATCACGCAGTCTGCTTACATCCATATGATTGTTGATACGCTGTTGTCTCTTGTCTTGATCTTGTTCATCCTGCGACACTTCTAGATCTTGTATTGCCTTAGACGAAGGTAGCGGTGAACGATTCATATTCATAGTAATATTTCCTGTGATTCGTTGCCTCTTTGCCTGTGCAAGGTTCCCTGCCCCTTGTTGTCCGTCATCTTGTACTAGTCTTAGATAATTCTCTCCTCTTGTAGGTAGCGGTGGGGGCGGCGGTATTCCATATTCTTGTGTATCCATTGGCACCACTCGTTTCTGGGACGTCATCTTTCGCACATGCTGAGACACTGGGTGTTGGGCCAAGGAATGCGAGAGCAACATAGATGGATTATTGCATCTCCGTTTCTCCTTGTCCATACCTAGTATGTCACCTCGTCCTTGTCGCTCACCATGTCTTTTCCTATTTTCGGCTGCACCCTCTTCTACAAATCTGCGAATTTCTATATCTGTCTTCTCCAACACCCTCTTCTTCTGTTTTGACACCTCTGTCATAGATACAATACCATTATCATAGGTGTTCATCATCACAGGTTCTATATCTCGCTCTTCATTCCTCGTCCAACTATCTTCTCCCTTGTCCACACTGATTGATTTCCGTTTCGATGTCTTCGTCCTTCCAGCATTGGCATTACATGCAGGTTCCGCCTTCTCTAGACGAATATATTTTCCGTGCCACAACAGATGATACTTGTTTGACTTCGTTTGATCACCAATAATGAAGGTAACTGGCGTTTTACCAGCGCCCATGCATATATACACACAACCTTCATAAGTGTCGCCAAATCTTTCACATTGAGATCGAATCGATTGCCCGTATTTGCGATAAGGGCACACTACTGTCTCGTCCACCGAGTTTATGTGCACTTCTTGGTTTTGCATCCTTTCCTGAATCAACTTACGAGCTCCTTGTACATGCTCCTCGTACACGACAGGGTGTACTGTTTGAGCCCATAATGACGTCATATCTCCTTGTGACTCCACTAGGTCATGATCCCTCTGTGCGCAATACTGTGCCTCCTCAGTCCAGCCCTTATATAAGCATGAGCACACGATATATTTTTTTACATTTTGAAAATCATCATTTCCGTACCATTGCATATTATCCTTTCGTGACCATCTTATCTCCGATCCACCCTCCAGGATAGTTTTCGCAGCCCATAATGAGTGGATCTGCGTGTCATTTGATGCATTCGGTTGGTTGATCTCGACTTGTGGAAATTCTGTCACCTCCACCAGTTGCCACTCTTTCGTAGGGTTGATGTGTCCTGTAACCGCTGTGATGAAACTCTGTATCCTATCGAGATTGCTACTACCAACAACTTTCACCTTCTCTCCCTCCTCGTTTGTCCTTGTGTTTGGGAACGGTTGTAGTATCGTGTATTCGCCTTCTTCACTCATAAATAACACGCTCAAACTCCACCTTTCTCCATTTTCCTCCACTTCTATCAATAACCATTCAACTTGTGCAGCATCTGTATGCACAGAACCACTGAAACGACGTTTCCACATGTCTCTATCCTCACTCCACAGCTCAAATATTCGATGATTGTGTAATCGTAACCACTTAGTTTCCTTGTTCATGAGGCGTATAAAGCTTGACACAATCCATCCGGGAAGGCGGTCCTCAGAATTGGCACATCTATTTAGCTCTTGTAGACTCTGACTCTTTTTATAGGTGTCACTTTTCATACACACGTCATCCCCCAACGGAAAGCACCCCATATCGCAATCATAGTAATCCAGATTCGATGAGGATGCTATTGCTTGTAACCTTTCTTGTAGATTTCCAAAGTCAGCTTCAATACCAATCTTATTCAAGCGTTGTGTCGACTTCTGCTTTGCACACGCATTCAAGACATATGGCGTGGTGAGCATCATCAAGCTCCCTATATATTTACGTGTGGCAGCCTCTGTTATCGTATGATCTCGAACGACAGTCTGCAGCGCCGACATCATCTTTTGTTTCTGTCCATCTGACCTTCTGTGCGACAGTATTAACATAATCAGTGTCACCATGCCAAGACATCCACGAGACCCTGGAAGCATCATTCCCGTGTCACCTACCATTTCTGAAAAAGCTCTTTTCCAGTACCAATTATTTACATTCGAGAAACCGTCGTCGACTGTTGTCCAAGTCCATTGTCCCGTAGCTGATAGCCTTCGTAATTGGATCTCTACCTCTGTCCACCATTGTGTATTACGCAACATGCAGTGTCCTGGTCCAATATATGTGACCGTACATCTGCCTCTATCTCCTATTATGACTCCCCACATCTCGCAGTCATTGTACAAGGCTATGTCATGAGCTCTTTCCTTCATATTCAGTTCCTTCCACGTTGACGTCGGCATTTCAATCACTTCTATGAATTTGTTCAACCACCTGGTGTAGTTTACTTGTCCATCGCCGGCGTATTTCGCAATCTCTACTTTCACCGGAATAATGACAGTGTCTGATCCACTGAGAATGCTAGCAAATCCAGCTGGGTCACACCCTCCATGCGACTTTATATCCATCGTCGTTCGTCTAGTATTCTCCGATTCTTTCCCCACTCGAATGACGCGAGCTCGAATGTAGTGCGTCACAGCTTCACTCTTGTCTTTCCTGCAAAATCGTATTGCTGCTTGAAGTATTTGGTGATAGTGCACAGGGACCAGGCAATTCCACCATCTAGTTATGTCTTCATATGAGCTCACGATCCCCGCATATTTAAAATCTATTCTTGCCGATCTGCAACGTACAAATTGTTCCAGCATCCACACTCTTTGCTTCAACATCGCATACAACTCCGCATTTATTGTCACGGTTGGAAAGCTGTGGAAGTATCTGAAATAGATTTCCTCTTGCGATGCATGAAATGACACATTAGTAGAAATTCCCGTTTTACGGCGCAGTCTCTGCACACACGATTGTTCAGCCTGTGTGAGCTCACTATCCACTTCTTTCTCCGATTGCCACTGTGCATTCACCTTCATATTGTCCCCGTTTCGTATTAGCATTCGTTTGGCCTCTTCCACAACTCGCTTCATAGTAGCCATCGATGATTCACTTTTCTTTATCCTTGCCACTACTCCATTTATCATAACCAAGTTTCGTATAGCACAGAGTCGACACACCATCGACCCCTCTGACACGATCCCCTTCTTTTTTGTAGAGCTCTGAGTCACACACTCCTCGCCGCGGCAAACGTTTTCTGCCTCACCGCATTGTAAGCTCGAGATTCTGGTGGCCTTGTGTTTCGGGCAGTGCCATTTGGTGTCCCCAAATGTCTCTGCATCGCATCTACACACCTCTTTGGCTCTGCCTCTCGCTTGGACCAGTTCCACGGGGGATTGTAGTATCGGTAACGGATTCTTTGCACCTCCCCATATACCTAGTGTGGCTAGCATCGCCTGAGTCATCCACTTTTCTTTCGTATTCAACTCCACATATTGCACCTCCGCTAGATTCCGTGAGTCGTCTCTGCTATCGTCGTTGTCCAATGTCGTCTGTTTCTGAATCAGTTGTGCTACGGCATCCGCTGATTCCAACCAACTATTCTGTTCCGTCGCCCTTGCATACGTCAATATATCGGTATTGTCACCTCTGATAATATTTTCTTCGCATATAACGACGCGCTTCTGCACCTCATCAAACAATCTGCATTGCATACATTGGTCGTATCCGCTAGGGACCACTTTTTCTAGTGATCCCTTTGCATCCCTGTTAATCATACACACGAATCCTTTGCATTTCACATTCCTATCGCCCTCTCGTCTCACCTCTATCGTTGATGCTACATCATGTGTAGATTGCATAAAAGAGGTAATTTGTGTTTGTACCAATTTATTTTGTGGAAGAACTTGCCGAATCATCGTGGTATTAGTACTCTCCGTCCCCACGTGTCTACTCAGCTCCTGTTCAACTTCTTGTCGGTATATATCCATGATCAGTAGGATTCCTCTGCGCCATGTTTGTTTGACTAGCATCCATTTTTTATTGCGATCACGTTTCCATTCTGCCATATTCAGTGTCTTGGGTCCTACCGCTATGTCTATAGTTTTGAGAACCATGCCGTTCAAAATTTTTGGGATCAATGATGCTCGCAGAGCGAGCAGTAGTAATTGGTCTTTGGAGCTACGGAATCTCGGTTTCTCGAATCGAAGCAAGCCCATCTCCGTCATGAGTGGGAATCGTTCTTGGATTTTCTTTCTATATGTGTCAAGGGGTCCAAAATCCCACTCTTGTCGGAGTTGTCCATACTTTGCTTCATGATTATATTGTTCCAGAGATTTGTGTTTCTCCATGTGTCCAAGTACTTTATTTTCTTTTTCTGTGTCTTTTCCATCATCCATAAGTCCCGAATCTGATTGCACTAGAACTTCATTCTCTGCTTCCCATTCCCTTTTCGCATCGTTATGGACACAACCTAAAGTCGTATTCATCGCCTCCAAGAACATCTTACCTTTGACCGTAATCCCTTCATCCTTCTCTTCATCACCAATGAGTGTCTGGATGGCTTTTTCCACCTCTTCGAAGACGATATTCCTCGTCGTTTGAACAGCCGTACTTAGACCCTCAAAAGCATGCCATGAGTCCCCAAAAGCAATTAGACCATGCATTCTCGTTTCTTGATTACTACTCATATATATCGTATCTTCCCACAGTGCCTCCATCCCATTTCTCGACCCTTCTGCAACCTGCGGCAGACTGAAACTTTGTACTCTGCACATTTGTCGGGCCCGACATTGTGCATGATTCTTCACTAATCTGACATAGCTCGTACATCGATTCTGAAGCAGTAGATGAGGAACGCTGTTTACATTGTTGCTTCCATTATCTTTGCACACCTCCGACCAGCATCGTACACTGCGGCTTGCCTCTTCACTTGCTGCTATACAGCGTGTCTTGTACATTCTTCTATATTGGCCTCGGATGACACTCGATGTGCTGGCGTCCACAGCCCCGCCATTGATGGTGAGAAAGACCGACGTATCTAACTGATCTGGAGTCCTCGCGGAGGTAGGGATGCGAACCACATCACAGTAATTACTGTCACTGTCTTGTATTGCCCTCGCTCTTTCTGCGAAGTAATCAGCCCCCCCATTTCCACTCACATACGCTGCGCACGGGAATGCTGCCACTTTTCTCGGTTCCACCTTTTGCTCACCATGAGATGTGGTCTCTATAAGCCTGTTCCACTGTTTCAGATATTGTGCCATTGTTGTTTCTTCCTCCTTATTTTTATATTTGATTTCCGGTTGCCCTCCAGTGTATGGAGCAACAGAGTGTGAGTGCACTTTGTCTTCCCTACGGTTTACGTCTGTATGATCATCTATATCCTCTGGCTTGTACATTTTACCCATTTTACTGTTTGGCCACGACATCCTGGTAACGTCTATATGCTTCATCGCCGCTCGAGCTTCCTGGTGCAGATCACCCATCTTAACTGACCGGTTTGTCTTGATTGCATCCATCATAGTTAGTACTGTAGCCTTTGATACCCCTAGATCTTTACGAACGTGTTCACGAGGTGTCTTGACTTCCTCGTTCCCGTGTCGTATTGCGTTCCGTGCTAACCTCGAGTTTTCTGAATCTGTCACCATATAGTATGGAAATTCCTTCTGTAGTATCGATTCCGCAATATTGAGTGCTATTCGCTCAGCATTGTTGATGGTGCACTCACTACATCCCATCCAAATTGGTAGTGGTTGAATCCAGGCTATATGGAAATCAATAGGGCGATCTTGCCATGATCCATGCTTCATTTCCTCCTTTGTACGAATTGGTAATGTCCCAAGCACTGCCGCTGCCGACACCATTTCATTCCTTTTATAGCTTCCGTCTGTGAATATGGCAGTTCCTCGCTGTACAAGCTTCAGTTCCCCCGTCTGCGATTGTTTCCTTGTTTCTAAAAACTCAAGATATTTCTCCATGCTCCATTGCATCTCCGCCATAACTTCCATATATACCCTCTGCGTACTCATATCATCCTTGACAGTGAGATCTCTTGCATTGATTTCTTTAGTGCATCTCATCCATTGACTCGCTTTTTGCCATATGTTATTTTTGTCGCTCTCTGGCTCTTTGATTCGGGCTTCGTAGATCATCGTCTGCATATTAAGATCCATCACTACTTGTTCTATTGACGCCTGTATCGCCAATTTGAGATTGATGGCTACCTTCTCCGTCTCCAAGTCAATCGTGTATATCTCCTTCATTGTCTCATTTTCTGCCAGTCTATTTACTAGCTGTTCAAGTGAGTCATCCTCGTGGCACATTTCTTTTAAATATTTATCAACTGCTTGACTCAGATCCGAGTCCATGGTAACCTGCCTTGCTATCTGTGTGTTTCTATCTTCATGTGTTTCGTCTTTTGTAAAAGCCGTATGACCGGCCATATATGCTATTTGATCTAGCACTCTACTGTGCAGTAGTCGACGTCTGTCACGTACAAATATTCCTTGATCACATAGTGATAGAACAGCATTCCTGACAAAATTGTTGCCTTTATCTCCTTGTATGAAGTGGCAGTATCGATTCGCAATATATTTTTGCGTGCTCGCACTTTTCGTCCACATATAGACCTCCAAGTCTCTAGCAATAGCAGTCGTCATTTCCGTGGTAAAGCTATTGAATCCATATCCACCGTCTTCCTTGTTAACAAATATGAGTTTACGCTCGGCAGTGTTTTGTAAATCTAACGCAAATCCAACCACCTTCCTTATATGACCGTCTACCTCATCCATTTCCTTTTTGGTGTATGCTGATAGTAATGGACAATAGCTGGCCAGTGGAATTGCCAACATATTACATGCGTGGGCCAATAGCATCGGTGTGGCTTTGCATGAATTTGCAAGGCGGGTGATCGCTGCTTTTACCAATCTTATGCGAACTTCCCTTGTTTTTCTCGTGTCAGCGTGCATATTGAACCACACACCGAGGTATCGAATATACTTCTTTGCCCCTAGTCGAATTGACTCCATCACAAGTTTTGCAATTATATCACTTTCTGCTCCCTCAAGATCCTGTGTGCGATGTCCCATTTCGGTGACTGCTTTTGCTACATGCTTTTTGTACTCCAGCATGGCGTCCTCTCCTCCAGGATATTTTGCAATATCGTCTTGCTCCATCCAGTATTGCTTGGTAACTGGGTGATTTCTCAGTACTACCAATCCCTTGTTCCCCGACGTCGTCAGTAGAGCAAATATTCCTTTGATTGTAGCCAGGTCATCTGCCTCCCAGTTTTCACTCTGCGGACTATATACTTTGATTTTGTATAGCTCACTGGGGTTGTTATGGATTACTGCAACTAATTTGGCCTCTGCCACTTTGTCTTTCGTCATAGCCCATGCCGTGGCATCAAACTCGAAATGTGCAGTAGCCGACATATTGACAAGTAAGACGTGGGATTTTGATGCTTTCAAACCAAGTTTGAAATATATGGAGAAGGCTCTGAAAACATCCAGCATTTTTTGTACTCTTTCTGCCAGGCATTTTTCCACCTCAGTCTCCGACTTCCCCTCTATTACGTCCTCCACTCCTATATACAAGTTGCAATCGTCACAATAGCTGGCAATTTCCATTAGCAACTCCTTCATATCACTCCACCCCTGAACGTCATGGTGTTCGAGCTCCTTGAAACTGTACGATGAGTTGGGGCCCAATTTTTCAACAAACTGGATCATCAATTGGATTGTCACATTCACCAGGGATACAGACCACGCATTGCCTTGTAGATAACCCACTAATTGTTGTAGTCCA
>Ga0099798_10515_pt1 | contig 12648 bp, 11 predicted proteins | sample Uncmet_Sort29A_1_FD_89870 | JGI IMG/M metagenome (GOLD analysis project Ga0099798, IMG submission 89870) | Marine eukaryotic communities from CALCOFI LINE 67, Pacific Ocean - CN13ID_Sort29A_1 | ecosystem: Environmental > Aquatic > Marine > Oceanic | place: Pacific Ocean: Monterey Bay | collected... | reverse complement strand
GATTGACATTGCTAGTAGAGTTACGGTAAGGTACCAGAAACCAGGTATTTTAATCAAGGAAAAGGAAAAATTAAACCATGATGATGAATCAGATGTTGTATTACCATCATCAAGTTTTTTCCCAGTATTGATACCATCATCGATTTCTATAGCCGTTTCACTTTTAATTTGACTCTTTGGGTTACCGTTTAGTTGAGTTTTAGTAGTTTTAGCAATATCATCTTCCGATTCATACCCCTCTTCTTCATCATCATCTGGTACCAATGCGTTTTCCTCCCCGCTACGTCTAACCACTCCCTTATAACTCTTCGCTTCCCCCGGCAACAAAAAATCCCTAACTATTCTTAAAAAATCCTGATCTCGCCATTCACTCCACCCAAAAGGGTCCACCAATAATAAACTACTAAGGACTAAACTATATTGTAAAAAGCTTAATACACATGCTGATTTAAGAGCTGGAGCAAGATGAATTTCTGGGTCTTGGATCTCACCTGATAGGGCAGCGACGTTGTCCCATCCGGTGAGTGCCCAATAGGAGTATCTCATTAAAACTCCTAATCTCGAGAAGGTACCAACCGGGTTTTCTGAGAAATTCAATCCACTATCAATAGAAGAATCATATTGGAGGAAAAGATCAAGGGAAGACATATTGGTTATATTTCCACTAGTTATAACAGATGTACTTGTAGAATTGTTGTTCATAGTAGAGAAATCTATCTGTTGTTTTGAGGCTAATGCCGGGTTTATATGAGTGCTGTTCCCACCGATTCCTACTTCACTCACAGCATGATGGATGATTTCATTAGCCGTTTCCCCCTGTAATTGCAAACTCCCAACTAAAAAATACGGTATTAAACTCCAATTCCTCCCAATACTACTCCATAATTTACTAAAACTAAGTGGTAATTCAAAGAAAACAGCATAGATACCATTAAATACTGGTGCAAAAATTGGACCAAGAATACTTGAAGCTAATATCCCCGGCAGTATTAGTTGCTTAAAAAATACACATATTACGAATCCAATGATAGGGAAAAATTGGTAGGTACCGATTGATTCTAGGATATTGGAAGTAGTATCAGTGGATAAGAGATTGGGGATTGCGCATGCCCAAATTATGGATACTTTTAGCGCGGTGAGAGAATTTTCCTCCCAGCGACCAATAGTATCAGGGAAGTAGACCTGGAGAGAGAATGATTAAAAATTCAGGACTAGAAAACTAAAACTAGATAATCATACAAGCTAAAGTACAATTTAAAAACAAACAGACAAACAAAAAAACTTTCTATACCATAAATCCATCCACTAATAAAACGCAATTATTACTGCTGCAAACTAAACTGCTAACCCAACTCCAGTAACTCGCTTGTAAGCCCCAGAAGGGACCCCAACTTTCATTTATCCATATGCTGACACCGCCATTAACGGGGAAACAACAGCCAAGCTCTGCGGTTAATTCACACTGAGGGTAGGCCCAGAAGATTGTTATAAACAGTAAAGATAATAACCCAGGTAGAGGACCCAGAGAGAAAATTTGTTCACTCCCCCATGGACCTCCGCAAACATTAAAGAATACCATAATAGTGATAGCAAGTCTGCCGAGGGATTTAACTTGGTTTTGAGAGGAATTACCCGCAGTGGGAGAGCCAGAAGTAGGTGAATTTTCTCTAGATAGGGCTCTACCAGGTTCAGAATCGTCATCTTTATTTAGTAAATCAGTATCTATCAATGGTGTTTTTGGAGAATTAGGAGACTTTTTCATATTTTCTATAGCTGCTAGACATCCTATATCAGATGAAGTATCGGTGCTAGGGCTTGTTTTAGTAGTAGAGGACTCCTTTCCAGCTTCCTGAATAGGAGAATCTTTTTTAGATTTCAAATTTGATTCTTTTAATTCCGATGTGGAACTAGTGCTATGGTTATTCTTTTTATTCTTACTCTTACTACTTTTTTCTTTCTTAGTTTCATCCGCCTCTCCTAATTCTTCTTCTCTTATTGATTCTGATCCAATCACATGAGGATCCGAGGAGCGCTGTCTTCTAGACCCATCCAAACTACTAGACCCACCTGGCAGCATAGGTATACTACCACTTAAAGACTGTGTTATCGTAGTTATATTACTACAACTCCTGGAGAGACCACTAGTACCGTCATCTATGATATCTGATAACGCGGATGAACTCTCTGCTGGATCCCGTTTAGTGATGGTGTAATTAGGGTCTTCTTTTAATTTAGAAATATCATCATTAGAGATTTTACCTGGTCCTTGCTGATTATTACCTTCCTGATTATTTTTCCCTGGGCCTTTCCGTTTTCTTAAATTCCCAGTAGCTGTATTTGCTGCATGATCATCTCTATCTCCCTTATCACTATCTACCTTAGTAGCCACCGTTGATCCAGTTGTTTCATCCACAGCAGACCCCACTCGCTCACCGTAACTATTCACTTTCTCCGATAAAACTTCTTCTTCAAAACTGTTACTGTCGCTAGAAGTTTTTCTTTTCTTGTTTTTATTCTTCTTACCACTACTTGATTGTACCTTACAGCTGTCATCACCACTCCCCTGTTTTTGTTTAACTTCTAATTTCTGTAAATTCTCTTGTGAACCTTTCCTACTACTAAAATTATCATCCGTACAACTACTATCAAATCCGCTGCCTGATTCGGTTCCACTAATTAGACCACCAGCCGCTGAGGCAAGTTTCTCTAGCGCCCCAGTACTCTTGCTATTACTCTTCTTAACCACGGCTAGAGGATTTGGAATCTTGCCAATAGGATTTGGAATATTGCCAATATTAGTAAGAGGATTCGCACTTACAGTTGCTAGTGGTGAAAATACATTAGATAATGTACTAGTTACACTCGTCGGTACTAAGTTCGTTAAACCACTGAAAGGTGAGGAGCCACCACTGTTATTACTACCTAAACTAGCACTACTACCTCCTCCTACATTATTACTCTGAGAACGATTTCTAGCCGCATTAGAACTATTGCTACCATTACTAGCACTGCTTCCACTAACACCATTAACACCTTGACCTGTATAACTCCTTTGTTTCAGACTTTTTATTTCTTTACTTATAGTTCTACCCCCTAGCAACCCAGATTTAGTAACCGTCCCAAGACCACTAGCTAATGCAGCAGTCGATGTTTTATGTACATTATTACCTAAAGTCAAACTTCCTGGGAGAGTAATACCACCACCAGGGAGAGATAAATTATTAGGAAGAGATCTTCTAGGAGCGAAATCTGCTTTATTTAATTTTGATCTACTACTATTGCTATTATTCCCTGGGCTACCCTTATTCCTAGATTTAGAATTTGATCTATTTCTAGATCGAGATTTTAAATTTATTTCAGGTGAACTAGGTGAGGTAGCAGCTGATTTCGCATCTGAATTAGTACTACTGCTGACTTTTTTATTGTCATTATTGTCACTATCTTTTTTATTGTTGTTGATAGGAGTAGTTAGGGGAGTCATAAAATTTATAGGATCTTCGGAGACTCTAGTGGAGGTTGGTGCAGATAATTCTTGTGCTGTGCGGTCAGGTGGCTTGTCCTCAGAATGAGACTGTGACATTTTTTAAAGAGGTGAATTATAACTAATTAAAAATCTATAGTCCAAATCTATAGTAACAAACTGGTATACAATAGCAACTATGCCAACTATGATATCAAAGTCGAATAAAAAATTTAACAATAATTCGGGTGAAACATGAAAAAAATTCTAATATAAAGATTTAAAAATTTCTAAAAGAGTAATTAATCTAAAAAATCATTATAAGATCATGTTAAGCTAACACTTATAATATTGCCATAATATTGGCATTAACTTAAGATTGCCAAAATGACAATCCTATAAAAAAATGATAAACTATATTCAAAAATAATTCGTTATATAAAACTTGTTAGGGTAGGAAAAAGGGGTGAAGGAAGATAAGGCCTGTGAGAGCAATAGGGAACTGTGAAAGAAAAAATGGATTGAAAATATAAATAAAGATTGTAAAATACCGCTAAAAACAAAATTATACTAAATATAATACTATAGCTGGATAACAAAATAGCATCAGATAACTAAGAATTCTTTTTAGCTGACTACTCATTTTCTTGGATTCAGAGCGATTCTTGCTCGAGAAAATGTTGCTACTCTAGCGCTTAACATTTCACTTCAACGTTTTTGCAAGTCTAAGTATAATGGATTTCAATATATGGATTCAAAAATAGATATGCATAATTCAAATGCTGGAACTAAAACGTATAAGAACAGCTTCGCAATCATTATCCAGATTAGCTACTACCAGTACTGAAATAACACATCAGTGGCTGATATAGCATGCTTATGGATATATTTTTAAAACTTTTAACGGTCATTGCCAAAGAAAATTCTACTATTAGAAATTGAATATGGGGATCGTATTTTCTATTTCTACGATTGATATATTTAAAAACTACACATTGCTTAAAATAACAAGCATATATAAACAACCGTTCCACCCCCTAACTAAAACAAATCCTTAATTGGATCCTCCTCATCACTCGAACTATCTTCCATAAAGAATTCCTCTTTCTAAAACAGGTCTTTTATAGGATCCTCTTCATCCGAGCTACTGTCTTCCATAAAAAAACTAAAACAGGTCCTTGGTAGGGTCCTCCTCGTCGCTACTGCTATCTTCCATAAAGAATTCCTCTTTCTTCTAAAACAAATCCTTAATCGGATCCTCCTCATCCGAGCTACTATCTTCCATAAAAAATTCCTCTTTCTTAGCTCCCTCCATCGCACAATCTATTGTATACATTTTCGCCATACTATTAAATGCACGCATATCCCCATTCCTCACCATGTTACCGGCATCACAATTCAGCGGACTATCCCCGTTTGGAGCCACAAGTAACGCTACAATAGCCCTAAGAACTGCTTTCAAGTTCCAAACAGGAGTCCAATCGGTTTTTAGGATGTCTAGACAGAGTTCCCCAGTACTCCAATGTACATTTGGATGAAAGATTTTAGTGATAAACCAAATTTGAGGAGGCTGCATAGGGTATTGGGGAGGGACCTGAGAGAAAAAAAATTGGAAATTGATTTAGTTGTCATGGCTATCTATGTATCGTAAATCTACAAAAACCTACTTTAAGGCAGGCGCTACTAAAATAATTAATGGTACTTATTAAAAAAACTTCATACGTGTATCCTCATTTCAAATTTCCCTCCTGCAAATGGCGTATCCTTAGGTCCTACAACGTGTGCTCTCCATTTCTGATAATCATTTTCATCTTCCTGCTTCAGTCCCATATCAGGCTCTGGGTCACGGGCCCAATCCTTAACTTCTTTTTGTAATCTCTTAGCTAAGGAAGACATCTTTTATTTGTCGTGTTGAGAATTTTATAAAGCTAAATATAATTTTATATCTTTTGGCGGTGTTAATATAGAATTATAAACAGTTTAAATCTTAAATGAGTTTTTGATAATTATACTAATAACAACAAATACCTATCTGTGACAATAGTATTTTAAATTTATGACTCTAAAGAAATCTGTATTCAAATCTCTAACTAATTATACTTTTTGAAATCTTTCCGTTGTTTATACAATTGTCAATTTTGTATCAATGCGTAAATTTAATAATATGTTTCACTGTTAGTGTTGGGTATTTATAGTGGGATTTAAAAAAGTTTTAGTACATAGCTAAGCAAAACAAAAAAAACTGAAAAAAAAATGCGTGGGCAAGCTAATCAAAAAAATGCGGAGTAAAAATTGGAACGGGGATACGGGAAAAGTGCTTAAAAAAAGAAATTATAGTGCGAGCTCAATACTACACATACTTCTGAATGTAAAAAAGCAATCTTTATACCAAAATATTGATTTTGCAACATTCATTTTTTCTTTTCACTAGGCTGGAACTCATGCAAGCATCATCTTGTGTAATCTTCTAATAACGGTAACGCAAAGAACAAAGTAAAATTGTAGAAGAATATTGGAAATGAAAATAGGAATACGCTAAAGCAACGCGATTTTAAAAGGATAGTGGAAATGAGCCCAAGCAATACAAGTTCATTCAAAATAGAAACTGGTTTAAAAAGTATGTTATAAATTGGAGTCAAAATGATAATTTGGTTGTTAATATGCTATATTAGGTAATTAATCTAAAATGTGTAAAATTCAAAAAGCGCTACTTTAATTGATAATTCTAAAGGAGCTAAAAAAAAAGTTCGATTGTTCTAATAGCTAAATAAATTCAAGGATACAATCAATAATAATGTCAGACGCGTTTTCACGCCTGATAAGTTTAAAACATAAATTCAGTTTATATAACAAAAGTAATATTCTCTAGTCACAAAATTGTAATATAGTCTAGCAATGCACAAATGTTAATGATGTTTTATCATGTATATAATGTACTAAAATCGAAAAATAATATGGAGCGGTTTCTTACCGCTTTAAACAAATGATATAATATTTTCATGTGAAATTAAATGTAAATTGTTAACGTTATCTGTCAATTGACAATTTCTAGGCCTAGAAAATTGCTCCAGGTCATCTATAGCTCACTTTTAATAAGTTCACTTTACTATAACTAATATCCTCCCGTCATATGCGTTTACTCTGGTTTCAAAGCAACATCCTTGAGGAACTGTTCTAATTTCTCCCTTCTTTCCTTTTCTTTTCTTAGGTCACCTTGAAGTTGTCTATAATCACCATTAAGAGCTTCAATATCAACCTTCAAACCCTCATTATCCTTCTTCAGAAGACGGATTTCGGATTGCATCTAAAGAAAAGTAAATATGTATTTTCAAAACAGGCTGCTAGTAATGATTCTGATCAATAAATTTTTAATTTGAAATTCAAAAATGTAAAAACTATATACCCTATCAATCTCCTGAATGTCCTCCGCTGTCGCACCCCCTGTGCCCTCGGTAATAGCTCCTCCTTTCTCCACCTTTTCTATCGATGGTGCCCCATCACTTAGTTCATTCATTTTCGCCATCGTTCTATCTAATGTATTCCTTAATGCACTATTCCTTGTCTCTAATTTACTAATCATATCAGTCTGTTCCGCCTCTCTTTTAATAGACTCGGATAGCTTATTCTCTGCTATAACTTTCTGAGATCTCATTTCATCCAAATCCTTGACGACACCTCTGTACATAGCCTCTAAACGTTTTTTATAATCACCAACCAACTCTTCTTTTTCTTTAATGAGATGTTTTACCTAGGAAAGTAAATTAAAATTACGGCAGGTGTATGATATTTCACTAACATGAAATGTTTTTTAGAAGATACAAATCATACTAGTTATATACCTCTTCCTCTTTCTCAACCACATCCTGCTGTTCTTTACTAACTGTCGCCCTAACACAAATTCTAATATACCTCCTCTTCCTTCTCCACCACATCCTGCTGCGCTTTACTGACTGCCGCCCGAGCGGACATTCTCTGCTCCTGCCAACTCAATTGTATATCTCTAAATCTCTCCAACTGCCTAGCCAATACGCTAATCATTTGACATCTATTACTTCTTTCTGTTTGATACCTCGACAAAATCTGATTACAAAGAACATGTGTACTCATTGTGCCAGCTCCTCCATCGACTCCCCAATGTTTACCTAAGCGGGCACCCGCTACATGAGCATCACCACCCATATTCCTGGTACCAGCGCCCGCAGAAACAGGTCTCTTACGACTACCTCCTTTATTACCGACACCACCTATAGGAGTAATAGGAAAGAAATTAGTATATTCAAACTACACTGGTAAGCTTAAAGTTAACTAGCATTTACAAAATTTTTAAAATACCTCCACCTTTAGCTGCTGCTCTTGTTTTTAACCATTGATTACAAAATCTTTATAATACCTGCACCCTTTGCAGCCGCTCTAGTTTTTAACCATTGAGATTTAGCACCTGAATCCATTTCATAGTCGATTTTTAGATCAACTTGTTCCTTAAATTGCGGCAAAGTAGTAAACTGTTTTACAGATGATGTCCATAACGGGGTGAAACTGAGAAAATAAATTAATAATAGTGTGAAACTTAGAGGAGAGAGAGAAAAAAATTAAAATGTAACATAAAATCCAATCGATTTTTTTTAATCAGTCCTAACAAACAGTACTAACAATATTAATTTTGCAAAGCATAAAAATATTTTCTTACTCTCCTTCCCTTTTCAACCACAATTGTACTTTCGGACTACATTCAACTACAGAAAAAAATTCTTACTCTCCTTCTCTTTTCAACCACAATTGTACTTTCGGACTACATTCTACTGCAGAAAAAAATTCTAATACTCTCCTTCCCTTTTCAACCACAATTGTACTTTAGGACTGCATTCAACTGCCATTCTACCGTGAGATAATAGTACTCGTAATTCATTTTCAAATGGTTCCTGATTACCTCTCCAATACATTTCTAATGTTACGGAGGAATCATTCATAAACCTTGTTTTACGATAATCAGGCCTACTATGTTCGGGATCTGGACGACCAATAGGATAAGTAACAGCTCCTTTACTTTTTTCAAGAGTTGAGAGTTTTGGAAGGACCTGGATAGGAATTTCAAAAACATAATGCGTACAACGAAAGTTACTAATACAATAATTAATTGTATATGTGATTCAAAATTTCTCTCAAGTGATAAAATGTATCAATACGCATTCCCCTAAATAATCATCAGCATCCCACATTTCTAGATAAACTCTGGGTTCATCTCCTCTTTTACGGCCTACAATCCTGTCAATTAATTCATCAGCCATACTGACGGCGCTCCCTGAAAGCTTTTCTTTTGCCTTGGCTCTATCCTCATCCTTCTTTTTTAGCATTTCTATAGTAACTTCATGAGATGTAGTAGAATTAGGATCAAGACGGACGTCGGCACTAGAGAGATTTTGTATAAAGAATTAGTTTAGTTTACTCATTGTAATTTACCTTATACCAAAAACACTAGATTATGCATAACAAACTTTACTTACTTCGCTAACGTTCCCTGTTTATCAACCGGAAACGGGTATGCTTTAACCGCTGAATCTTTACTCTACAAAAATATATACTTTGCCAATGTCCCTTGTTTATCAACCGGAAAAGGGTATGCTTTAGCTGGTGGATCCCTGTTTTTCAATTTCCTATCAGGATCCTGTGGAATACTTCTCGCTTCCCCACTATACAACGTAGCACTCCAAAACCCATGTAAATATAACTGATTATCTTTACTTATTACAAATTCGACTATGAAACCATCTAACGATACATTATAAAACCTCCTAGCAAATCTCACAAGTGATAATGTTTTACTTTCTAGTAATTGTCTTCTAGCTGGTGGTATATTTTGACATCTATCAAGTGCAACAGAATCTGGAGTAGCTATATCAATCGCGGATTGCCCGATACCGCCCTTGCCATCTAGAATTGGATACACTTTATTAAAAGTTCTCCCAAAAATATCACTCCTCTCATCTCCCATTAAATCACATGAGTACACTGATACAATCCTACTATCTTCTATTGGTTCAATTATACTTTGTATAGTAAAAATATCACAATCATCGAAATGACGGCCTGCTATAGCTTCGCAGACGTTAGTAATTTCTGAAGCGGTAAGGCATACTGCGACAGGACATCCCTGTTTATCATTAGCTCCAGAAATGGGGGAAACTTTACGAAGAATAGCAATAGGAGTGGAGGCGATGACGTACCTGAAGAAATGATTGGAGAAACTTTACGCAGGATTGCGATGGGGGTGGAGGCGATGACATACCTAGAAGAAAAACATTCAAATTGAATATGATTGAATTAGTTTTACAACGCAAACTTTTATTCGTGTTTACTACTGTTGTAAATTTAAGTTAATTTTCAAAAACATAAATAGTGTTTAAGATTACTACTGTAAAAAACATTCTTACGTCATCCCCGCGATCGGCGCGTTAGCATCCGCTCCTCCTCCAGCACTAGCGGCCGCTACTGATGGTGCACCCCCAGCTGCATTCCTTTTCCTTTCCCTCTCTTCAGCTATATCTATACAACATTGTAAAAATTTCCTCACATCATTCTCCCGCTGAGGTTTTTTAACCATAAGACCCTTCTTACCACTTGTGAACCATCCCTCAAAGTTACATTTTCGAAAAAGAGCGACTTCTGGGATCCTTTGTTTAAGAGAGACGACATCAGAACAGAGGAAACGCCAGAATTCGACTTCCATGGAAGATTGAGCGGAAGACATTTGGGGCGAGGGGCTGAGTTAATTAACACTTTTTTAAGTTTAAAATAATTTAGGGGGATACCCTATGAATAACTACTAGTGGGAAACTAGTTCCCTTATTTCTAGCTAAATTTGTTACTTTTTCTAAATAATCTTTTCTAAGCCGTTTTTTTCTAGGATAGTTAAATAGTAAGTGAAAAAGTTTTTTTGGATATAGTTTAGAATTGAAAAAGCAGTTTTTAATAATAGGCAAGTAATCTCTATTTTAGTTTTTAAGAAATCTCAACTCAATAATGTGTAGTCATAATGGATAATCAAAGAACAACTTAATATGGCAGCAGTATGCATAAAAATCTTTTTAATCGGTAATCAATCAATTTCAAAAACATGAAATTGATTCGATACCAAAAGTCGATAATATTTTTTTTATTTGAGTAGCATAGAGTATACTCAGTATCTTTTAGCTATATGTATCAAGGACCTTTCAAGAGTTTTCTGAAGTCTAGTGAAGATGAACTATTGTTTCGATTTTAAAGTTTTTATGAAGTTTTTTCTTCTAAAGAATGTAATTTTAAATTTAGATTTTACGATTTTGTACACTATTTTGTACATAAATTTATTGTTCTTTTTTACTTGATCTTAATGTTTAATAATTCACCTGTTACAACTGTATTTAAAAATTCTACCTTATATCTATTTTTCTTATTTTCCAGGCTACAATCCCATTCCTAAGAATACTGAAACCGAGATTCATAGCCCTACTATTGTTTTTTCCATCCTTTTTATATATTTAATCCTCAAAAAATTTCTCTCCTTCCGGACTAACTTTTATCCATTCTCCATCAAGCGACTCCCTGAACCACTCAATACGTGCTTCTGCACCTTCCCCATAACTAACTGCTAATAACAATCCACTTGTACTCCATCTACAATTCCATACTGGTAATCCATTAAAATCTATTTTACCACTAAGCTCCCAAGGTTGACCTTCCATACTTTGAGTCCATATATGTATATTTCCTTCATAACCCCCAGTAGCAATACAGGATGAAGGAATTCCTATATTCGGCCTCCACGATGCTGTATTAACCCAATCTTTATGAGTTTGATTACTTGCATTCAATTTTGCTTGCTCAACTGCACGGGCTTGAGCTGCTGTTTGTGGGCCTCCATCTTCTGGTGTCATTTCTGCAGCAGCACCTCCTTGATTCCCACTTTCACAAGGTATTATTTCCATATTAAGAACACATTCTTCAACCCACCTTCTGTCTTCAGAATGATATCTCCAAAGTCTAGCATTACCATCTTTACCGGAGGAGACGAACCTTTTAGGGCCTTGGGCGGGTGTTAAATAACTACCAACAGCAGGACCCGACGCTAAAGCCGCAGGAGCACTTGGTGGAGCCCAGGATAATGCAGTTACACCCCCACTATGCGCTTTTAACTGCTGGCTTTGTCTTCTAAAAAAAGCGTTGTTAGAACCGTTATTTTGATTATTTTGACCTGGTAAACCAGAATTATTGTTGTTATTAGAAGCAGAAACTAAGCCCATAGAATCATCTTTACAGAAAAGAGTAACTATTCCTGAGCTGCCAGCACAAGCTAATATTGGACCAAACTCCTTTGGACAGAATTGTAAGCAATCTATTGATGTATTGGGTAAGGATTCTCGCCAAAAAGATACCCATTCACGAGGTTTGGTCTGAGGAAAATATTGATGTATTAGGAAGAGATTCTCGCCAAAAAGATACCCATTCACGAGGTTTGGTCTGGAGAATAGTTCAAAAAATCATAAGAGAAATCAAAATAAACTGAGAAACTATATACTTAGATACGTATTTTTACAGTAAGTCTATCAAAATGAAATAGAAAATTTGAGTCTTACCTCTCGCCACAGCACTATGGATCCATCTCCCCCGGCGCTCGCTATCATACTTCCCAATGAAGGATCACACCAAGCTAATTTCTGAACTTCATGATCCGTCCTCAATTGTGCTAAGAGTTGTGATGATTCAGCTCCGGCTAATTTCGCTACTTGACTTGATGAAACCTGAAGAATATTAGGAATAATTTCATAGAATCATTAGTAATTTACAGTTTGATATTTTAGTCAATCTAATTAACTAACACCTACTACGAAGAGCAACCGTTGTTAAGTAACTTTAAGTATACTTAGACAAATATTTTCTTACCTCCCATACACATATATCAGTTCCTGAGCATGTTGCTAACCGCTTTCCATGATAATCAACTTGCATATCCGTAACCCCAGCATGAGGTGCCTCAAATGAGGAAACTGCACTAGCAGACGGCATCTTCTATTTTCGTAATTAAACTACTAGTAACTAAAGAAACTCTAGTATTGTAAAAACTATTAAACAGTCTGTATTATCTTTAAATTATTAAATTATTCATTACTAATTACCCTGAAAAAAGTTTAGGTTAAACATTTAAAGATAGTGAT
>Ga0099798_10169_pt1 | contig 12669 bp, 21 predicted proteins | sample Uncmet_Sort29A_1_FD_89870 | JGI IMG/M metagenome (GOLD analysis project Ga0099798, IMG submission 89870) | Marine eukaryotic communities from CALCOFI LINE 67, Pacific Ocean - CN13ID_Sort29A_1 | ecosystem: Environmental > Aquatic > Marine > Oceanic | place: Pacific Ocean: Monterey Bay | collected... | reverse complement strand
TTGTAGACATGTCTGCAGTGGTAGACATGTCTGGATTTGTAGACATGTCTGGATTTGTAGACATGTCTGCAGTGGTAGACATGTCTGGATTTGTAGACATGTCTGGATTTGTTGACATGTCTGGATTTGTAGACATGTCTGGATTTGTAGACATGTCTGCATTTGTAGACATGTCCGGATTTGGAGACATGTCTGGATTTCTGGATTTGTAGACATGTCTGGATTTGTAGACATGTCTGGATTTATAGACATGTCTGGATTTGGAGACATGTCTAGATTTGTAGACATGTCTGGATTTGGAGACATGTCAGTGAGTGCAGACATGTCTGGATTTGTAGACATGTCTGGATTTTTGCAGACATGTCTGGATTTGTAGACATGTGACGTCTGGATTTGTAGACATGCCTGGATTTTTGCAGACATGTCTGGATTTGTAGACATGTCTGGATTTGTAGACATGCCTGGATTTGTAGACATGTCTGGATTTGTAGACATGTCTGGATTTGGAGACATGTCTGGATTTTTAGACATGTCTGAATTTGGAGGCATGTGTGGATTTGTAGACAGGTCTGGATTTGTAGACATGTCTGGATTTGTAGACATGTCTGGATTTGGAGACACGTCTGGATTTGGAGACAGATCTGGATTTTTAGACATGTCTGGATTTGGAGACATGTCTGGATTTTTAGATATGTCTGGATTTTTAGACGTCTGGACTTGGAGACATGTCTGGATTTTTAGAAATCTTTATGGATTTTTGAACACGTTTTGGGCCCGTTCCTATAATAGCTTTGGGATTTTTGAGGTTAATCTTTGGCAGTCGAATGTTGTATTTTTTTACGGGTTTTCGAACATGTTTTGGGCCCGTTCCTATAATAGCTTTAGATTGTTGATGTTCATTTTTGGCGGTAAAATTCAGTATTTGTAATTGGTTTTTGAACACGTTTTGGGCCCGTTCCTATAATAGCTTTGCGATTTTTTGTGTTGGGAAACTTCATCTTTGATGCTTGAATTCAATATTTTGATACGTTTTTAAACCGGTTTTGGGTCCATTCCTATAATAGCTTTGCGATTGTTGATATTCCTTTTTGGCGTTAAAATTCAGTATTCTTGATTAGTTTTCGAACATGTTTTGGGCCCGTTCCTATAATAGCTTTGCGATTTTTCATGTTCAAAATCAGATCAAATTTGGAGTGAAAATATTTTATTTTGAACACGTTTTGGGCCCGTTCCTATAAGAGCTTTGGTGTTTTTTCGGTTAATTTTTGGCACTCAAATTCTTAATTTTTTATGGGTTTTTGAACCCGTTTTGGGCGCGTTCCTATAATAGCTTTGGAATTTTGGATGTTCGTTTTGGGGGCTAAAATTTAGTATAGTGAGGGGTTTTTGAACACGTTGGGGGCCCGTTCCTATAATAGGTTTGGAATTTTTGATGTTCATTTTTGGCGCTTGAATTCAATATTTTGATACGTTTTTGAACCCGTTTTGGGTCCGTTCCTATAATAGCTTTGCGATTTTTGATATTCATTTTTGGTGCTAAAATTCAGTCTTTTTGATGGGTTTTGGAACATGTTTTGGGCCCGTTCCTATAATAGCACGGGACGAAATGGAGCAAAGCAAAGCAAAGCAATAGCTTTGTGATTTTTCCTGTTCAAATTCAGGGCAAATGTGGAGCCCATATTTTTTATTTTACCACATGGGGGGCTCGGGGGCTCGGGGCTCGGGGCTCGGGCTCGGGGGCTCGGGCTCGGGGCGAGATTTGATTTTAGATGTAGTTGAAATGAGGTCACGGGTCGTTTGCCGGCGGGCTCCCCGCAGATGCACTCAGGCTTATGATGCACACGTTTTCAGTGCATACTCGGTACAGACTACAGATTCGTGAAAGTGGTTATTCTTGGATCGAGCAGCCGTACGTTTCCTTACCGGCGGGCATTTTCAGATCATTCTCTGTTCTGTTCAATGCTTTTCGAGTACGTCGCGGACTGGTCGCGTCGCGTAGGCCAAGGACGCGGAGCTCGCGCAGACGGTCGACGAAATCGGCCGCGCGATCGGCATCCTCGAGCGCGCGCTCAAGCCCGCGCTTCTCCAGGGCCAGACCGGGCCCCACGCGCAAGACGTCCCCGAGTGGCGAAGCCGCGTCCAACGGTTGCCTACGCTTCTGCTTCGGAACAGGTTTGGGCTCGGAGCTTTTGGATTTGTCCCCCCCCCCCCCCCCCCCTGGAGGTCCCGGCCTGGACGCATTCCCCCGGGAGCGTGCCCCCGCGCGCAGGTGGTGAATGCGCTGGAGGCGGTGCTGCAGGCCTCCGAAGCCGATACCGCCGACCAGGCGAAGCTCGCGGCGCTGATTCAGCAGAACGACGACGGCGACGACTTCTTGGCGCAAGCAGCTCCGGAGGCCAAGGCCTACGAGTCGCGGGAGCAAAGGATGGGATGGAAGCACGAACGAAGAGCGTTGTCTCACTGTGTTCGTGGTCAATCGACTGGGGTGACCAGCTTCGGTGTTCGCCGCAATGCTTCATCGCATGGTCGACGGGCAGGTCGACCATCCCACTTTCAGAGCGAGGCCGGAGGCCGAGCGACGAAAGTGGAAAAAAAATGAGCGGAGCGCCCGTTAGTACACACATATACACTCCATTCGTATGAAATTCATATTTTTTGAAGTGATACGCTCGAGTTGGTGTTGGCGTGGCCAGTCTGCGCACGTGGCAGGTCGCACTCGGGGCGGATCCTCGAGACGCTCGAGGACATGAAGGACAAGGCCGAGGGGCTCCGCCACGAGGGCCAGAAGGCGGAAATGAACGCGAAGCACGCGTACGACGCTGCACTGGGAAAAGCGAGCGGAGCGGAGCTCCCAGAGGTCGAGAGGACCGCTGCGGATCCTACTCTTTCCAGAACTCTGACGTGACTGAACTTGATTCAGATGGGAAACGCTTTTCCCAGGACGATGGAAGCTTAATCTCGCTGTAGCCATCCGATTGCAAGCCAGGTACGAGATGCTCGCGCAGAGCCTGAAGGACGCGCTCAAGACCGACGGTGCGGACTTCGACGCGGCGAAGACAGCGAAGTCCACGGCGGCCGAGGCGAGGGCCGCCGCCGAGGGCGACCTTGCGATGACCAAGAAGGCCCGCCGGGCGGCGCGAGGGTCTCTGCTGGCGAGAAGTGGAATTACGGTTTTCGACGAATCGTTGAAAATCCGCTGCCGGGAGGCGCGAGGGTCTCTGCTGTTGGATGTGAGGATGCTACCCGTAACCGGTGTTGGCTTGACACCTAAGAACGCTCTTGATACCAGGAGTCTGAGGACGTAATGTCTCACCAGTTTGTTCTACACGATTTGACTACTCAGTACTCTAGTATACGTAGTACATCATAGTGCGTAGTCACTAAGTGGCCTCGAAGGCAAATGCACAAGTTGCTTTACAGAGTCTAAGACGGTCACGCAGAGCTCCTAGGAGTGTATTAAATTCGGTAGTCGAGGCATAGCAATTGCTTGCCCCGAGCCCCGGCTCTGCAGTTCCGCGTCTTCGGCGCATTGCCGCGTGAAGGTCGCGGCAGAGGCGCAGGACTTCCTGGCGCACGTGACGGCGGAGTGCCAGCAGAAGGCGTCGGACTTCGCGGAGAGCGCGGCGGCGCGCGCCGCGGAGCTCAAGGCGCTGGCCGAGGCGAAGCGCGTCCTCGGCGCATTGCCGCGTGGAGGTGGCGGCGGAGGCGCAGGACTTCCTGGCGCACGTCACGGCGGAGTGCCAGCAGAAGGCGTCGGACTTCGCGGAGAGCGCGGCGGCGCGCGCCGCGGAGCTCAAGGCGCTGGCCGAGGCGAAGCGCGTCCTCGGCGCATTGCCGCGTGGAGGTGGCGGCGGAGGCGCAGGACTTCCTGGCGCACGTCACGGCGGAGTGCCAGCAGAAGGCGTCGGACTTCGCGGAGAGCGCGGCGGCGCGCGCCGCGGAGCTCAAGGCGCTGGCCGAGGCGAAGCGCGTCCTCGAGAGCACCACCGGCGCGGCCGCCACGCGCACCTACGGCTTCGTCCAGGTGCATTGGGGCAGGATCGGATGTGTCCAGGGTACCCGCCCTTGCAGAGCTACGACATGCATTGGGTACGTATCTGATGTGTCCAGGTCACCCGGCTGTCTGCTCATGTCCGCTTCGCGCTCCGTCATGCTGCCGATCTGCTCCGTGGTGGAGCTCCCTCTCCCATGCTCTGCATCGTGGGGATTTTTAGGTATTTTTAGGTATTTTTCCCACTTTCTGAGCGAGCGAAGCGAGCGAAGAAAGTGGAAAAAGCGAGCGGAGCGCCTAGTATATCCTAGTATATAATAGGCGCTCCGCTCGCTTTTTTCCAGTTTCTCGTCGCTCGCTTCGCTCGCTCCTCGAAACTGTATAAATTGTTTGTTTCTACAGATTTTTAGTAGTAAACCGCGAAAAATTCTGTAGTGACCAGTGTGGGTGAACTTCAAACGAAACAAATTGAAACGCGAAAGAATGGTTGAGACAATAGAACCCCAAAATAGGCAACGATAGGACCCCAAAAGTGGACGCTGTCCACCAAGCGAGCAGAACAACTGCTGCCAAGCAGTCGCGCCTGGGCAGCATTAATCAGAGAATTTTGATATCTAGGCACATCCCCTAGGTACGCAGTTCGCACTGCACTTCGCACTAAAAGAATTTTGATATCTAGGCACATCCCCTAAAAAGGAACAATTATGATATCTAGGCACATCCCCTCGGACGGGCCAAAAGAATTATGATATCTAGGCACATCCCCTAAAACGTAAGAATTATGATACCTCGGCACACCCCCTCCGAAGGCGGCCAAAATGCCTAGACGGCAAAAGCCTTATCCTGGAAAGGCGTTTTGGCAAAACTGGTTTCCGAAGAATTGTGATACATAGGCACACCCCCTAAAAGGGCGGATTTGTGATATCTCCCTTCCCGAAGGGAAATGAAATACAGGAGTATAGGCGCCGGCTCACGCGGCCTTCCTGTCAAAGGGGGTACACGTTGATGTTCGTGCCCAGCACCGAAAACGGTACTGTTTCCTATGAACAATTGTGATACCTCGGCACATCCCCTACACAGCAGTAGAAGAAGTATTTTTCTATTTTACTAAAGCCACGCATGTTGTCTCAAGTAACCACTTTTAGCGTATAAACTGTTCCCCCAAACGTGAGAGGTTTTCTTGTGGATGCTGTCCAAGCGTTCCATATCATTCGTGATATATAACTGTAGGTGTCAAGTTGTGTAGATGGTTGTATAACGCTAAGGGGCTAACTGCACAGTAATGTAAGCTTCCGGATACAGCCAGCGCACTTAGTAGTAGCGATAAACAGCGCTTATGCCCGAGCCTACTTTTCTAAGGTTGTACGTGATAGTCTTGGCTATAGGTGGTTTTCTTAATAACCGTGGTTAACAAGACTTCTGTACAATCGACGCCTCCTTTTTCGACAGTCAACAACAGCATACTGCAGCGAGTGGCCCTTGGCTCAAGTACCGGTCGATCAACCCGTAGTTGATAAAACAGGAATTTACGATTGATTGTTATAACATACTCAGTATGGTTGTGACGTCGATTTATGGTGGTGTTTCTTTTGATGCGTCGATGGTGCTAGGGACGGAATCCGACCAGATCGTCGCGCACGTCGAAGTGGGGAACGCGCGCGCGGCTCGCCCTTGCGTCTCGAATCTGGGCTCCATTCCGGAGCAACTGCCCAATGGTGATGGGCTCCCATCTGTAATATATGGATCAGCTACTAAAAGGGAATCGGATAAATCCGATAACAGTACACAGGTATCGGTCCCGGTTGATGAATTTATGGCTACAGGTGAAATGGATGCCTCCACTGTGGACAGGCCCTATGTGAGCTGTCCCGAGCCTAGAGCGCTCACGTCAGTGCTGGTTCAGGACGACGAACATAGTCTACAGAAACGGCCAAAAGAAGGTGCAGGCCTGGAGGATTTACAGGATCAGGGGTTAGATGGGCGTGGAAACACGTGTATTGACGGCTATCCTCTGGTTCAAAGTGGACGTGGAAAAAGAGATGAAAATAAGACAAAAGAATTTGAACGGGATAAAAATACTATAAAAATAACGGTAAAATCCCATTCCGTCAAACATAAATTACTATCTGATGTGTCCAGGTCACCCGGCTGTCTGCTCATGTCCGCTTCGCGCTCCGTCATGCTGCCGATCTGCTGCCGAATGGTGGAGCTCCCTCTCCCATGCTCTGCATCGTTTCCGCACGCCACTGGCATGGGTCTCCATATCGCCTGAAAACGTGGTTTATTAAGGTACCCTCCTGAGGACCTTATCAGGGCCCTTAAATGGGCTCACATTATAAGGGCCCTTATATGGTAATGTAATTATGGGCCCATATTCTAAGGGCCCTTACCAGGTCCTCAGGAGGGTACCTTACTTTTGGCCATGTGGAGACCCATGGCTGGCCCAGGCGAGTGTGCGTGCGAAGGGCGTGGACTATGCGGAGCAGGCGGCGAAGCTGATCACCCAGCTGGGCCAGCGCTCGCAGGACACCGCGCTCTCCCAGCTCGGCGTCCGCTCGGCCTCTTCGACACCTTCACATCTCTACAGCCTTGGCGCGAGAAACTGGAAAAAGGCGAGCGGAGCGCTAAATGTATTATGAGAGGCGCTCCGCTCGCTTTTTCCAGTTTCGCCTACAGACCGCGGTGATCTCCTGACGGAATGTTTGGTTTTGGTCCAAGATGTGTCAAGATCTTGGTTCCGACAGACTGGACAGAGTGAGCGCTTTGGCGATGCCTGCGCCAGGGTGGCAGATCCGATGGCTCCCGATGCCGCCAGCGAGGTTCGCATCACTGCGGCGGTGCAGATGAGCGCCCCGGCGGACGACGTCTTCGCGAAGGTCCGCGCGATGATCGAGGAGATGATCGCGAAGCTCATGCAGGAGGCTGCCGACGAGGCGGACCACAAGGCGCGCTGGGGGCAGGCGTAGCAGAGGGCAGCATGTGCAAATCTGTGTTCCGCTTCCAAACACTGCGAAATTTTTAGCGAGAACAAATTGTCAAACACATACTGCGTTAACAGCGTATCGTGCAATTGCCTGCGTGTAGACAGCTCTGATGTGCAATTGATTCACCACACTCCCTCCCCCCCCCCAGAAGCAATACCTTCAGGACCGAGCTCCCTCCTTGTTCCCCGCGAACTGCAGGGGCCACGGCTCCCAGTGGCCGCTGCTGCGCCCTCCTTCCCTGCTGCGAGCAGAGCGCCAATTATAATTATAGTACGTAGTCGCTCCACTCGCTTTTTCCACTTTCTTCGCTCGGCCTCCGGCCTCGCTCAGAACACGGAATTTTTCGCGCTCGCAGGCCTGGTGTGACAAGGAGATGGGCTCGACGCAGGCCAAGGTCGAGGGGCACCAGTCCAAGATTGACAAGCTCGGCGCGAAGGTCGACGCCGCCGAGGCACCCCACGCATTTGGTGGTGCATTCTCCCTGGCTACTCGCTTCAGCGCCACTATAATTCATTATTGCCAATCCCAAACGCATTTGGGAAAACTAAGCCGGCCCGGTATGTTTCCTACATTTTAGTCCTTCTGTCAAGTCATGGACCACTGCACCGAAAATTACGAATGCTTGGTCACCAATGATAACTTCAGGCAGGGGCCTCGAGTCACAGCTCGCATTGCCGCACCCCCGCTCCGCTCCGCGTGCGCAGGCCGCGATCGCCCAGCTCACGGAGTCGCTCCAGCGGAACCAGGAGGCCCTCGCGACGCTCGCGAAGCAGCAGGCGGAGATGACGGCGATCCGCACCGCCGAGAAGGAAGCGTCCCGACGCGCCCTCGGGACAGTGGACCCGATGTGGCAAAAGCATTTCCGGCAAAGCGTCAACGTCTTCGTTGCATTGCACAATTGCTTTTGTTTTCCAATGCATATAGCGGCGCTAACGAAATGCGCAGAATTCAGCATGGGCACAGCAAAATTGTCGTGACGGTGCCGTGTCCGTTGATTCGCCGGACTGCACTGCGCCTCGGGAGGTTCGCTGCGAGCACGAAAGACATGGAGGAGGGCATCGCGGGCTTGGGCGACGCGCTCCGGATCCTGCGGGAGTACTACGCGAAGGAGCCAGCCCTGCTGCAGCAGCCCGACGTCACGGAGAGCGCTTGCCGCTAGAAAAAAAAAGCAGGTACTACTCAAGTTAGCAGGGAAGCGACCACTGCCTTCTATTTTGGCTGTCGCAAGATGAAATAGGCGCTCCGCTCGCTTTCTCCACTTTCTTCGCTCGGCCTATCGGCCTCGCTCAGAAAGTGGAATAAAGGGTGTTGCAAATGACCACTCGCTCTCCGTGCTTGCTCAGGTCGCCACCCACGCCGCGGCGGACGCGAGCGGCATCCTCGGACTCCTCGAGGTGGCGGAGTCACCGCGCGCGCGGCACTCGGCAGGGCTCCCGCGCTCCACTGACCGCCGTTCGGATTGTGCTCTTCCGCGTCCTGCCTCGTAGAGACAAAATAGCCTCGCATAGAGCGTAGTACACGGGACTAAAAGGGGTACCGATTACATCCGATTACTGGTTGACAGTCTGATTGGAGCTGCGTGATGCGTCGTTCTTCTGGCACCGGACGAGCGCTTTTTCGTGCCGCTTGCCGCTTTGCCGAGGTCGGACTTCAGCAAGATGCTGGCGGATGCGAAGGTCCAGGAGGAGACGGCCAGCAAGGCGTACGAGCAGCAGATGCACGAGATGGATGTGGACAAGGCCATGAAGGACGCCGACATCAAGTCCCTTCCACCCCCACGCCATCTGTATCGTATTTTAACGCATTTTAGGTAATTTTAGGTATTTTTCCCACTTTCTGAGCGAGCGAAGCGAGCGAAGAACGTGGAAAAAGCGAGCGGAGCGACTAGTATAAAATAGGCGCTCCGCTCGCTTTTTCCAGTTTCTCGTCGCTCGCTTCGCTCGCTCCTCGAAACTGTATACTAGTCGCTCCGCTCGCTTTTTACACTTTCTTCGCTCGCTTCGCTCGCTCAGAAAGTGGGATAATTTGCCGAGGTCGGACTTCAGCAAGATGCTGGCGGATGCGAAGGTCCAGGAGGAGACGGCCAGCAAGGCGTACGAGCAGCAGATGCACGAGATGGATGTGGACAAGGCCATGAAGGACGCCGACATCAAGTCCCTTCCACCCCCACGCCATCTGTATCTACATGTATCTACAACATTCTACAACCCTGGCGCGAAATAATCGCCGAATTCTTGCATTTTTACAATGTGCCACAATCGAGAAACTGAGGTACTTTGCCAAATTGGACTACGTAATGCCAAAATCCTCTTTGGGATTTGTAGGCGATTTTCACGCGCCAGGGTTGTATCTGTCATTCAGCTCAGTGCCGGCAGCGATCCATCCCCGGTTGGCTCTGGCCGCACACACGGACTAGCCAGCCCGAAGCCTGTCCCGGCGCATGCCCCATGCTGAGCAGGAGAGTCGCAGATCGGATCGCCTTCTCTCCGGTTCGAGGGCTCTCCGTTGGGTGGGACGTCCGTCCCCGCTCGCGATGGGGAATCGGAAGAGGGGACGGGGTGCGCGCACGGCTTGGCGCGTCGTAGCGGACGGTGACACTTCCGGCCCTTGGCACAGTCACCCGTACCCACACCGGGACTTGCGTATGGAATTACTCCGCTGCTGGCCGGTAAAGAGGGTGCGCCCTCTGCAGCAAGGGGGAGTCTGCTCCTCCCCTGGCGACAGCCTTGCTGCAGGCAAGGGGAAGGCGGGGGCGGCCGACTCGCCGGAGGCCGCGGAGTCACCCCAGACCGGCAGCACACCGGCATCGGCCTCGCCTCCGGTCTCGCCTCCGGTCTCGCCTCCGGCCGCGCCTCCGGCCGCGCCTCCGGTCGCCTTTCTTTTTCATACCTGTGTACTGGAATCATTGACCTGCAACCCTCGTGCGAAATAATCGCCAAGTTTCTCAATTTGTCCGGCCTTTCGCAACCAAGGCATTGAAACAAATTGTATCCATATCCCTATATTCGCAGCGTTTTGTAGGCGATTACCTCGTGCCGGGGCTGTGGTGTTCACTGTGGTACTGTGGTATGATGGCCGCCTCTTTTTCCTTAGCTCGCAACGGCTGTGACAGCCAGCACCGCGGTCCGACATCAGCCCGCATAAGGGTCGGACTTCCTGGCGGACTGGAGTCAAAGAAGAAGAAGAAGAAGAAGAAGAAGAAGAAGAAGAAGAAGAAGAAGAAGAAGAAGAAGAAGTGTTCACTGTGGTACTGTGGTACTGTGGTACTGTGGTATTACCTCGTGCCGGGGCTGTAGTGTTCACTGTGGTACTGTGGTACGTACGCGGTCCTGGCCATTTTGCTCCTCGCAGGTGGAATTGAAAAAATACTGGGCATAGGCGATTTGGGTTGTGTTGGAGGTGTAACATTGAGTGCGGACTGGGAATTGACTAGAAATCGTTTGGTGTGTATTTTTTCAATTCAAAAATATGGCCAGGACCCCGTACTGTGGTACGTACCCGTAGTGTTGCTCCGGAGTTTTTCGCTCCTTACAGCAATACTCTCTGCATGAAGTTGCGTTGTGCCATGACGTGGTGGCTGTCACGACTTGGCAAGCTGAGTAGGCGCTCCGCTCGCTTTTTACACTTTCTTCGCTCGCTTCGCTCGCTCAGAAAGTGGGAAAAATTACCTAAAATTGCCTACAATTGCCTAACATTACCTAAAAAATGCCTAACATTGCCTAGAATTACCTAAAAATACCGTCGGCGTTGGACTTCCCCCCGGCGTCCAGGCTGCCGCACCGGCTGCCGAGACGAAGGCGCCGGCGGCGCCGACCGCGGAGTCGCCGAAGAGCTCCCCGCGGGCCCAATTCGGAAGAAACTCCACTTTCTGAGCGAGGCCGATAGGCCGAGCGAAGAAAGTGGAAAAGCGAACGGAGCGCCTATTGTACTAGGCGCTCCGCTCGCTTTTGCCAGTTTCTCGTCGCTCGCTTCGCTCGCTCCTCGCAACTGGGAAGTGGTGGCTCAGGCTGCCGCACCGGCAGCCGAGACGCCGAAGACGCCGGCCGCGGAGAAGAAGAGCTCTTCGGACCCAAAGCGCGGCTCGCCGCGGCCGAAGAGCGGCTCGCCGCCGCCGAAGAGTGGCTCGCCGCGCGGCAAGGGACCCGCGGCAGGCGCCGCGCAGCAGTTACTTGCCGGAGACGATTCGTAACAAAGAACACGCGCAGTCTGGCAGATATTGTCAAACCAAGGAAACCGTCTCTACCAACGGCGTGAACGCAAACACAGGCGACCAAGCTAAGAAGTCCAATCCGCTGCCGACGCGACCGAAGCTACGCAGCGACAACGAACTCGCAAGCTAGTAGAGCACGAGGACGCAGCACTCCTGTTGATCGCGATTGCTCTACTTAGTTGAGACGCGAGGATGCGTACACGGCAGCTCTGTGTGGGCCCTGGGACCTCCGCGTTGCCAGGTGCGACGGCGAACGGCCACGTCGGCTCGCCCAAGCCCGAGCCGCGCAGCAAGCCGGTTCTCCGCCTGGCCGGGGAGCTCTCTAAAAAACGCGACATTTCGCGAAATTTTATTGAAAAACGCGAAATTTCGTGAAATTTTACTAAAAACACTTGACATTTTACTAAAAAGGGAGCTGTCGCCCTGGGACCTTCGCGTTGCCAGGTGCGACGGCGAACGGCCACGTCGGCTCGCCCAAGCCCGAGCCGCGCAGCAAGCCGGTCGTCCGCCTGGCCGGGGAGCTCTCCGCTACTGGGGTTCGGCTCTCGTCTGTGCGCAAGTTGCGAGTACAATTACAACCTTGCAGAATCTGCAGCACGAGAGAATTGCCTACGAACTCTCTGTACTGAGTATACTAATGAATCTAGTTCCTCCTTCTCCTCCTTCTCACTGTCTGAGTACTGGAGTATCATAACATACCTAAGGTCCTTATTGCGTACAGTACTACGTAATACTAAACCAAATGCGGCGCTTATCTCGTGCAGGGTTTGTAGGGAGGATCAGTCCATAGCATCGTGTCCCCGGGGGTGGCATGCTGGTGACGCCGAACAACACAGCACACTTGTACCTCGGGCCCCGCGCGAGTTGCCCGTCTGCTTCCTCTGGCAGGGTTGTTCCGGTACTACAGTAAGTGTACCTACTTTGATCTACTTTGTCCTACCGACTTTTCTCACTTTCATCGCTCGGCCTGTCGGCCTCGCTCAGAAGGTGGGGACAGCGAGCGGAGCGCCTATTTCGTGGAAAATTTCGGGAGAAATTTCGGTGGGACAAAGCGGATCGAACTGGAACAGCCCTGTCTGGTGAAGGCGAGGGAGTACTCCGAGCAGCAGCCGGACTCGGAGTGGGCTCGAGCGGCTATAACAGTAATGCAATCATGTCGCTCGAAGTTCGTGGCTAAATGGCTTACTAGTACGGTGTACGAGCAAAATATAGCAAATTGCAATGCAAAGAAAATCCTCCCGGTGACGGCGGTCACTCTTTCTGCGATCCGTTTGCTGGACTCGCTCTCCACCCCGTGACCCTTTCCATTGCCTTGCCACCCTTTTCCGCCCCGCGCGAGGTGCCGCGGCTGCTGGAGATGCCCAACTCGCCAGGCGTGACGCAGCCGAGCGCGAGCGAGCTCGCGAAAGCGGCGAAACCCAAGGCGGCGCCCCGGGTGGCGGGACCGTATCCCGCGGTCCCGCTCCGCCAGCTTCACTCACGCT
>Ga0099798_10514_pt1 | contig 12704 bp, 4 predicted proteins | sample Uncmet_Sort29A_1_FD_89870 | JGI IMG/M metagenome (GOLD analysis project Ga0099798, IMG submission 89870) | Marine eukaryotic communities from CALCOFI LINE 67, Pacific Ocean - CN13ID_Sort29A_1 | ecosystem: Environmental > Aquatic > Marine > Oceanic | place: Pacific Ocean: Monterey Bay | collected... | reverse complement strand
AGTAGAAAGCATATACTCGAGGGAGTGTTTTTCTTTGGGGGAGCGGGATCTGCTTCCCTTGGGGGTTCCATCAACTGGAAACTCCACCAGATCCTGGTCAGTATTGATCCTCAATGATTTGGAACCATCCGACTTAGATGGAACCATAGTATCCTGCCTGTGGAGAGGCATCCCACTTGACTTCCATTCCACGTTGGTGAAGTCCCTCTTTTCGCCGGTTTCGGGGACTCTTTCCAAGGAAGAGGACATAGAACTAGGGAAGGTCCTCGACATTTGATCCTTGTTTGAACCATTCGTCGGCGTTTTCCCAGGTGGTAAGTAAGGGGCGAGTCCCTTTTTGGCGAGTTTTTGATAATAATATTGTTCATTAAGCCTCTGCATAAGCCTCACTTTAACCCGCTGATGTTCTTGCCATCTATTATAAAGCTGTCTCTCCATAAGGCTAAGGCGTTCATTCCTACTAATCTTCATCACCAAATCCCTCGACAAAGATCGGAAGTTGTGCCATCCTTGGTCTTTGCCGACGAGACCGAGTTCTTTCGGCTTTGGTAAGGCAAACGCCACATTCTCAGGCGTCCCAGGGGGTTCATTCACTAAATCCTTATAGCGCTTAAAACGGGGGGATTGTGAGATGGTTCTGGAGAGGGTTCGGTATTTTTTGTCATCTCTGTTTCTTCGACTAAAACTGACGGGCCCATACTCCTTATCCAAATCCGCGGGCGATAGATCACGTCTATTACTAGGACTGGAGGGGTCCGGGGAAGAGATGATTTCGACTCCGGCCTTCTTCATGAGTTTCTTCCACCTCTGTCTGAAGTTTCTGTTGCTTTTGTCATCCAATGGACCACCAACCCTCGGCCCGAAGAGTGTTTCCTCCTTCCGGGATTTGGCTCTTGGTTCGGTGCCGCCACCAGTAGAGATATTCGACGCCCTAGTAATACCACTTGGCATCGTCTTAATCGTATTCGTCCTACTGACGGAGAAGGAGTAGGAAGAACCTCTTTGGCGGTAGTTGGAGATCGGCTCGCTTTCATCCTCCTTAGTTATTACCCTATTGATCTCGAATGACTGGGAGGGATCAAACACCTGAACTCCCGGCGAAACAGAACTCGCAATGAGCTTTACACCAGTCTGAGGGGTTGTGTTAAGCGTGTTTCCAGTACTCCCCGGCATAAATATCAGAGGATCAGACGTCAATGCTTGGGAAGTATTGAGGAGGGAGTTAATCGTTCCACTAGTATTACCCAAATTACTACCGGTGGGAGCAGCCTGCAGATGACTACCATGCTTCGGGCTCAAGAGACTACGTGGTGACCCTGGTAGTAACGGATTCTGCGTCCCTCCGGGAATACTGTCAATCCCCCCTAGGAGAACGGCGGATTTCCATACCCTCTTATCCATCGCACTAATCGAATTCCTCGGTTTCTTGGGTAAATCTACTGCACCACCAATACTCATTCGGGATTTAATACCTCCTGCGGAATCCAAGAGGCCGAGTTCTGCTAGGCGGATTTCTAGTTTCAAACCGGCTTCGTTCCGCCTATTTTCTTTGGCTTCATTAACCCCCGCTTGGGCTTCGGTTTTGGAGAAATCAGGACCTTTTTGTTGATAGACGTGGTAGGTATCGTGTCCTTTCTTCGTCTTATCTATCTTCTGTGGAATGTAATTGAACGGATCATCTAACAGCCGCTGGGAGCGCCTTTTCTCAATAGCTTTTTGTTCATCCCCGGCATCATATGCCGGTAAACGTCCACCCATAAGTCCACCGTCATACGGTTTATCCGGAAGTGGTGGCAATCCTGTCAAGTTGTAATTAACCTGTTTTCCTCCTTTCTTAGACTTCGACCCCTTATTGCCTGCGCCGCGGTTTTCAGCGCGTTCGAGGTCTTTTTCGGCGCCGCCCGCCCCCGGACCACTCCCCTCTTGCCTATAAGCCTCTTTCATTTTTTTCTGCTCAAACCTAAAGGGGTGTTTTTAGTACTTCAAATAGGGGTAAAGACGCGATTTAGCTTGTAAAACCATATAAACGATAAAAACTGTAACAAAAAGATTAATTTTTATAGGGAAGATTTTATAGGGAAGAAAGTAAGCCTAGTTACGGATTCGTCAAATAGCTCTTCAACATCTGATCCGTATGTTCATCCGATCCTGGTTTGGGTTCGCCCTTGGGTTGGGATTGTTTTTTCGCCCTTTTGATTTCACTTATATCGACGGAAGCTTCTGCTTCACCTTCCTTGGGACTGGTGCCACTAGTCGGGGATGGTTTAATGAGAGCTCCTCCCGCATGTTCATCTTCAGCCCTGCGAAGCTCTGACATGAGTTTTTTGTCGTGACTATCATCCGGACTCGCATCATCCGCTGATTTGGAGATGTTGATGGTGTTGTGTTGGAATTGCACCACTGAACTTTGCCCACTTTTCTTCATCTCTTCTTCAGCCAACTTCTTTTTCTCTAATTCCAGCGCTAGATGATAAGCCTCGAGATTTTGAACATCTTGATCCGCCTGAGAAATCACCCTACTACCGTCAGCTTGAGCGTCTTGATCGCGGGCCTCTTTCGAATTCTTCCATCCAGCTCCGGATAGTTTCCTAGCCGCCGGTATTGCGACCCCCAATTGGGCCAATCCACCTTTCTTTAAGTCTAAATGTGGGCGCCATTCCCCCCTACTACTTGGAGGTCCAGTAGCATTCAACCTCGGGCTCCCAGTACCCTGAGAAGATTGAGGGGGTCCGGTGATGTTAGTGGATAGGGTGAGGGTGATGGAGGTTACGGCGTTGGTGTCTGTGACGGTTTGCTGTACGGGAGCAGTTTGCGTCCCACTAGGAAGACCCAGCGACTTTTGACCTGAACCAGGCCCAAGAGGCACTGACAAACCGGGGATACGCTCGCCTGCGCCTTCCCTAAAGCTAGGCCGAGGAGATACTTCATTACCCATAACACTCTTTCTCGCTGATAGTTGGGCGGTCATGACCGCTGATTTCCTTCCAGCGTCAATTCCCATAACAGGGCTGACGTTGAGATTGGTGGAGCCGCCGGTGAGGTCCATTGGCACCGATCCTATCCCAAACCCCCCGAAAAAGTTATCCTCCTGTCCAGCTATCCTACTCTTACGACGCTGTTCTCTAACACTGGTACGTATCTCAACGGTTTGTTTTTCCCTCTCTTTCTGGAGCTCTACTTTCGCCTTCTTTAATTCGACTTCGAGTTTCTTTCTGCGGCTTTGTTGTTCAATCGACCTTGCTCCTTTACCGCCGATGTCATTAGGATGTGGAATCTCATAAAACAAATAATCATAACTCTCAAAATGCTTAATACAAGCAGCTCTAACCTTATTCCTATCCTCTACATCGAGGAGTTTGAAGAGTTGTAGAGTAGACTCTGCCCAACCGTAATAGCGCATTTTGGCTCTGAACATGGGGTAACGAACTCCTGAAAAAGCTTCTTTCCGTTTCCCCTGCCCCGGCCGTGGATTATAATCCTCGTCTATGTAAGAAAGGTAGGTTTCGAAATCCCCAAATCGCTCCCTTACCCAGTTAAAAAACCTAACCAGTAGTTTACAGGTATCGGGCTCATAATCCGGTAGACTGATGTACCCGTTGGAGTTGGTGTCGATGGCTCTCCACGCCCCTGGCAGTTTCTGGTCGGTGTCTGGCCAGTGGCAGGCTTTTACCGCGGTATATAGTTCTCCCCAACCTACTTTTTGCGAGTGGTCTGCATCAAGAACCTTCCATACAAACAAATCATTATTATTGTACTTCTTTTTCAGAACCGATTTTAATTCCTTAGCATACTCTATATTCGGAGTAGCGAGCAACCAAGGACGGGGTTCCCACGAGCATAACCAACCCAAGTCATCATGATGGAGGAAGCCGTCACCATGAGAAGCTAGGCATTGGAAGAGACGAGAGAAGAATTGCTTCCTCTTGCGGCGGTAGAGTTCTAGGATGCCGGCGTTCTCTAGGAGAGATTCTTGGATTCTCCTAATTATATGGTCACGGCCGTGTTTACTGGGTGCGCGGCCGCCGTTCTTTTTGAAAATGCTAGCTTTGGATTCTAGGTGAATTGAGGAGGGTACGTTTTTCTTCGATTTGTTTTTCGGTAACGGGATAGTCAACTCATTCTCTTCATCACTGGTGTCTGCATTCTCCCCATAACGACGTTCAAAGATGATTTCAGCTAACTCCCAAAAGCTATCCAGTATTGGTTTCCAACTATCATCCCTCCCAATCTGTTTAGCCTCTTCCTTCCTCGATGCAGCTAATAGACTGCTCATCATTTCTCGGGATTCGGACGCCGATATCGACCTCCTCCTCCCATTCGACGACAAAAACCCCTCTATATCGTTTTCTGCATCCGTCCCAGAGGAGCCATGGGTAATGTCGAGTTTTGCCCCTAGAGAAGCCCTCCTCTGACTCCTCCTCGAATCCGTTCCGTTCCCTCCTTTTGCATCAGCTTCTTCTTGAGCTCTTGCTGATCGGGAAGAACGCCTACCACTCTTCATTTCCTCTTTCCCTAATCCCCCCTTTTGCATCTCATTTAAGACTTTTAATCTCATACTTTCGCGCTTTTTCTCAGCACTCTCCTCTTCTCCATCTTCGCCATCTTTTGCGCTATCATCGGGTTGGGTTTTGGGCTGGCCATCACTGTCTAAAGCAGGGAGTTTTAGAGATCTTTTCCTCTTCATCTTAGCCATAAGTGTATACTTCTGAGGAAGACCATACTGCGGAACTCCGGGATTGTTCCAGGGGTGGATTCTTTGGGCTAGGGTACTAGTCGGGACGGAACGCTCGTATATGTGATACTCCAACCCAGTTCCTTCTGTGTTTTTTCTAATCACGCTGTATTTGCCGGATTTTGAGTTTTCTAGTTTCTTTTTGGCGGGGTCTTCTCTGGATATTTTATACTTTTCCCCAAGGTTATTATCATAAAATCCGCTTAATTCCTCATACTTCTCCTTGTTTAACATACCATTTATACCTAACTGATAAGCTTGTTGGCAAGCGAGATCCTTGAAAGATCTTTCCGGTATCAAACTATTCTTCATCTTCCTCCACATCACATCTAAACCCATCATGAAGGGGTTGTTGACGAAAGGGTTATTTTTCGACCGCGAATAGTAGGCCTCCATTGCCGTGGGGTCCATTTCCTTATCCTTCTTATCTCGGGGCGATTTTTCGGCGTCATTCCCACTCCCATCCCCACCGTTTTTAGGACTCCCCCCAGGCGAGGTAGGCTGCCCATTAAAATTCGTACCAGTTGTTTGCTTACTTCCCCCGCCTGTTCCAGGTCTTGTTGCGGTAGACGTTGAAGTATCGGATTCCAAAAGAGTAAGTAGATTCGGAGATCTCGGACTAACGATGTCTTTCATGTGGCCATGGAGTTTTGCTGGAGCACGGCCAACAGTACCGAATCTCCCGTTATTTTGTCTCATGTCCTCCATCGATTTTGAGGCTGCTGGGGAACAATGACTCTCTTCCTTAGCTTTGGTACTTTTGGCGGCTACGACGGTGTTACCGGTCTGTTGACTATTATGAGGCAACAATTTCTTATCCTGGGCTTCTGATTGTTTGGTGTTATTATAATCTGACATACGGGTAGGGCCTAGCGAAATTGGCCCCTCCTTCTTCTCCTCAATGGCCTGTTTTCTCAATCTCTCCATCTCCTTCGGGGTGACTTTTTGAGCTGGATGTACCAAATCCAACCTCGGATCAGGCCCAAGTACCGATAAAGACGATGTGTTCTTCGCCTTGGTTTTTTCTTTGTCTACTGACTGACCAGCTTCTTTGGCATTCCTCTCCCTGCTTCCTGTTGGAGAATTGTCATTACTGAAATTAGCGTGTCGTCCTGGACCTTTGGGGATGTCTAGGAAGTCGGGGGAGTTTCCAGTAGCATATCGGTACGAGACCTCTCCACCCCCATCCACCCTCTTCTCCCACCCCAGTTTCTGACAAGCCTCAGCACATTGTTCGTCACCTGTTTGGATTCCCTTAGGGGTGATTTCATCGACATGAAACTCCCTTTTCCCCTTCTTCAACTTCCTGTTGGGTTTCTTTTTGCATTCTCTGGTGGTGGAACCGGAACCGATGCCTTTTAAGACCTGATCAGAAGGTTGCCAATTCATAAACCTGGTTCTGTCTAAAGCTGCTAGGGCGTCCATTGTGGAGTTTTGCTTATGAGTTTTTCGGAAAGCTCTATGGTGTGCTCGATGAAGAGCTCCCGCTATCTCCTCATTTTTCTGTGCGGTTTTTTGGATCATTATAAGGGGGGGAGCCATAGATTTATCCCCCCCAGTTGGTTGACTAATGATCCCCGCTCCGACAAGATCAGACTGGTTTTTACCAATCAAAAACTGAGAATCGTCGCCAGTGGCGGAGGTGCCGAGTTCTGGGGAACTCTTATTGGATCTCAGCGACCTCGGCCGACCATCCTCTCCTATAATATCAACTCCGGAATCGTGTTGACTACCAATGGAAGGTGTTGTATGCCTCTTCTTAGGCTTCCCATTAGAATCCTGTTCAAACATAGAACTCTGAGGCTTAGGCTCTCCTTCGCCGGGTGTGACGGGCTCGACTCTAGCGCTCTTAACCGATGATCTAGCGGGTGTTACAGCCCCCGGCGTCTGCGGCATCGATCGAGCGGGGCCGCCTTCGTCCTCCATAGTCAATTCCGCTTGTTTGGTGAATTCTGATCTCCCGGTTTTAGGAGGACTAGCTGGATCTTGATTGTCAGCATCAGTACCACTATTTCCACTACCAGAAAGAGTATTATTGGTTGTATTCATCGTCGTCACAGTTGCTGCCATCTGATTATGTCCCCCCTCTAGAGCATCACTATCAGCAGCAGCTGAGGTTACTGCTTCCGGAATTGATTCTGGACCACTATCGGGGGCGGCGCTACTAGGCAGGCCGAATCCTGGGGTTTGCGGCACTGCTAGGGGGTTTTCGTCTGAGTCTAGGGGGGCGATTCCGCTCTGAGATGATGAACTCTTCTTTTCTCCTTCCAATTCTCTCGCGGCTTCTTCCATAGCCAAAAGTGCTTCCTGAGAATGCGTGCTGGTCATAATTATGTTCTCAACAGCGTCACAAGCCACATCCAATTGGGCTTCGGCGGAGTCTCCGAATTCCGAAGCACCAAATTCCGATGGTGGATTCTCATTCCTATGATGTCCTTCCTTGTGCAATACCGCGGGCGAAGAGAGGGGCATTGGGATTGGGGGAAGTTGACGAGTGTTACGCCCAGATTTTCTCGGATTCGTTTCCAACATAGGTGGCTCCAGTACTGGGGGCTGGCTGTCAATCCCCAATCCCAAATCCTTAATAACTGAGTTAAGAGCTTGGGAGTCAAGCATGAGATCATTAGAGTCTACTCTGTCGACAACCTTCGGACTTCCTGGTCGAGCGTCAGAGGAGACTGGAGAGCCGGTGGGACTAGGGGAGGATTCCTCCTTAATCCCCAGCCTAGGACTAGTCTGTTGTTTCCTCAATTTCTTTGAATTAGTAGGGGAACCTCCGGCGACTTGGCCGAGTTTAGGTGGATTACTTGTATAAGCAGCCTTCCTATTTACCTTTTTCTCTGCTTCCATGGCATCGCGTTTTTCTTTGGGACTGGGGGTTTTGACCTTAGGTGTTTCCTCCACAACAACCGGTTGAGATTTTTCCTTTTCTTTGGCCTGCGAACGTGGAGAAGTGAGTTTATTCTGTTGCTTCCTAGCGCTCTGCAACATATAAATCAGCGCGCTTCCGTCGCCATCTAGGGTGGATGATTTTTCTCCGAGGACGCCCGGGAAAGAATCCTCGAAGTCGCCCCAGAAGGAGTCGCGGGGAGCCTCTTCAATCTCCGGCTCAACCAACGCCTTTGGCCCATATAGATGTTTTTTCTTAGCCTCAACCTTAGCCTCCACCTTAGGTAACTTGGGTTTCCCACTACTAATAGAAGCTGAACTTGAGGGAGCAACAGGAAGAGTAGTACTCGCAGAAACCGGTAGTTCATCCAAGGGTACATCAGAGTGACGTGGATCCTTCTTTGGTCCCAGCGATTCACTTTCAGGATCTATACTCACCCTCTTCGCGGAACGGGAACCAGTAGCCTTGGAGTCCCTGGAAACAAGATTCCCCCGCTGACTCCCAGCTGATTGGCGAGAAAACTGGCGGGAGGCCAGTTCTTGGCGAGAGTCTTCGCTGAAGCCTAAACTTCCCGCAGTTGGGGGTGGATTAGGTAGTTCAAGAGTAGAACCGGAGAGAAAGCCATCCTCCCCAGAGGTGTTCCACCTTACAATCGGGCTTTTATGAGTTGTTCCCCTAATATTACTCTGAGAACTAATCCCATCACTCCCAACTCCGGATCCTCTAGTTGCTGTTCTGAGTTCGGAGGAGGCCATTACTGATGGTGTCGTAGGGGGTTGATTATGATGCGAACCCTGATCAGCGGCGGGTCCTGGTCGTTCTGCTAAATCTTGTAAGGTTTTGGAAATGGTTACATTGTCATCCCCAGAGGCGGAGGAGGACATACGTTGGTCTAGATGTCCTGGAGCGATGCTCTTACGAGCCATCCCCGATAATCCCCCGTCCTCCTGATCCCAGTCCCAAATACCCTCGAAATCACCGCTTCTACGACCCTCCTCAAACTGCATATATTCTTGAAGGACGGATTTTCGAAGCATTTCTTCTGGTTTTACCCTAGACAAGCGTTCTCTTTGACGTTTTTTATCCTCTTCCGTAACTTCCTCCGTTCCATCTGTACCGGCACTATCAGGGAGGGCTAGTTGTCCCGGCTGGTTGGGGGATTGCGAATCTTTAAGAGCCCTATCTTCAATTCCACCAGCCTCAGTAGGATTAGGTATACCCTTTTCTCGCCTATACAGGTAAGCATTCAAAAACTTAGCTGGCATATACACACGACTGCGCCAGCCTTTGATCGATAAGTCCATTGAACCGGCGCGTTTTCTTCTCAATCCATAACCCACTGCTGTAATCAAATCCTCGAATCTGGTCTGTAGATTAAGACGGGGTCTAAACCCGAGATCAGACAACCGTTGTTCGAAGTAGGGTTTGGAGATTTTCTGATTCTGATACCTCCTCGTACGGTCTTCGTCTCTCATTTCTTGTGGGGAGCACGTAAAAATCTGCTGCTTAAAGTCCTCATAACAAACAAATTGCTCGTGGTACCAGGTCTGGAGGGCGATCATGAGCAGACAGGTTCTTAAGTGGTATTCGTCTATTGTTACTGATCCACCATCATCCTTATCAAACCACTTCCAGGTGGCGGCATGATTCCCGTCGTATTTAGATTTGGCGCACCACTTAGGTTCCGTCTACCTCTCTTTTTTACCCATTACGTAAGGGATAATTTCCTAAATCTATAAAGGCGATTTTACCCTAATAAAAACGTGTTTTTTGATTTACTACGGTTTTGTCGTAGTAAAATCGAGTAAAAATCCCTTCCCACCTTCCCCTATCCATTACGTAATGGGCTATTTTGAGAGGAAGACAGTACCTTAAAGAACTCCGTCTTAGTTATCTCCAACTTTCGGTGAACATCGATGAGTGCCCAAGCCCTCATAGGGTGGCCAAAATAAAACTGCGTAAAAGCAGCGAAATATTTTCCAGCCTTCCGAACCTCCGCCATCTTCGACTTCTTAGACTGAACCGCAGCTTGGAATTTATCCCGAGTTTCTCTGCTAGCACTGCAGTAAACCGCAAATTTCCTCTCCTCACTCTCATCTATTAACCTCTCGAGATCGGGTTGGAGTTTGATGAGTTCATAGTAATCCAAGATCCCGTTCCGATTAAAGTCCAAAGCGTCAAATATTTTCTCAGCTTCATCTGCTAAGGGGAAAGCGAAGAGTTTGTGGCCTTTTACCCACATCTCCCTCGTCAACATAAACATCTGCTCATAATTTTCGCGGAATTGATGGCGGATTTCGGAAGCATCGGCTCCTGTTAAATCACACACACCCGCTAGTGCGTCTAACCTCAAACAATCAGGAAAACAAGCATCGAAGAAGTTGTAGAAGATACGACTTATTAAACACTTCTCAGCAGGGTGTCTCGTCTGACTAAACTTGTCAAAGGTCCAATCTAACCATGTTGTGATTAAGAGGAAGGTGGATGAATCAAGGTCGTAGAAGGTGACGTGGTCGCCAGTACCGAGATGAGAAGCTTGTAGGGTGTTGACGAATTGCTCAACCTGGAGAGGGAGTTGGAATTGATTACTGTATATGGATTTTGGCTTGAAAACGAGTGTTTTAGATTAAAAAGAGGAGAGAAAAAACCCCAAAAAAAGTTCTCCTTACCGTCGACTTAACCGCCGCATCCGGATAATCTGGGTCTATGAACTCATAACCTTTAGGGAATTCTGATCGTTCAATCAACGTTATCGGATCCACCTGTTCGTCAACCACGAATTCCAACCTAAAGAGCCAGACAGTCAATATTGACTCCCTGGGGTACCTCTCTGCCAGGTAGGAGTTGATGTTAAACAACAAATCCTGTCGGAGCTTCCAGTGCATCTTGTTGGGGTAAGGGTAAAGCTAATAAGGGTACTAAATATCACTAATTCCTTCTCTCTAAGTTAAACAACCACAGGGGTTGTCGATATGGGTTCACTAGTTATACGAGCAGAGCTAGACTCTGGACTCGTTTCAGCGTTTTCTACACAGTTTAAAAATGTTGTCTTCGTTGAAAAAGTTTCGTTGAAGTCGCTGCGAAGATAGGTGAATGGGAATGATTGAAGTAGTGAAAGGATGCTATACGAGACACACGGTGAAGATTGAGAAAAGGAATTTTGGAGCAAAGCTTACGTTCTGATAGACGGGGGACTCGATATGGGGCGCTAAGAAAGTGATTTGAGGAGCAAAAGATCCGCTAGGCTTAGAAACAAATTGATTTGGCGAGTGATACGTTGACGGTGAGAGACGCGACGCATAGCGCAGTAAGAACAAAGTGATTTATCGAGCAAACGGTTTTGATGTCTGTGTTTAACCAACGATAGAATACAAGTCATGTAATCAGTCTCTGAAGGACTCTCTTAGTAGTCCTCGTTTTACTAGCCGTGTTTTACTCATCAAACCACCCTCCTTCATCGGAAAACCAACCACTGTCGGAGCCGGATTCTTCGCGGCCGGAGTAGTTATCTCCGCCACCGCCGCCGAACCAACCACCGCCACCATCTCCTCCGGAAGAAGGGTCGGGAGGTGGAGGTCCTGCTCCACCAGCGCCTCCATCCATACCACCACCACTAGTTTCGTCACGGTGAACAACCTCCATCTGCCTAGGACCTAAAATACCGTCCATAGCCCTATGCATCACCGCTGAACCGACTCCCCAGGCCATGCCGTCAGCGACGGCTCCCATTAACCCTCCCATACGTGAACCCGGAGACTGGTTTTGTAGATTCTGTTGCTGTTGTTCTGGTGTTAACACTGAGGGTTTAGGCGCACCAATATGAGTAACCTGATTTGTTTGGGTGTTCCACCAATAAGTCCCCCCAGATTTCGGGTCTTTCACTTCCTGCCATGGGTCTTGCGGTGGAGGAGGCGGTGGTGGAGGTGCTCCCGAGTTGTTATTATCCCCCGGAGGTCTCGAGGTTCCTCTCGCAAACCACCGCTGCTGTTGAGCCTGGTGGATCCGATACTCTCTCTTAATCGTTGATACTGTTGGTGGGGCTCGGACGGCTATCCTTGTGGATACGCGTCCAAGCTTGCGCAAGACGGGCGCCGCCTGATGAAAGGAGATCGACATTCTTAATTACTACAATTATTCACTGTAAAACAAACAAACTAAATGGTCGCTGCAATGGGGTGGAATGGCGTTAAACTAGATTTGTAATTTGCTATGAAAAAATGATGATATGGTCTTGTGAGAAGAAAACTCAGACTCGTCATTGACATTCAGAACATTTTGTTTTTCTTTTGACAATTGTTTACATCTCACACAAGAGTCCTAAGACATGCATTTTTATCAAAGACTCAATAATTAAATCTGATTCGAACAAAAACTATTTGGTAGCCTTCACAAAAATGGAACTACACAAAAAGCCTTTTTGGTTGGCCATGACAATTTCACCCTCCTCCACCGGCTAGCACTCCTATTATATGCGCAACTTGAATTCCATCCAGAATATCTCCTGGGTTAAGTGCTGCGTCTTTAGCGTTGGAAGCCTCCACTTTAGCCCAGTCCGGATGGGTTTCGGTGTCTTGTCCCTGATTACAACACCAACAACTGCAACAGAAGACGGAGCAGCAGTAGGAGCATTCATTTGTATGATGGGTTTCGGAAGCCGGTGAATCGATACTGGTTCTAGATGACCCCCTCAAATAAACTGCATTCATAGGTGAGACTTCCCACGTTTCACTTCCACCACCATCAGCACTCACTCCACCTTTGTGTTGGAACACGGTGATGGTTTGATTCATCGGAATTAAAAAGAGGCGCATGGTGTCGGTGACTGGTACTCGCGAAGGCGTAACACAAAATTGGACTTCCGGTCGCACTCCCGTTTTCCGATGAATGGCCTGTTTGAGCTCTAGGACAGACAAACTCCGAGGGAATGACATGGTGAAGCAACGAGGGAGACCGTAGATGTGTTCCTGGGCCTGGCTTTGGGGCCTGAAGTCAACCTGCATTGTGATAGAGTCTTCCTTGATGGGGATACCAACTTCCGGGATTTGTTGTTTTGTGGGTTTATCTTGGAGCTCTTCTTCCGAG
>Ga0099798_10513_pt1 | contig 12709 bp, 19 predicted proteins | sample Uncmet_Sort29A_1_FD_89870 | JGI IMG/M metagenome (GOLD analysis project Ga0099798, IMG submission 89870) | Marine eukaryotic communities from CALCOFI LINE 67, Pacific Ocean - CN13ID_Sort29A_1 | ecosystem: Environmental > Aquatic > Marine > Oceanic | place: Pacific Ocean: Monterey Bay | collected... | reverse complement strand
CATCGATCGATCGACTGTCGTCCTTCATGGCAAAACAGATGGCTTAGCTTGCAACTAGCTAGGTCATTTAGAAAGACACAACTAGCAGACACTACGCAGACAGAGTTTGATTTCGATTAGGAAAGGAGAAGAAGGGGATGGATAGAAAACACACAACTTTCCCCGCGCCGCCAAACGAGAATACACACAAAAGGGAAATAACCACGCCAAGAGAAGGAAACAAAGCGTATCAACACTGTGATTCGTATTACGGTCAACATGTGGACAGACAGACACGCAGACAGACCTTAATAGCTTCGACAACATCATTCCTGGCCACGCTGCTTTCTGGGTTTTTTTTTAAGATCATCAAATGCGCACGCACGCACACATACATATATGAATAGGTGAAATATATGATCACAGTGGCGATTCAGAAAAAGAGCGCTACAAACAAGGCGGAGGACAGACAGAATAGGTAGGCTCGGGCTGGATGCAACAATTATATATACACGCCGCGCCTTCTTTCCACGTCACACACACACACACACTCTCTCTCTCTATCATTGAATATACACATCGTCTGTAAACGCAAGTAAATGAACCGTCATCAGACGACTGCTCCAGCAACGCCGTGAGCATGGTAAGGTCGGCTCCCTCGATGGAATTGACCAGCCAGTCGCCCAGGGTCTTCTTCGCATTGCTCCTCCCTCCGCCACCACGACGTGAGCTGATGACGCCATCGTCCTCTCCGTCGCCGCCCCCGCCGCCGCCGCCACCTCCACCTCCATCAGCATTGAATAGGAGACTGGAGCTGTGCGCTCGCGGCTGCTGCTGTACAGCATTGGTAGTGAGCGACCTACGCGACGACGATGATGAAGCCGTGCCGCATGCGGTGGTAGTGGAAGAAGAAGAAGCAGCGGAGGAGGAGGAGGAGGAGGGGGAGGGCACAGCAGCAGCAACAGTCGCGCCTCTTTGCGCCGCCGCCGTGCTGCTGCTTGTCATCATCAGAGACGGAGTTGCGGATGCCGCATTGCCGTGGCCTTTGTTTCCGAGGTTCCTTTTGCTGCTGCTTCGGCCCCGTGACCACCTGGATGTATGTATATAACGACGACGTATGAAGAAGCATTGTGATAGGTCGCTCGCCGGGGGGGGAATCAATCGATGTAGGAGATCGGCCACGCGTCTTTAGTCGATTGTTGCAAGTGAAGGTGCAGACCGATGAATGAATGAATGAATGAATGAATGAATGGATGGATGGGTGGGTGGGTGGGTGGTGTACGGGTGAGCGAGCGAGAGAGTGGGATGGCAGTTCGGCGGCATGACAGACATGCAGCAACAACAAAAAAGGCGTTCTGCCTCGCCGCAGTCATATGGCGTCACGAGCGTCCCTTTCCTTCCTAATTACTGGGCTACGTACTGTAGCCGCGATAATTTTGCCGTGGAGAAGGCAGAAGAAGACACGGCACCCTTGTGTCTTTTAACTTTTTGGGGGTCCGATTTTGATGTCGAGGAAGAGCGCGGGGGCGCGGCGGCGGCAGGGCGGGAATGCGAATGTTCTGTATCGCTGTCGTGCATATTGCGGCTGCTGCTGCTGCTGCTCTTCTTCTTCTTCCTCCTCTTCTTATTCACTTTCTGGTACGGAGAGAGAGAGGAAGACGACGAGATGAAGGCTGCGTGCTTCCTTCTTCCCTCTGAGGACGTTTTCCTTGTGCTCCGTTGGCGATTGAGATTCAGCACAAACGCTGCCCTCGTGTCCTTCATACTAATATCCTTTGGGAGGGGTGGCCAGTGCAGTCTTAACAAACCTCGCTTGAACCATATCTGGTTGGTAGGCGAGCGTAAGTCTATGTCGAATCTTGGCGTGAGGTACCTCTTGGAGTCGCCCTGCACCCTCAGCACAGTGGTCAGGTAGTAGGCAACGTCTTTGCCTTTGGTATCATAGTACGCGTAGATGGCGTCTCCTGGAGGACGAGAGGGAGAGAGGGAGGGAGGGAGGGAGGGTCAGAAGTCGAACAAGTTCGTGTACGTGAACAACGTTGGCACCACTCCACACACCGCCAACGTTTTGGGTAGAAGTGTAGGCAGAGATACAATGCTGTCTTCATGCATGAGTGAGTGAGTGAGTGAGTGAGTGAGCACAAGTCAATTAATTGATCGATCTACCAATCCATGCATCAAACCGGTCAACCTATTAATGGCAGGGCAAGACAAGGCAGGTCACACAACAGGCCAGGACGGATAATCTCGTCTTTCCCTATGGGCTTCCCATAGTTCTCGACCTCCGACTCCGTTGCTTTGATGATCTCTCTTGGAGGACCAAAGTAGTTGATGTTCTTCAACTCCACGCCCTTTTCAAAGTCGTCGTCGTCGTACAGGATACTAAAGGTTGTCCTACCACTGTTGTATGACCGTGTAGGAAAGACCGGTTGGTCTCGCGCACCATCCATCCATCCATCCATCCATCAGTCCATCCGTCCGTCCGTCCGTCTATCTTGACGACCATGTCTCTGTCTCGTCGGTCAGTCAGTTGGCCATAACGACACGGAGAGTCTGTACGCGCGCGAGTGAGTGAGTGAGTGTTTGCGGGGGATAGGCACAAACGAACCTGCTCGTGATTCGGTCCGTGATGACGCCGGCGAACCATTCACCATTACCTTCGTCAAGAGTCGTCGGCCGGGCGTCAACAACAGCCCCGGGTTGCAACTTCTCGCTGTCGCTGTTCGAGGGGTGGGTGGGTGGGTGGGAGGGTGGGTGGATGGATGGATGGATGGATGGATGGATGGATGGGTGAAGAACGCAATGGAGCGTGAGACTGGTGTAGGTGTGTGTAGTGAGTGCGTGTCTCAGTGTAGCAGAGGAGAGGGTGCCTGGAAAGTGCTCGGTGAGTGGTTTCACAAAAAATGGACCAAGTACGTTGGATACAGCGAGAAAAAATAAGAACTAGGCAAGCAAGTGCAGTGGGAAGGGGTTGGGTGGGCATACTCTTTGAACGAGGGCTGGTAATAACAGAAGATCAACCTGGTGGACGACGGCGAAGACATCGCAGTCCCCTTCTCCTCTTTCGGTGGGGCGGCCAGAATATTTTCAGTTAAAAAAAAAGGTGCCAGGTTTATCCGGGTGCCAAGCGTGGATGCGGCAGCAGCAGTGCGCTGTCTTCAACACTCTTGGTCGCGTTGTCAGAGTCGTCTTCGACCGTCCGAGTATTCGTGTTGCATGTCGTGTATTGCCGACGACTGATGACCTCACCGCAGCTCGTCCGTCGTCGGGAGTTATCATTTTATATTCTTCTAATTAAAAAAATGCCTTGCATAGTACGTCTCTACTAGTAATATTAATACTTGCACGTGCCAGGCGAGGGGTGAATTATTACAACACAGTTACTACCAGTAATTTTTAACCACAAGGAAATGTTTGGTATATACATTTTTGCATCTCCTCTTGTGTAATACTCTTACATGTACTACTCGTACACGTATACGAGACTATACGAGTACTAGATCTAGTACTACGGCTGTCTCCCCTTTTTTATCATTTTTGGCGGGCAAAAATTAAAACGATCTTCTTGAACTTCCCCTCCTTCCTGCAATTTTCTGTTACAAAACCCTTCGGGTACCGTCTTTTTTTTACGGCCTTTTTTTATTGATCCTACCTAGAAGTAGGGAATTGCTCGCAACGAAATCGGCCTATTTTAGCTCTTTTTGTGTCATGTCGGGAACGTCAATTTAGTATTGAAAATTGTATAGTGCAACATAAAATTTGAAGCAAAAATGGATCTGCCCGAGAGACGTAAATTTCGTCCAAAACCGGTGCGATGACGAAACCTACCAAAGATCGACTACGCAAAAAAAAGGTTTTCTTAATTCAAAATGTTCCCCGAGATGACGCAAAAATCTCTGAAATGGTTGCGAGCAATTCCCTACTTTGTACGGTATACCATGTGCAGTCGTCTATTCGTGCATATGCAATTAAATAGACTAAATTTTTAATAAGCTCGAACTATGTGTAGCAATTGTGTAGCTGCTCGAACTGCATTAATAATTCTATGCAAAATTTAATTGCAATATGCAAAGCCGGTACTAGTACTCGGTTCGAACTCGGTTGAACTCGGTACTCGGACCGAGCTTATATTTACATTTTATTGCAAATGCAGTACTAGTATTCTAATTGCCAAACTATAATTTTATTGCAAAATACGTGTACTTGCAAGCTCGTCTTATTTATAATTGCAACCAGTATTTGCAAGATTATAGATTTTAAATAAGTACACGTGCACAAGACGAGTTTAAAATAATAATTACTATGTAATAATGTATACTTTAAAATCGTATTGCAAGTCATAATTTAATTATGCACAAGCAAGTTTAATATAAAATAATCATCGGCGGCTACTGCATTAGTTAGTTAACCAGAGGTAGTTTTAATAATGTCATTATAGGCTTTCATATAATGACACGAGAACAACAAGACGAGACGTTCATTTGCAATAATAAGGCACAATGCAAACGCAGAAAACTTAATACCGGTACCGGTAAGCAAGAACAAAAAACATTTTAGTCGTCGTCTTTATTGTGCAAGAGGTCAGAGAAGGGGCAGCAGAGAGTGTTCTCAGGCTTTAGAAGCCCGCCATCTTCTGGTTGGTTGGTTGGTTGGTTGGTCAGTCAGTCCGGGGGAACGTGTAGAACTGGTTGGAGAGCACAACAGGAAGAAGAAGGAAATCCTGGCGGCGGCCGCCTCACGCACCAATGGACGGTCCGTCCCCCTCCCCCCCCCCCCCCAGTGACGTGGTGTATACTATTTGTCGACCGTCTTGGGTCTTCTTTTCCCTCGGCAGCTTGTTGATCATGCATATACTTTGTCATAACTGCAACAGATGTCAGGCAAGCTGCACGCAACGGGGACGTGGACCGCCTCAAGGTCCTGCTGCCTAGACACACGGACCGCATTGACGAAGCAGACGTAAGTGTCGAAAGAGTGTACTCCCGGTAGTATGTGTGTGTGTGTGTGTGTGTGTGTGTGGAGGGGGGCGCGGGGCGGGGCTTTGATGAAAGTGCCATAAAGCGGTCAAAGATAAGAGAGTCTGCACTCTATGCGAACACATGAATTAATAAATCATATGCAGTTCAACGGTTACAACGCACTTCACTGGGCTTGTAGAAGCGGCAAAGTAGCCTGTGTCAGAGCCTTGATCGAGGCAGGATGCAAGCTTGGCGGAGAAGACGTGAGTGCTTTCAATAGATTCATATTCACGGGGTGGGGGGGCGGGGGGGGGGCAGAAATGTCTATTCATATGCAAAATCGTCGTGTGTGCGTGTGTGCGTGTGTGTGTACGCGTGTCCACACCTCCCGCGCTCCCCAACTGGCAACTACTGTACTTTGTCCCCTGCTACTATTGCTCCCTTCAACGTATTCAGAATCAAGGGGACTCCGAGATACATTGGGCTGCAAGACATGGCCACAAGGAGGTGATTTCTGTCTTGGTCAATGAGGGGGAGCTTGACCCAGACATCACGACGGCAAGTATTGTGTGTTTTCCTCCTCCCTTTTTTTTTAATTCTCCCCCTCATACTGCTCGAGTTCTTTTGAAAGGACTCATGAAAACGCGGCGCACTTATGAGTCCAATGCATCCTCAAAGCCCACCTCTGGGCAACACGTCCGTGCATGTGTCTATGGGTCTGTGTGTGGTTGCCCCCCTCCCCCCCCCCCATGGCGAAACAGTTTGATGGGCGTACATCGCTCATGATCGCAGCCGATGAGAGCAACTTCAATGTCATGGTCTTGCTCTTGCAACTGGGGAGCAATGTGGGCAAAAAAGATGTACGTATCCGTGTGTTGCTTTCCTCTTACCCTGTCCTCACTCTGGCTGTCGAATACTTTCCTGGCTCTCGACGGGCGTGTTGGTTCATCCTTTAAAGCGCGCGCGCTTAAGGCTTTTATGTCGGTTCTTCTCGGGCGGGGCTGTCCCCTTCCTTTCTTCGACATCTTCGCGTTCTTTTTTTGTCTCCACCTTGCGACAGAGTATGGGATGGACCGCGATGCACTTCGCCGCGAGGGCGGGTAACGTAGACTGCCTGGACATTCTGATTCGAGCCGGCGGTTCTGTGGACGAGTTAGCGGTACGGGGTGAGGAGGGTGGGCGGGCGGGCGGGTAAATGGTCTAGTAAATGCTCACGTGTCGCCCAATCGGACCAAAAAGCAAGCTGCTCAGTTGCCACAAGCCCTCACCATTTCGCTGATTATACGAAGGTATCTCTTCCACCCACCCACCCACCCACCCACCCAGACAGACAGCCACAGTGCACCCGACGCACATTTATGCATACACGCATATACGCATGCGTGCATACATTCAGAAAGGAGGCTATGCACCATTGCATCGAGCGGCCAAAAGTGGCTCTGTCGCGTGCGTCCACCGCCTTATGGTCGCAGGTTGCCACATCGACCCACACAACGTATGTTTACTTGCTCGTGCGCCGGCTGCTTTTGTTGGCTGCTTGGCCCGTAGGCTCCGTTGGTTACAAGTTTGTTTGTTTGTTTTCTTCGTTAGTTGGGTGGTTGGTCGATTGCTTCCTTCCTTCCGTACTCCTTTGGTGCCGGGGTGGTTGGCTGACCTAATACTTTGATGGTCGTATGACTGGTTAGACACGTGAGGCATTTCCGTCTCCTTTCGCACCTGTTCCCCCATCATGATTTCTCATTCGGTCGATGAGAAAATCAGCCTTGCATCCTATAGATAGTAAGTTATCTTGCAATGCATGCATACACGCACTAGATATGTCTCTCTCATCTTTGCCCGTACTCCTTTGTCTCCCTTCATATCTCTTGCAGGATGATGGGCGCACACCGTTGGACAACGCCGTCACTGAAGTTAGGAGCAGCTGGACGGATATTATGAAGCGAGCCCAGGATGACCAAAAAAAAATGAAAGAAAAGGAGGAAGAGGTCAGGTGTGGACGTGTTTCGATCCGCTCTCTCCAGATGCCATATTGTTTGCCAATCTTTATTCGCCCACACACCTATTGATTGCAACAAGCGCGATATAAATGCATTCGTCTTTTCCAGAAAAGTGAGTTTTTCTTTTTCCCGGAAGAACTTTGCCGCCGTAGAAAAAAAAAAAGAATAAATATATAAATGAATGCATACATGCGTTCTGTGTGTGTGTTATGCAATAGGAGAGAGTGCAGGCCGTGAAGGAGGTGAAGATAAGACGACAGAGAATGGCGCGCAGAAAGTCGGTGCAAGAAGCGGAGTCGCGGTTATGGGGCGACAACAAAGGTATTGCTACATGCTGCAAGTAAACTTTGTATTTGTATATTCGAATTGAGGGGTAAAGACCCCTGCGGTGGTTGCACGTAACAGACCAGCACAGACTGCCGAGCTTGTTGTGCTGTCAACAACGACTAGCTGCTTACTTCCGTCCGCCCATCATCATCACCCATCATCGTCACCAGCCGAGGTAAAGACTAATTATACATCTACTATTGCATGGCATTGTCTGGGTGTGGTGTGGTGCGTGTTGCGGGCGGGGCGGGGGGCGGCGAGTAGGTGGGCTGATTAATATGGCGGAGGACCTGGAGCTCGGCGGGGCATATAAAAACGTACGCGCGTTGACTTGCGCGCTTCGAGAATCCCTCATCGAGGCCACTCACACCGACCGGGGGGGTCACGAGATGATGTCTGCCGCGGAACAAGCCCGTGCTATCAAGGTATTCGAACATGTACATAGCAACATGTTCTTTCAATCTCCTTCCCTCTCCCTCTCTCTCTCTCTCCCCCCCTCCCCTGCCGCGCCACTCTCTCCGCATTCCTCTGTGTACCCTCTTGCTGATCCACCTCCTGCCTCAATGTCATTTCTTTCCTCTTCACTTCAACAGGTCCTGAGGACCCTGGTCGCCCTGCACTCCTTGACACGTGCGATGCGCGCGCAAGATATTGTCGCAGTTGACAGTTCTATTGACGAAAGCAGGGTCCGTGTTTTCACTCTCTGCCCTCGCTCATCGCAGCGAGCCACCAAAGACACAGATATAAACAGCTCAGGCGCGAAGACGTGCTTGTTTCTCCCAGCCAACCAAATCAGCCCTCCACCCCATGCTTGTTCACCACATACCGCCGCTACTCTTGCCCACTCTCCAACTTCTGCAGATTTCCTTAGCCAACAAAACCCGTATTTCCTCAGTTATAGTTGTACTTTTCTGACTGACTGACTGACTGACGGTCTAATCGACTGGCCGCCTAATCGAATGACCGACCTGCTGACTGGCTGACTGACTGACTTAGGTTGCATTGCGGATGGCGGGGTATTGCTGCGGTGATGTGCCTGATTTCCCTCACCCACTGCCCGCGATGGACGACAAGGTCGCAACGGTCACTGCAAAAACCTTACATAGCCAATGTAGAGCTGCGGAGATTGCTCTGGCGGCCACTCTTCTGCCGGTGCGTTAATATTGTCTTTCTTTTTCAGAGTGACCCTAACACGAATATATATGTCAGATCATGCGTCTTTATTGGTTGACACCAGCCCCGCCGGCCATGCACAGTTCCATGTTTTCACAGGATGCACTGTTATTGTACCCAGGACGTGCTTCGTGTCCATCTTCGAGCAACCGACAAGCAGATCATTGCGATTCTCGATCTTGGTATTGAACGCTGTGCGGACTTTGAGCTCTTACGCGAGGGGGATGTGCTGGCATGCGGAGTCCCGGTGATCCACATGCGGCGCGGACTGCCAAGACTGTTGGAGATCAGCGGCTGCCAATACTCATCCTCTCTGGTGACCAGGGGGGGCATGAACACGTCATCGGTCAATATGCACAACTACGCCGACCCACCGTTGGTGGACGCAGTACTTTGGACACATATCCGGGATGCACTATTGCTTCAAGGAGAGAGGGGGTGGGTGGGTGGGTATGTCTCTGACTACCAAGCTTCATCATATATTGCAATGTGTACACATTATTTGCGTCGTTTAATGCCGCCTTTGTCGTACACATGGTCGTCGAACGAATCCTCTGAAAAACTATGGATGAATTCACACGCATGTTTCGATGGAAAGGAGTCTCTCAAATAACCTGACTTGGTCAAACTTCTTTGTTTCCCAAACATCCATTGCTTCACTCCTTTGTTCCGTCTCTGATTCGGCTAAACAAGCGTTGCTGCTCGGGCTCAATTATCGGCTGGTTCCCTTGTTTGCCCTACACTCTCTCGCAGTGACCAAAAGGACGAGAACGCGTACCATATTGCGCGGATTGGGCTGGCGATGAACCATATGCAGCAATGTTACCACGTTAGCCTCTTCAGTTTGGGGACCCAGGCCAGTCGTTAGTTGTTAGTGGATCAATCGAAGTTGTAATGACAATAGGCCAACCAACCGACAGCCCCACAGAGTAGTCACGATGTAGTGTTGCAAACTAGGTCGGTGAGTAACGACTGCTTGCTTCCACTGCCACCGACCACACAAACATGCAGACACATTCGAATACGTACATGTACTACAATAGGCCTCTGTCCTAGCACAGAGTGCTCTTCACCTTCTGTTGAGCAGAGCGCGCATCGGGATCGTGGAGACATTCGCGGAGCGCATCTTGAGGTACTAGTACACGAATGTGAAGACGACTCTCGTCCCTGGACGTGTGTGCGGTGTGTGTACGTGTATGTAGGTTCCTTGTCTTGCACAACATATTGCCTCGGTAATGGCCCACCCACTGACCAACCACATACAACCTGCTAACCTGCCCGCCTCGCTCGCCTTTTCTCGCCTGTTAAAATGTGTTGTCTGCCAGTCTGCTAGCCTGAATAATATCGATTGACAAGCGGACGGTAACAGCGTCATCAAGAAGAAGAACAACAACAACAACAACAACAAAAGGTATTCCAAGCAAAATGGTGCCATCGATCAAGTGGTCGAGGCGCTGAACTATTTGCGAAACGTGAGTGAGCGCACTGATGTACACACCGGTGGAGATGGGGTATCCAAGGACGACGATATTCGCGTGCGAAGTAAGGCGCTGGGTGGGAATCTACGACTGGCTGACAGGTACCTATTTACAGTTTCGAGTTGTTGGTAGGTGTCTATCCCTCTGAATGCTTGCTAAGCGTTAGCGGACAAGGTAGGTAGACATATTTTGGAATACATATGTCGAACGACTCGGAGCTTGCATGATAAGTTCTGGTGAACGATGAGGATCGAGAGAGGCCGAGCCTACGAGTACCTAGAAATCCTCGCCAACCACTGCTGGTTTGCTGCAGGCCCCATATAATAGACTATGCGTTTATTGTGGTGACAGCCGTCACCAAGCGTACGAAATCAAAGGCGCACGGGCAAGCAAAAAACTTTAGACGAAGCGTAGTGTCGCGGCATGCAAACATGGAGGTGGGCTACAAATAAGAAGTTTAAGAAGGGTGTTGTGCCATGAATATATATATATATATATATATATACACGTATATATTAGTATATAATATATGAGATCTCATACTAGTATATATGAATCATATACTAAGGGCCCAGGGCCCCTTAGTATAAGTATAGGTATATCCGGGTTTTTTTCACCTGTTTAAAAACATATATATATATATATATATATTATATCTCCTAATGCCCGAGTTGGTGTTATAACACCAACTGAGGGCCGGGGCGGGTTCACGGGCACGATCTAAGGGTTGCGCGTAGTGGGCCATGGTAGGATACTCCTACTATAGTGGATCTAGATGTAGAGTCGGATATTATACTCGGTTTGGACGGTTTGTCCAGCCTGCTGTCTTAGAGAACAATTACATTACATTACATTACATATACTATTATAACTTCAGTACTGCTGCTCTTTGTAGAATCTAGAATCTCCGATATGTACACGAGCGCTTAGGTTCTTCAGTATACTGTACGTGTATATGCATGCATAGACGTATACTAGTATCACATCCCTGTCCCGTAACCCTTGGCGGAGTACATCTTGAGAGTGTTCTGGACGTTATCGTTCTTGATCTTCATCTCCGCAATCATGTGGTCAATCTCGCGGTCGGCCTGTGTAAAGTAACACGGGGGATTGTCTCATTTTTATTTCAAAAAATATTTAATCCTAAATGTAATGTTTTGCAATTGGCATTCATTGAATTGTATGCAATCACATCGAGGAGGGAGAAACAAAACCATACCTGCTCGACTTGGGTCTGGTATTTGAGCCGCTCAGCCTCGTCCTCGATCTTTGCCGCCTGGATGCGCGCCTACGTTGTTATTGTTGTTGTTGTTGTTTGTTGTAGATAGGATCTTATGAATGCGTGAGGGGGGACAGGATGAGGCGAGAGCCAATCAACAGCGCCAACGAGAGCGTGTGGAGATCGGCCGGCACGACGGAAGTGACAGCTACTAATGAGAACATCTGGGGGCCTACCTGCTCACGACGGTCATTGATGTTTCGCATGGCTTCCATGTCCGTCTTCATGTGCAGCTCGAGCTTCTTCATCTCCGCAAGGTGCTTCTTCATCTCCACTTCGTTCTCCAAGTTGATCTCAGCCTAAAGGGAACCGTGGCGATTGATTCAACGGCGGCTTAGAGTTGGAGTGTTATGTGTTCGAATATCCTGGTGTGCACGGGGAGAGAGAGAGTGTGAGAGAAGCAAGTAAGTGCAAGATATCAATCATCCAAAGACCTCGCGATGATCATACATGCACTGCAGTCGGACACTGCTGCTGCTGCAGTACTAAGGTTAGCTTTGTGTGTCGTGCGATACGAACCACTCTGACGGCGAGGCGCGCCTGGGCCTCGATCCTCTTCTGTTCCATGATGACCTCCGCGAGGCGGTTTGTGCCCTCCTTGTCAGCCACGCGGTCGAAGACCTTCATCACGGTGATGAAGGCGCGGATGGACCGGACGGAGAGCCCGCGCTGGGTCGAGTTGTCGTTAATGTACGTCACATCGATGGTGTCCCCGCGCGCGCCGATGACGATCGCGTGCCGGCCTAAACGAAGTGGAGATGGGGAATGCATATTTTATTTGGACATCTCCAACTGATAAATGCCCATCTTATTCCAAAACCCTAGCGTATTGATAATATTTAAAACGTAAGTTGGGAATTAAATGAAGGCGGCAATCCCGGAGTCGGGCAGGATTAAGGAAGGAGCAAAGAAAGCGCAACGTTTGGAATGTGCCAGGGTCCTCAAATATGCCAGCTGGGCCTCTATCTTTGAAGTGTGCAGTGAGTGAGGAGTACTGTGGACAGACCGTCAGAAAGCTCGACGCGCATTCCGATGTAGGCGCCCTCCTGGCTGAAAAATTTTGGCCTGCAGCCCCCAATTGCATAAAACCAAAAGGGGCACAAGGAAAAAAAGAATGGACCATCGAAAGAAAAGAAGCACGCAAGCCTTCCCGGTCAGCAGCATACAGGGCATATTCGTGGCCCTGCCGCATGTAGAGTACGCAAGCGACCGCGAGACTCAATTGCAGGAGGAAAGGTGCGGACAAGAAAGATGCGGTAAACGTCCTTTGTTTACAGGATGTAGAAGGGCGGACGATCGGCCGCCGCCCCATTGAGCAAGCGGCGTGAGGATTAGTCGAACCTTGCTCCGCCCATGAAGGCAGCGCCCCCACCCATGTGAGAAGGAGGAGCACCCATGTGAGAAGGAGGGGGGACCATAGACGGCACGCCGCTGCCCATTATCATGTGTGGATGCTGGCCGACCACCGGTGGCTGCTGCTGGTACTTCATCGGGACACTCCCTGTCTGCATCACGCCG
>Ga0099798_10511_pt1 | contig 12714 bp, 7 predicted proteins | sample Uncmet_Sort29A_1_FD_89870 | JGI IMG/M metagenome (GOLD analysis project Ga0099798, IMG submission 89870) | Marine eukaryotic communities from CALCOFI LINE 67, Pacific Ocean - CN13ID_Sort29A_1 | ecosystem: Environmental > Aquatic > Marine > Oceanic | place: Pacific Ocean: Monterey Bay | collected... | reverse complement strand
TTATTATTACTATTTCCATACAAACTGCGCCGCTGCAAAACTTCCATTTCTACCTCGTCAGAGTACCGAGCAGACCACGACATCTTTTTGTGTTGTTTGAATTAATATTTTTTTAAAAATGATAATCGAATTACTTTACTTGCAATGCAAAAACGAATTATTAAAAGCAACTGAGTTGACACATAAATTCTAAGAAACTAACCTGATCAGCTGACTGTTGGGAAAAAATGAATACCAATCGATTTTGATCAAGAAACCAGATCAGATCAGATTTCGCACAAAACGAAAAAAATCGCAAAAAAGTAAATGCAAAAATATACACGAAAAGAAAACTTTAGAACCAAAAATTTAAACGAAAAAAAGAATTTGTAAAACAAAAGAAACTGAAAACCCCAAAAAGTAATTTACACATTGCAAAAATGAACGATCGTGACCCAAAATCGAAAAACCTTGAAAAAAAGCAGGAAAAAACTGTGCTAAATTATTTTCGAAAAATCTAATGGGTCTAAAAATAGATTCATGCAATGGCCAAATGCCGTTATATACAATAATAATTAATGATCAAGTCTTGTAGAACAATTATCGTCGTGCATTTGAAAAGGAAAAACCTGTACGTTATGTCCTTTTTTAGTCGTGTCGAAAATACGCAAAAAAATTATCAAATCCATTCAATCAAATTCGTTTAAAAAAAAAGCAAAAACTATCAAATAGAAGTTGTTCTCTTACTTTCCTCCAACTGCGGCCCACTTCTTAACTGCATTGACCCAATTATCCCTCCTGTCAGAGAATTTACCGCCGTCCTCTCTAATCTCGCAAAAATTCGAAACGTTTTTCTGATATGGACAGTTCTCAACCGACTCGGAACCATATTTCCCACCATCTTCAATGCGAATGTGAAACACAATGAAAGAAGAGCTCTCACCGTCAAAACCAGTTCCTAATTTAATTTCGTGCTCAGACCGGACGTTAAATTTACCTTCAGAATCTGTGTTTTTAAAAACGTAAACCATGTCTGGTTTAACAGGGACTGTAATGTCCTCGTTTTTGAACACAATGCGGTCTTTTATGGTCAGATTTTGTGCATCATCATCGGCAGTAGTATTTTCCGCCGTACTTTCCTCATCCTCTTCATTTGGGTTCGAAAAATACGCAATAACTGTAAAACTCGTCTCTTTCTTACCATTCAATAAATTTCCTTTAGGAAACGAGTAAGATTTTGCCCCCTCTTTGCTTGAAATTGTCGTCGTACCAGTAATGCTCTTGTTCGGAACACCAAGCAGTGCAGTTACTTTTTTTGATAAAGCGGTTGTGTTGTTGTGATATTTGGTGAAATTAGCGAAGTGCGGGATTTCGAAAATTCGAAATTCGGACGAAATTAAATTTTTTTGGCCAATACTTTCGTTTAAGTTTTTCTTCTTGTCTTCAAAAATCCAGGAATAAAAATTCGGATCACAGTAAGCCGGACTAGTGCGCCTGTCTTGGAACAAACCAATTGAGCATAAACCGTAAGAATGGGAGAACAAATCAGAGTTAGTATTTTTGTTCGCATTCAAAATTCCCCGAATACGATTTTCTTGCATTTTCCTTAAGTCAAACTCATGGGATAGATCGACTTTCTGCTGGAACATGTAATTCGGTGTTAAAATCGGAACGTATTCGGAAATCAAATTTCCAAAAGCACTGCTACGGGCGGATAAGAAATAATTCCCGACTCCACCGGATGCGACTGTTAGAAAAAGCCCATCAAACATCGTCTGGAGCTCTTTATTTGCGGATAAAAACTCGGATTCATGGAATTCCGCTCGCATTCTAATCGCGACGGTGTGAAGCATTTCCTGACTGTGGCGCAGAGCATCGGGGACTTTGGTTATGTAAATGACACCACCGAATAAGGTCAGTGTTAACAGGAGAATGAAATAGCAGCAACACTGGCAAATGCATGAACAGCAAGAGCGGTTTTGTTTTTTCCTTTGAGCTTGAATCATTTTCTGCCTCTGGATTTGCTGCTGACGCAATTTTTGTTGCTGCTCAGGCGTGATATTTTGTTGCTGCGCCTTTTGTACCTGCTGCTGAGATTTTTTATCTGGATTCTCCGATGTCGGCTTTTTTGCAGCTAGGGGCTGAGCGGGAGCAGCGGCGGGGGCCGCAGCTTCGGCAGGGTTCGCCATCTTTGAATTCTCCATCTTATTCTTTTTGCCCATTTTTTCCTTCTTGGACTTTAATGCCACCAAAAAATAATATATTTGAAAAACACACAAACACCTGTTTGATTTTTTTTTTTTGCATTGTTTTAAAAATGAATCAAGAATCTTTTTCGATTTTTTTCGACAATTTTCAGGGAGAAAAAAAAAATGGAAAAAATACATCGGAAAAAAAGCGAACCAAAAAAGAAAAACCCCGTAAAATCCCAGAGAAAATATATCAAACAAAATTACTTCGAAGATTTGATAAGATTTTTAAAAATGCAAAAAGAAGGCTTAAAAATGCAGTATTATCTCTGTGTTAATTGTAACTTGTGTTCTGCTGAGTTCAAAAAACGCTGGTCAAAAAGAAAACAATGCTAATTCAAAAGAGATAAAATCCGCTATTAAATTCCAAAATACGCAATAAAATTAATTACCATGCAATGAATTCGTATATATACTAAATAAATCGTGCAAAAATATAGTGGTCCGAAATTATCAGTCTGTATTCCGAGATATTTTCGGGTTGTAGAAAAGTTTTCAAAAACTCAAAGAGAAAAAATCCAAAAATTTTCAAAAAAAAAAAAAGCCTCACCAGATCCTTTTCCCTAATTCTCATACCACGCTCTTAATTTTTCCTGCGAAGCTTTCAACTGCAATGCTTCCTGCCCTTTCGTTCTTTTCTTGCACTGGATATCAGAACAAGACTCCACGTCAGTGCCCATCAAGTGCGGTGAATAAGTTACATCGCGAAAGATTTTCGACAAAACCAATTTTTCCTTACCTTCTTTGATAATTGGAAGTGATTCGTGCTCAGAATCCCAGTCACCGGTACCATCGGGCAGTAAGTTTTTGAAAACGACTAAAGATCCTTTTTTCGGTCTGATTTCGAGCACTTTGGTTTCATCATGTTCAGTTGTTAAGCGCGGGAACCTTAAAACGCCTTCATCGGGAGAACTACTAGATTTGTCACTAGTATCTTCATCTGACAAATAGACAAAAGCGGAGAGGAACCGGTTTCCGTGCTGCGATCCGAATCGCAAGAAATTTTCGCGTCCGATTTCGGCCAGTTCTTCGACATCCGTTTCGTCAAAAAAAGGAGAACTAGAAGTGATCAAATCCATCTGGCTTTCACTCAGTTCCTCTTCACGCAATAGCGCGTTTTTCGGCTTCTGAAAATCTTTAATGTGTTCCTGTGGGTTTGCGTAACCGTCCAACATTCCATTCACATTCACAGCTTTCGCCAATTCCATCCTCGCGTCGGCGCAGTTCGGAAAAAAATCAACGTGTCTGCGAAACATAGCACCGTCACGATACCGCTGCACTTGCGCGCCTTCACCAAAAGAGGGCGGGAGCGAGACTGCGGCAGAGATACGTTCCTCTAACTCTAAATTGAACGAGTTTTCCCAGTCATGGTAGTCTAGGTTGTAAGTTTCAGAATCACGAAACGACGCGTCGAACCACTCGGCAGTTTCGTTCCGACCAGGCATTAGCTGGCGCTCTTCATTGGATGATTTTTCTGTGCTTGTACCATCTGTTTTCTTTTCTTCAGAATTAGAATTATTTTTCTTGTCCGTTTTCTTTCCTTCGTGTTTTATAGTGGATGTGGATTTTTTTCCGTTTTTGTCACCATCGTCATTGGTACTACTATTTCCCTCCCTCTTAAAAGCTGGGACGGGCTGAACATCGTTGTTTTCTTCGTCTAAATCCGCGACATACGAATCGCTCATTGTGTTGTTTTGGACCAATTTCGGGATAGATTCGGATAAGAAATCCAAACTCTTCAACTTATCACGATCCATTTGCCCGCGCTTGTCATGGAAATCGCGCATCTGGCCCTGATTTAAGTGCGTGATTTTTCGCAAATACGGTTTAGATTTGGCTGCAATTTCGTCAGCTTCTGTCGGCGTTAGGAAATTTTCAACAATGTAAATGCTGACAAATTCGGATTTTTGAGATCGATTTTTCCCCAGCTGATTATTTTCACTACCACTGGTATCGGGTAGTAACAGTCTTTTCCCTTTCACGATTTTCGTCGCAAATCTGCAGAAATGTGGTAAGTTCCCCGTTTCAATCCCAGCTGATTTCATGACCTCACAATCTCCAAAACCGTGGTGAAGGTCTGAAATTTTTCGAGCTGCACGATAACCTGTAAAACAGCCGTCATAAATGCCTGGAATATTTGTGTCGTCTGGGTTTCCAGCCCGGAAAATCCGGTTGAACACGCTGTTGTAAGTGAAATTCAGCATACTATTCTGAACGCGACCAAAAACTGAGTGCCTCCACACTCTTTCCTCCTCTCGATCTAGCTGTCTGACGCGGCCTTCGAACCCCGGACGTTCATCGTTTATGTACCCGATTTGCACGCGATGTAAATAGTTTCCAAATCTTTGCAAATCGTTGCCGTATTTCGCTCGCTGCCTACGTTTGTTCCAAACCGACCTGCATTTGTTCCTCACGAGTGTGTTTAAATCGGTCGTGCGCGGAGTCATGTATTCAGCCGGGATGATACCGCGGACGGCCTCCACCACGTCGATTCCATTCAATTTCTCCTTCAAATCCAAATAAGAGTCCGCCGATCCAGCATACTCCTGCATCAGAAACATCACATCGGCTCTCGTTTTCACCAAACTGTCGTAATTATCAATGACAGAATTCACGAAAGCTGCTGTAATCACCAAGCAGATAAAAAGCGTTGCCAATAATGAGCTGAAAAAAGCACAACAACAATCAAACGCAGGCGAGCACCTGTAGCAGCAATAGCAGCAGTATCCGCGCTTCTTCTTCTGAGCTAGCATTTTCTGGCGCATAATAGCGGCTTGCTGCTGGTTTCTCGTCGCGTAAACCGGACCACCTACTACAACGTTCTTTATACCATTGGGCATACTATTTGGCACCGGCCTGTTTGGAATCGTAATGTTGGTTAAATTCCGCTGTTTTAAGAAATTCGCTAATTGCTCCTGCTGTTGGGGGTTCAGTTGCAACACCTCTGATAATGGAATGTTCGTCGGAGCTCGGGCTGGGGCTGGAGCGGCTCCGGATACTGCGCTCTGCGCGGCATTTGGGTTATGCGAGGATGAACTCGCATTTTCAGACTCGGGGGCTGAGTCAGATTGCTTGCGGTTGCGGGGCTGGGTTTTAGTCATTTTTGTTTCGGAAAATTGTTTTAAATTACAGGGAACAAATACATTAAACACACTTTGCTAGTTTTACTAAATTACTAACCCCATTTGCTGGAAAAACAAATTTACGAGGAAATTGAATTAATACCATACCATACCATAACGCAGATTTATCCACCTCTATCTGTCTAAAAGAGGATTGGTTGTAACTTGAACGTTTTGACTCAAATTCAAATTGAGTCTTTTTTTGAATTTTAACATCGCCTGCAATTTAACACATTTCCAAGAATTAGAATGTACTAAATGCAAACTCTTTTCCAGTGACTTAAGTAATCCTCCTCTCTTATTCTTTATCGGTGAAATAAAGAAAAAAAAATCGCCGCTTTTTGTTAAGTCTGGAAATACAAACATATACTAAAGTTAGTACTAAGGCCGAACATAGATAATTTCAAATGGATATTGGTGCTTATAAAGAGGTAATGGTTTTTTGCTCCTTGGTTTTTTTTTTTTCGGTTCAAATGTGTAGTTATGTATCTAGATTTTTATGATTTTCGTTGCATTTGAAGTAAGTTTTTAATTAAAGTAATTAAAAGGTGGGGTATTACAGCTTCGCAGTCACCAGTAAACACCATTGGCCAGCGACCTATCTTTACCTGGCGCACAACACTAATGCACATTCGCAAGAACATACATTCCAGGGTCGACATGCCAACAACAAAACACATCGAAGAGCCAACACCAAAACTCACCCAGCATACCTGCTTTCCGAAAGACGCGGGCGACCAGAGTAAACCAGGATACCACTTAACTGCAATACGGGTAACTAAAAGCGTAAGGGCTATATAATTAGACAAAATTAATTTTCAAATAGCAAATATGATTTTTTGCAATTTTTACAGAAGTAAAAAATGCAATTTTTACAAATGCAATATGTAATTATTATTTTCACTTATGTTTGTAAATTTTGTAAGGTTGTTGTCTTCTAGTGCGCTAAGGCAACTTATTAAGTCACCAGATTCAAGGCCTTTATTACCCAGTCGCTGTATGCTAATCCTTTTTCAACTAATATTTCTGAAGAGCCGCGTTTCAGAAAAAATAATGCTAACATTCCACGCATGCGGTGCTAGCTGGATTAATACGTCAGACAGTCGGGTCGACGAGAAAACCGTGAACCGCTCTAGAAATTTGGTAGTGTTAGAAAGGGGTAATTATTATTAACTAGGAAAATGAGTTTTTTTTTGAATATCAGAAATTCGTTCTTCAGTTCCAATGACATTTTTGCGAAAACAAAAAGTGCCATCGAAAACTTATTATACCACGTAACATGTTAATGTTCGCAGAGTTGTTGAAATTTTAATTGCATGCAAAATTCTAAAAAAGAAAATGTGTACTACGTGTGCACTACCAACACACCAAAGTTTCTTATCAAATACTATCAGCTAATTTTTTTAATATTTTTTTTGGCGCGAATAGGAACAAAAAAAAAGGTGCACCGTTTCTTTACATAAATCAATAAGGCAAAAAAATCCTCATCTCACAAAAAAAGATCACGCTGCATTTACCATTCGGCCCGCATCTGAACGAAATACTGGTTATCGAAGTTCGGCCCCTCTTCCAATAGTAACATTCGAAAAGTAATCCTCTTCGTTAAGTAGTACTGCTCCTGGGAATTCTCCTCTCGTGGAAATATATTTCGCAAAATTAAAATTCCTCCAAACTCCGTCCCATTAATTTGAAACTTCGAGTTGCAAAAATATTGGTGCATTTCATATTTTTACAAGAGCTGGGTCGCACTGCAATGGAACTGCGCGTTTTCAGCCAACTATGCATTTACCAAACGAACAAAAACAAGACCTTAAAAAAACCAGCAGACATGCCTGGTTTTTCACTAGAACGGAAGGGTTACTATTGGAAGGGATCTGTCGTACTTGTTGTTAAACTACTTGCTGCACATGATATTTCGAGAATCAACCATTGTTTTTACTGCATAAGAAAACCTGAAATTTTTTGATCGAAGGACCTGATGCGGAATTAAATAGATTCCGCAACAGGATTTTTTAAGGACTCAATTGAAGGATAAATGGACAAAAAAAATATCAAAAAAAAAATGAGTCATGGCAAATCGGCTGGGAAGGATTGGTAGTGTTTCTTCAATCTTTTTTTTGGGCTTTCTTTCCGCCACCGTGCGTTTTACCATCGGTTTTTTTAGTACTATTGTTCGCATTAGAACTGTTCCCATGTTTCTTAGTACTAGACTGCGATTTTTGCGTTTTATTTTTCTTCAAGTTTTGCGATGTGCTAAAACGTGCAGAAAATGTGGATGCAAGACCGGAGTTAGAACTAGTACTGGATATTGCAACTGTCGGTTCGTTTGGTTTCATCTTCTTCGAAGGTCGTCCTTCTTTTTTGGATTTTTTATTCTTCTTCTTCGGTGGAGTTCCGATCCAATTATTATTTCCAACAACACTGTCTTCGCCAGAAGATTCTTCCAAGTAAATGCGGTTGCGTTTAGAAACTGTTGTTTTCGGCGCAATAGGTGGTGCTTGCGCTGAAGAGGACGAAGACGAGGACGAAGAAGAGGAAGCAGGAACGGTTTGCTGTTGTTTAGAATTGGTTTTCTTCTTTTTGTTATTATTGCCTCGCACCGTCTTCACTTCACCTCCAATAGTTTCCGGAAACATTTCTTCGAGATCCGCTTGAAATTTTGTGTAGTCAGGGTCCCACTTTTCTTTATCGACTATTTTTTTTCCCTTGCAGCGTTTTTCATGTTTCAGGAAATTCTCAACAGCCTTGGACTGTCGCTGACCCGAACCCTGTATAGCAGCTGAATAACTATCGCATTTTCTGCACAAGAATTTACCTTCTAAATCGCGCTTCACATCACTGGGAACGACTATGCATTCAAGTAATGAGTTGTTGTGCTCGCCTGTTATTTTGTATGCGCCTGATTTATTAGTTGCTTTCCAGACTTTAGTGAATTTTCCATCTGCATGGTTTTTTGCATGTTGCACCATCCCGTGAACACTCGCATCAAACGTTTTTTCGCATTTGAAACAATGAAAGCCAATTCCTCTCTTTTCAAAGTCATCTTTGTGCTCCTCGCAGATTTTGTTCACGCCGCGTTGTAGTATTTCCGCTACCTGATTTTCAGCATCTTTGGTAGTACTATTTTTTTCTGCTTCCAATTCAGCCAGATGTCCATGCGCTATACAAAAGTGTTGTTCGAGGTTTTCTTCTTTATGGTCGGCATCGCACAAAAAACAAAAACGCGGACGAAATAAATGCGAATAATAAAAACGATTGCGGTCATTATTTTCCGGTAAATCGTATTTCGAGTTCATTTCTGTTCTCCTTTCAGCTATTTTTTCAGGCGTCGCTTTTTTCCCTTCCTCATAAACTTGAATGGAGCTTTCGATGAACGCTTCTCTGATTAGTCGGTAATACTGTCGCTTTCGTTCTGAGTAAACGCCGTTTATTTCTTTTTCGTCGATGCTAATTGTTGAATCCAGATTCCGGTATTTTCTCTTCTCTCGTATTTGTCGCACAATACGTTTTTTGTTTGCAACCAAAGCGTTGATTGCGAAGGTCGGAATTTTAACTTTATCAACTAAATGGTCTACCACGTTGCTCAGAAAGGTGACGTTTCTTCTTTTTGGATGACTATACAAATACAGTCCTCGAAGATCTTTGTCATCATCGTTTTCATTTTTTTCAACGCGCGGAAATGCCCTGCCAGTTAGTACTAGACGCGGTAAAAACTCATCATCAGACCTCATTATGTGCGCAAAATATTTCACTTGCATGAAAGCGATAATAACTGCAGTTGGCGTTAAGTGGTACCGAAACATTAAATCCTTTAGATTAATTCCTGCCCACTCTCTTTTCCATCTTGGAAAATCGCTGAACTTAGCGAGACAGTTATTTTCAGCAACTTGCATGCGGCAGATTTCTTTCACCGTCCAACTCCGTGCGTCTGCAGCATATAGCAACCCGCTTCTAACATACTGTCCCAAAAGCTCACCGCGAATTTTCAGAGTCAACCGCTTTATTCCCGCTAAATACTTGGCGAAATTATTATACGAAATCCAGACACCCTGCGCGCGCCTGTCGTTATCTTTTTCAATATTCGACCTGACTCCCACAACTCTGCAATCCAATGATAGTATGTTTCCGATTTTTCGTTTTTTTGCGTTTTCGCGCAATCCCGAAAGCGTGATGGCTGTATAGTAGTCCTTCATGCTTTCCGATTCGGGTGGAACTGAATTGATGCCAGTTTCAAATTTCTCAATTTCAGATATTAAGCGTTGATAATCTGCTGACGACACTTGATCATAAAGATAAGTATCATCAGCAAAACGCAAACTCGTCATCTTATGAGTTAATTTGCTGGCGCCTGGCGGTAATTCGTTCCATAGCAGCGATACTATTCTTTTGCGCTCCAACTCAGCAACTCCCTCGCCACCATTTCCCAGTACTAGTTCACCGTCGGATTGGATTTCGAGGCAGTTTGGGGAATTGAGTCGCATAGAACGGAAGTAGTCGATTATGAAGCCGTAGTTGAATTTGAAAGTTTCTGGACTGGCGCTATCCCCTTCTTTTAAACCATTTCCAATACTTATTATATTATCTCCGAATTGGTACCGCGAATTGCGCTGACAGTTAGTAAATGATTTGAACATGTCCGAATCACCGATCCCAACTGCCGCGGCGACTGACAGCACCAACTCCCAGAAGAAGCTTGGGAACGCCTTTTTAAGATCGAGTGATGAAATCAACTGGCTAAAAAAAACGCCAGTGAGATCATATCGATCTGCAGCTTCAAATAAAATAGATTGAATTATGATCAAGTCCCTGCAGCCAGCTCCTGACGCGAAACCAAATTGATCAGACTCTTTGCTTCCACGCGTTTCGCTAAGTTTCATCAACCTTCGAGTGTACATCGCCATGCATAGCTTGATGACAGACCCACCGATGGCGAGAAACCGATAACTTAAATCAAAAATGGAGGAAAAATAGGTCATACACGAACCAAAAGAAACAAGGAAAATTCTAAAAGAAAGAAAGTTATTTGCCCAGAAAATTTGTTGCCCCAAAAGAAATAAAAACCGATCAAAAATTTGGAAAGGGAGGAAGATCAAAAACGATCAAAAAATAGGAACGACTGAATCAATCACACAAAATTTCTGGAAAGGTCAAAACAGGAAAGATTATTTTCAAACAATTTTAATGATACTAAGCACAACATCCTGAACGTGCCCTTGTTTGTCTAAATTTTAAAACCAAATATATGTACTGTCCTTGTCCAAATTAAATATCTCGAGAAAAATCCAAATTTCTTTCCTCTTATTTTTATATGCACAATGTAGAACTATTTTTTGAAAAAAACATGTGAAAAATAGTAAATCTCTTCAGAACTTAAAACAATTAACTCGTAACAGGTACTCGTATTTTATATCCACACCTCATCCTGGTGGTTAGAAACAAAATCTTACATCCACTCTATCACTACAAACAAAACCGGCATCGAAAATGTTATTTTTTTTTTCTCACTTCCTCACTCTTCTGCTACTATTCGTCCACCCAGTCTCACCTTCAACGATCTCCTAACAAACCGCTCATCTACAACGCCCAACCAATCCCACCCGATTGCGCGTCGCTCTCCACTTCATGCGAGTTGTTGTCGTTCGAATTAGTGCAGATCGTAGTCGAGATAGTATCTCCGCGCCAGCTGTGATCGTTCGAATTAGCCTCGTTCAAATTGCCTTCATTCCAATTGTTCCCGTACCGAGTTTCCATTCTCATCCACACATTTTCAAACACATTTTCCGCTCTCCTTAACAAATCGTCCAGGACCCACGGGTCAAAATAGTCCCACTCGTTCCCGGTGTCCTCGTCCCAGCTAAAGCCGTTCCAAATGCCATCATTCATACTCTCGTCACCATATTTTTTAGCTACGTAATTTTTCACTATTGTTTCCTCGTTCTCGTTATCTTCGTTCCATTTGCGCTCGTTCAAAAACGGAGCGTCATTCTGGAGTCTGTTCCCGCCATGGTAAATGGAAGGTGCGTGTAATTTAAAAAATGTTTCAACATCGGGACGTGTCATACGATAGAACGATTTCGGGTTCGAACGAACAGTGGGGTGAGTGTTGTGTAGCACTTTACCAGTGCGACCGATTGAATAGGTATTTTGAATGTAGTAAAAGCACGACAGAATTAAATCTGTGGAAAAAGGTAATAGCGAACCTACGCCAGAATGTATCTCCCGTGCTGACATGAAGTGCTTCAGTTCCTCATGTAACCGTTCTGGCCGTTCTAACCATTTCTGATAGGCTCGTTTCTTTTGCCTTAACCAATTAACTTCATCGCGTATTCGTTTTTTACGTTCTAACCACTCCTTTTCCTCAATTTTCCTCGTCAATTCCCGTTTTTCAATTTCTACCCGCTCATTGTACTCGTATTCTAACATCGCTTTTACCTTTTTGTCGCGCAATGACGGCGAACTATCGCTATTTTGTTTACGACAAAAGCGTTCGGTCCGAAAATACAACTCCTCTCGCGGGTCAGGTCGCGGGTTCACACAAATGGGTTCCTTCGAATTATCTTCGTTCCAAATGCTCGCATTCCCATTCTCGCCAAATTTCTGTATTAATGCATCCAGGAATTCATCGGCAATTTCTCGCTCCTTGCGCTCTGAGACCATGTGTGGTTCTTCTTGCACTCGCTTCTCGCGGCTTAACCGAATAGCTTCTTGAATTTCGTCGCCTATACCTTCCAACGACATCTTTAATGTATTTAACACTTTACAATGAGGGGGGGGTTACCAACTTATTAGAAAAAGGAAAAAAAAGGTGAATATATTTCAAAAAATGAACTGGGGGATATTTTTTCGCGGGGAAAGATGACATGCATCTATTACCAACTGAACAAAAAAAAATGTTAAGAATTGTTTGAACGATTTTCATGATTTTATTGGAATGCGAACAAAATTCTGATAGGATTCGTCGATTTCAAGAAAATTTGATTCAGATGATCCGAACAAAACCACAACCAAAAAAAATTCAACAGATGTCACAACTTAACACTCACCACGAAAAAATTATTTTTGAAACTCAAATACTGATAATTACTAGTCTAAATAAAAACGCTTCAACCGACTGTGAAATTGAAACGGCAACCTGTTTCTACAATTAATCAAACTTTAATGCTCTTTGATTCATGATCTCGCTGCTCTTGCCAGAGTGCTCGACGCTCTATTCACGCCCGCACTACCATTCTGTTGCTGACCATTCCCGCCACTATCAATAGGAGATCGGCTTAAATCCCTGCGCAAGCTTATCGGCGATCCAACCACGGTTATTGACCCACGATTTGCAGTTCGAAACTGCGTGGAAGAAAGGTTGTTTATGT
>Ga0099798_10510_pt1 | contig 12753 bp, 11 predicted proteins | sample Uncmet_Sort29A_1_FD_89870 | JGI IMG/M metagenome (GOLD analysis project Ga0099798, IMG submission 89870) | Marine eukaryotic communities from CALCOFI LINE 67, Pacific Ocean - CN13ID_Sort29A_1 | ecosystem: Environmental > Aquatic > Marine > Oceanic | place: Pacific Ocean: Monterey Bay | collected... | reverse complement strand
TTTAAGCGAGGTGGAACAGCAGCTCGCCGAGGCATCGACAAAGCTCCAAGAGGCGGAAAGCTCACGTGACAATTTGCAGAGCCAGCTCAGCAGCACGCAGTCACAATTTGATGAGATGGATTCGTCTACTCGTAACCAAACCGACACATTACAGCGTGAACTAGAGCAGGCGAAGAATGAGTTAACCCAGGCGAAGTCCGAGATTGATCGCATGACATCTGAACTCGAATTTGCTGCGGCACGCCCGGAGGTCAGTCCAGAATTCCAAGGGCAGCTCGATGAGCTGCAGGGCAAGTACCAAGCTGCCGAAGCTGCGCGTCAAGAGGCTCAAAACGCGCTGGAAGCAGAGCAGGCTGAGACTAAGACCAAGATGGACAATGCCATGGCTAAGTATCAGGCTATGATTGATGAGGGCGAAGCCGTCGCGCAGGCTCGAGCAATCGCGGAGTCAAACCTCGCGCAACTCCAGGAGTACACCGACAAGATCAAAAACCACATGGACAATGTTCTCTTACCCGAGGCCGAGACGAAGGACACTCAAATTGCCGAACTTAGCACGCGAGTTGACACTCTTACGCAAAATAATGCAGATTACGAAGCTCGCTTGAATGCCGCGCAGCAGGGTCAGGAACATCTTGCGTCTGAGGAGCTCAACCAGGCTCGCGCACAAGTTGAAAAGTTGACCAGTGATAACGATCAGCTCCAACAGGAACGTGGTCAGTTGCAGCAAGAAATTCACGACGTTAAGGAGAAAGAGCATCGCGAAAATCAAGCGAGTCGCGCTGAAATCGCTAGTTTGATTGAGCAAGTTAATGGTTTGGAGGAGCAGCTACAGCAGCAGCAAGATAGTTCTAACGCTGTCGGTGGCGAGATTGAGCAAGTTCGAGCGCAGTTACAGGAGGCTCAAGCAACGGCGCAAGCACGCCAGCTGGAACTTGACCAAACGCGTGCTTTGATGGAATCATCTCCTAGTTCCGGTGATGTTGAAGGCCTTCGTCAGCAGCTTACGGACACGCAGACTCAGCTTACCAACGCGCAGAACGCCGTGAGCGAGCATCAAGCCGCTACAAATACCGCAAATTTGGAGCTTGAGCAGACGCGTCAGCTCTTACAGGCTGCGCAGGCGCAGGGTGGTTCTTCTGAGGAAGTTGAAGTTTTACGCCAACAATTAGCACAGGCTCAAGAGGCTGCACAGAGCAGTTCCGCCCAAGCGCAAGACGCTTCCAACCAAGCGCAGACAACCATCCAGCAGCTCAACATCGATAACGAAAAGTTACAATTTCAACTCGACGAAGCACAAGCTGCCGCGAGAAACACCGGCCTCGAGCTGCAACAAACCCGCGATCTTCTTCAATCCGCTCAGAACCAAGGCGGTGGTGGTTCCAACGAAGAAGCCGATAATTTACGACAGCAATTATCCCAGGCACAGCAGGAGCTCCAAGCGACCCAGGCACAACTCCAATCCGCCCAGAACCAAGGCGGTTCTAACGAGGAGACAGATAATTTACGTCAACAATTATCCCAGATGCAGCAGGATCTCGAATCGACTCAGGCTCAACTTACCGAGGCGCAGCAGGCCGCACAACAGCCCCGAGCTAGTGCCGGTGCCGGCGGCGACACCGCGGAACGTAAGTTTTTTTCTTTTTTTTCATCAATGACATGATTTTTTATGACATTTGTCTTGGCATTTCTTTAAATCAGCAAGTATTTAATTCCTATCGTTTGCCAATAAAAAATAATTAGTTGAAGAAGAGCTTGAGGAGTACCGACAGGAACTCGAGGGTGTGACGTCCGACTTGAAGGAGTCCAAAAATCAAAATGCTGAGCTCATTGCCAAATTGCGAGACTTCGAGGACCGCCAGGGCTCCCCGTCGAACGCCGATGAATTGATGAAATACAACGGCGAGTTGCGTAAGTTTTTTATTCGAATTTCTTATTTATGATGAAAATCTTCAGCTGTAGCGAAAATCTTAGTTTGTTAAATTTTATTTTTACCAATGTTTTCCATTATTTCAACAAATTGTCGAATTGTAGGTGATGAGTTGGAGAAGGCAGAGGAGAAACTCAGGAATTACGATCAAGTAATGAAGATCAAGGATGTCGACGACGTACTTTTATTTTTTACGAACGAGTTTCAATGACAAATGTTTCCAAAATCAATTATATCGAATACTAATTCATCGTAATTTCGTTCGAATTCGATTCAAATTTTGTTTTTTTGCAATCTTCTTCTGCAGCAAATCGAAGCGAATCTTGTAGAGCAGGGCGCCAGTGCCGAGGATATCGTAGAGCACCTCAAGCAAAAAATCCTCCACAAGGAAATGGCACTGTACGATTTTTTATTTTCGAACCATTCTTACGAATTAAGCTACCAATTTATCAAGTTACACGCAAACGATTACGCAATTTTGTCGATGTTCCATCAATTTAATTTTCAAAATATCCAAAAATAGTCGCCAGTATGTTGCTAGTAGTCAGGAGGCCATGGATTCGATTCTTGCGGAAAAGACTTTCGCGGAAGCTAAGTTGGCCGAGTACATTTTTTATTTTCATGCTCTCAAAATTTTTAAGAATTTTAAATAATATTTTTTGATGTTGAGCGTCATATATATATATATATATATATCATCGACACCATGTCGAATTTGAAATTGTTACAACAGGAGCCAAGAAGAGAATCGGCAGCTGCGAGGTGCCGCCGCACCTGCGAGCCCTGCACAAGGCCAGGGTCAGAGTCCGGTTCAAGCTCGAAGTCCCTCGCCGCCCCCACCACCACCGCCTCAGCCACCTCAGCAAGAAGAGGAACCGCCGGCTCAAGATTTGGACCTGTCTTAATTGATTCTTCCCATACACCAGATTTATTTTTTACGTCTCTTTAGATCATACCAGAATCATTTTTTTGTAGAGACGACAATTTTATTTTTACTCAATAATTTCAGCATTTTGCCATTACATTTCACGCGCGTATTGTGCAAGTCACAATGCGCGGCATCAAGAAACATCACCACACAATTTAGTTTTACGAAAAAATTAGATTTTGATTACACATAATTTGGAAACATGTTACTTGTAATTTGCGCAAAACGAATTTAACGAAAATCTTCGTCGCGTTATCAACTTGATTGCATTCGATCCAGCACACACAATTTTCAAGTTGGCGCAATCAGCATTTTAAATGTTACAAAAGTTTTACGAAACTTCAATTATTTGAATTTTGAACAAGACACAAGAATTGAAATTCGACGTTTACAGTTACAACAGCGAGTACATCAAAGACGATTCGAGTCCCCAATTACGTCAATGTAAATTACTACTAACCGTGACAAATTTAAATTTGATTTTGAAAATAGATTTCCAGGTCACATCGCCATTCGGTTACGCGTTCATTTTGTTCAATATTGTTCGAACACGTGAAATTGGGATTCATGTTTGCTGTAAACTACAATGTAATGCGTGTCAAGATGTGTGTACCGTGTAGAAGTGACACAGCATTCGAACAAACACGCGTGCATCTGCGTGTTTGTTCGAAAATCGAGATTCCTAGGTTCTAACAAATTAAGTATCGTGTAACAGAAAATGCAGATTCGGTGAAATTATCAAGAATCTTTCATCCCCCTGCCTTAAATTTGTAGTACTCACGGTATTTACTTCATCAAAAAAAAAAAAGATTGACGATTCTAATTGCACGCATCTTTCCTGGATTATTAACATTATTTTTCCACATTATCTTGCCCACAATGCACGCCTACACAAACATTGCATTTCAACTTCTTCGCAACAAAATTTACGGGGATTGGTTTTTAAAAATATATCAACCAGCGGTTGTGTATTATTACATAAATATCTTCTTAATTACAAAAAGATTCCAGGAGCGTAAAAACGTAACATTAAATCAGACGTTGGTATTTCAGAATGACGAATGCTCATGTCCTTAGTGGTTTGACCGGTGATCAGTCCGCCGAGCAATATCTCCGCCAGTTGCAGCGCAAGACCATCGTTGGCAGGGACAACGAGGTGCGTCGTGTCTTGGGGGAGGTCAAGATGCGCATCGAAGAGGCCGTATTGTTATTTTTCATTTCAGTGTAATTACTAATCATCAAAATTAATTATCAAAATTTGTTGTCGAAATGTTTTTAATATTCAAAAATAATTCGTGGAATAATTTTGTCTTTGAACCAGGCGGCCAAGGGAAAGGAGTCTTGCATGCCGTTCTATTTGAAACCGGGTGCTGGCGGACCTTATGTTCCTGAAGTTAAGGCCGCTTTGGTCTCTGCCGGTTTCAAGGATTGCTCCGTTAGCATTGCTGATAATTTTCGCACTTCCGTACACGGGCATTATCTCATCAGCAACCTCAAATGGGACGCCGCTTCCATCGCCGCCCACGTCGATAACGCCCCTGACCCCAACGCTACCGGTCTCGAAGGCAAATGCCCCATCTGCTACGACGACAACGTCAAGCTGATGGCTCTAACGCCGTGTGGCCATACCATCTGCACTGGATGCGCTGGTGACTTTGTTGGAAAGGAATGTCCCCACTGCCGCCAGATGGTTTCTGGTGTCCAAGGCGTCTTTCCCAGCTAAGCGCACCAAAAGTTCTTCAACGTTGAAATCAAACCACGAAAATGAAAATACATTAAAAATATTCTTATCGAAATATATTCCGTCATGTTACACATATTGTCAATCGACATGAAGTCACTAGTTAATTTCAAACTCAATCACCATGAGCGCCACGAAAAACTACAATGCATCGTTTACTCGAAATAATCCCAGTAGCACAGAATTTACCCATAAAAACTATCGAAGTATCACAGATTTACCCATAATTATTCTACAAAATCGAACAGAAACCCACAACTTCACAAATCACAATAATATTTCGCGCCAGCTTCGCCGTTCGTTTTTGTGTCGCTTCTCTAGTTTCGTAATGTTTGCTGCCCAGATGGGAATCAGTTGTTCGATGTAAAAAAGTGTCAAGTATTGTGGCATGCTTAATGCGTGCCAAGATGTGTACCACGTGCAGAAAGTGACAAAGCATCTTTCATCTTTTTTTCGAAAATCGAGATTCCTAGTTTCTAACAAATAATATCGTACGGCAAAAATTCAGATTCGATTACGTTACGCAACATCTTTCATCTCTCTGCCCTAATTTTTTTGCATACATGATTTACGATTCGTGATTTTAATTACATGCGTCTTTCTTGACCGGCATTGTCAACATTATCTTCGTCTATATCCACCAGCGGTTATGCATTAAGTACCACATAATTTTCTTCAATACAAAACGATTGAAACGTAAAACGTAAAATTAATTCAGACATTGTTATTTCAGAATGGCGAACGCTCATCTTCTCAGCTCTCTTATTGGTGACCAGTCTGCCGGCGATTTCTTGCGCGGATTGCTCAACAAGTCCACCATTGCCAGCAACGCTGCCAGGGACAAGGAGGTGCGTCGTGTCTTGGGGGCGGTCAAGAATAAAATCGAAGATGTGGTATTGTTTGTTTTTATTTCCATGTATCAAAATGTTTTGTCTAAATGTTTTGATTTTTCTTGCTCGTAGAGTTTCAGTTGAAGTATTAACGCAACTAAAACAGTGCCATTTAATTTAGTGGAACATTTTTGTCTTCCAGGCGGCCAAGGGAAAGGAGGTTTGTGGTCCGTTCTATGTGAGCCCGGGTCGTGACGGCCCGTATGTTGATGATGTTACGGCCGCTTTGCACTCTGCAGGCTTCAAGGATTGTGGCGTTGGCCTTTACAACAACAGAGGCCATTCATGTCATGGGCATTATCACATCAAAGGAATCAAATGGGACGCCGCCTCCATTGCCGCCCACGTCGACAACACTCGCGACCCCAACGCCACTTCTCTCGAAGGCAAGTGCCCCATCTGCTACGATGACGATGTCAACCTGATGGTTTTAACTCCGTGCGGACACACGGTCTGCACCGAATGCGTTGGTGATTTCGTTGGCAAGGAATGTCCGAACTGCCGCCAGATGGTTTCTGGTGTCCAGGGCGTCTTCCCCAGCTAAGAACACCAAAAGTTCTTCAACGTTGAAATCAAACACACGAAAATCAAAATACATTAAACATTGAACATTGAACAATGTTCTTATCAAAATATATTCTATCAAGTTACACATATTATTTAATATTCGACATGAAGGCACTAATGAATTCCAAATTTTACATCACCATGAACGCCACGGAAAATTACAATGCATCGTTTACTCAAAATTATCCAAGTAGCATTATGAATTTACCCATAAATTATCGACGTCACACAAAAGTTACCCATAAACACTATCGAAGTATCACAAAGTTTACGCATATGTCCACAAAATCGATCACAACCACAACTTCACAAACCGCAATAATATTTTGCGCCAGCTTCGCCATTCGTTATTGTGTCGTTTCTCTAGTTCGTAATGTTTGTTGGCTAGATTTGAATCAGTTTTTCGATGTGAAAACGTACCAGGTACATGACATAATTATCATCTTTCATTTTTTACGTTTTAATGCATTGTCTCGAAAATCGTGATCCTTACAAGTATCTACATAAAGACGTACAATCTAAAATTGCAAATTCAAAGTGCGACAACATCTTGCATCTTTCTGTAGTAAATATTCGACACAATTTCAACAAGAATGCAATTGTACGATTCTAATCTATCTGTATGTTCTTTTGGTACTTGCCGGTGAAATCTCCATCGGTTTCTGCCATCCGTCGACATTTCTACATCAACCATTTTGAATTTCAACGCCACATTGCGATGTTCAATGTTTTTTAGCGGTTGTGTTTGATCACAAAAAATATTTTGTGGCTCGTTAATTTACGAAAGTTAGTGAAGTAAAACAAGTCAAGTTGACAAAATTATTAATTTGAAATTCGTAGGATGACTGACGCGGAGAATCTCAATCTCCTCACTGGCGGCGAAGCCAATTATGTGGTCTCGTTAAAGGAAAAGGCGGCACTTGGGCGGCGTCATGAAGTGCACAAGGCCTTGACAAAAATCCGTGGAAGCGTCGAAAGCATGGTACACATAACTCGTCATGTCGCCATCAAATGTTTCCATTCATGTCCATTATAAATTATTTCTGATTTTTCAAAAAGTAATTAATTAATTACATCCAATTAGAATCGTAAATCATAAATATTGACAAATCATTTTCATAGTTTTGATGCAATCAGTAAATTAAATTTTTTTGATAATTATTTATAGTTCGAAGTTTTTTAGAGTTTGGCATTCGTCGGTATGGTCGAAAATTATCAATTCAATAGTTTCATTGTGTCGTTTGCGTAGGCGTCAAATGGAGGAAATCACATCGACGAAGTGGAATATTGGTTGGATAGTAATAGTCATGCCGTCAATTTCGCTGTTGTTGCTGACGTTAAGACCGCATTGGTCTCTGCCGGTTTCAAAGATTTTAAGGTGACTCACACTCAAATTAATCATCACTGGCTTACCATCCGCGAACTCAAGTGGGATGGCGCCAACACCAACATCAACGCCAACGCCACCGGCCTCGAAGGAAAGTGCCCCATCTGCTATGACCACAACGTGAGTATGATGGCACTCACTCCGTGCGGACACACTATCTGCACCGGGTGCATCGGTAACTTCGTCGGAAAGGAATGCCCGACTTGCCGCCAGATGGTTTCTGGTGTCCAGGGCGTCTTCCCGAATTAACCGCCCGCTCCTACTCTGAAGATGCATTCTTCGTCATGTTCAAGTCCACCATGTCGCGCTACAATTCATCAACAACATGTTTAAATCAAAGAATCAGACCACGAACCTACCTCGTTTACTCAATATTATCGAAGCCGCACAAAATTTACCCATAAAAACAATTGAAGTAATTTAGCTCAGAATTTACTTATATGTCCACAAAACCGAACAGAAACCCACAACTTCACAAGTCACAGTAATATTTTGCGCCAGCTTTGTCATTCGTTTTGGTGTCGTTTCTCTAGTTCGTAATGTTTGTTGATCAGAATTGAATCAGTTATTCAATGTAAAAAAGTGCCAAGTATTGTGACACAATAATCATCTTTCATCTTGTACGTTTTAATGCATTGTCTCGAAAATCGTGATTCCTACAATTATCTACATAAAGACATGCAATCCAAAATTGAAAAATTCACAGTGCGACAACATCTTGCATCTTTCTGTAGTAAAGATTTGATATTCAACAAGAATGATATTGTAATTACGATTCTAATCTGTCTGCGTCTTTCTTTGTTGCCACTCGGTCAAATTCCATTTACGATTTCAATTTCGTCGGATGTTTCAAACCACATCTACAAATTTAGCGGTTGTGTACATCACATAAATTAGACAGAATATTTATTCTTACGAAGCATTTACAACGAATCATCGAGTAAGTCGGACAGGTCACATTTAAAAGATGACGGATGCTCAGAACCTGAACACCCTCACTGGAGGCACGGCCAATTATGCGCAATCTTTGAAAGAGAAGGCTGCACTTGGAAGGCGTCCTGATGTGCAGACAGTTTTGGCTGAGATTAACCAGAAAGTCGAAAAGGCGGCGTCGAATGGAGAAAATCGTACCAATGTTCAGGTCGACCTGGGTTTCGATATGGCAGATGTTTGTCAACAGAACAAAATGAGTGGCGTTGAAAACGATGTGCACCGTGCATTGGCTTCTGCAGGTTTCATTGATTTTGAGATCCATATTGCGCCCGTTAACCATGGCGAATGTTGGTTTTTGATCAAAAATCTCCAATGGGATTCCGTCGGCACCGGTGGCAGTATCGACGCCAACGCCACCGGTCTCGAAGGAAAATGTCCCATTTGTTATGACGAAAACGTGAGCATGATGGCACTCACTCCGTGCGGACACACCATCTGCACAGGATGCATCGGTAACTTCGTCGGAAAGGAATGCCCGACTTGCCGTCAGAACGTGTCTGGTGTCCAGGGCGTCTTCCCAAATTAACCACCCGCTCCTACTCTGAAGATGCATTCTTCGTCATGTTCAAGTCCACAATGATTCGCCCTACAATTCATCAACAACATGTTTAATTCAAAGAATCAGACCACGAGCCTACCTCGCTTATTCAATATTATCGAATAAAAACAATTGAAGTAAATTTAGCTCAGAATTTATTTATATGTCCACAAAATCGAACAGAAACCGACAATTTCACCAATCACAATGATATCTCATGCCAGCCTCGCCATTCGTTTTGGTGTCGTTTCTCTAGTTCGTAATGTTTGTTGATCCGGTGTGAATCAGTTGTTCGATGTAAAAACGTGTCAGGTATTGTGACATAAAATATTATTCGTCATCTTTTGCGTATTAATGCATTGTCTCGAAATTCACGATTCGTACAATTATCATATGTCATATTTAAGTACCGTCCCTAAGCAAATGAATGACATATAGTGGCTCACTAATTCTTTGTAGGTGACCCAAACTGGGCTCATATAGAACATCAGGATAAAACGTTCCCAACAAAACAAAACAAATATTCGACATTCAAAAAGAATGATAATTATTGTACGATTCTAATCTGTTTGTATGTTCTTCCCTTGGTGCATGTCGGTGAAATCTCATTGACATTGCCAATATTCATATTTATTTCTAACGTTCATATCCAAATCGATTTCATCTATTGCAATTGGCAATATCCACATTCATTTCTTTAAACGTTCATATCCTTTACGATTTCAATTTCGTCGAATGCTTCAAACCACACATCTACATTTTCAGCGGTTGTGTAAATCACATTACTTATAATTGCAGATTACAGAATATTCAATAATTCGTAGTAATTATCGCACGAAAGTTTTCGAAGGAATCATTTACTTAGAAAGCTGGCGAGTTTACATTTTCAAGATGACGGATGCTGCGAGCCTTAACATCCTCACCGGAGGTAATGCCAATTTTGCGCAATATATGAAAGAAAAGGTTGCAGCTGGAAGACTTCCGCTTGTGCAGAAAGTTTTGGCTGAGATTAACCAGAAAGTCGAAGCGTCGGCGATGAATGGAACCAAGCTTGATTATGCGTTTGTCAGATTGGATAACGCGAGTTATTCCCTCTTGGCTGCCGTTGAGAAAGATGTAGAATGCGCTTTGGTTTCTGCTGGTTTCACTGGTTTTAAGATCATGATCAATAGCGGCGGTAACTGCTATGTGAGCCGCAGGAGTTTGTATTTTGTTGTTGAATTTGCTCCAGTTGAGACTACAGAGTAGTTACAGTAACCGAACTACATAGTAGCTAAGCCATCGAGGAAATTATCAAAGCATTTCCGCAATTTTGAATCTTTTTACCATTTGTACAGCGTTGTGCACACAATTCCCGAGTAAATTTTTTACTACGAATAATTTCCATCTTAGATCGCTTGTACCGCCATTACGAGCGCGTACCTAATCCAATTAGAATCCGGCAATTGTCAAATGGCAATTGAAAGCTACTCGAAGAGTTAGAATGTAAAAGCAAGAAATTTAAACCACAATTTCACAATTAATTACTCGCAAAAATATATGTTCGTTCCGCGTTTGTCATTCGTTTCCGTAGTCGCGTGCCTTAAGTGTCTGTAGTCCTCGAATCGTGTTGAATGTGTTTAAAGTGACGTATAATTAAGTGTTGATCATTGTACACGACGGAAAAAGCAGAAAGGTTTAAATGTTTCGAAAATCCGCATCGAGACATTTGACAGTATGCAGCGAACAACATTTGCAAATAGTTAAATTTGAATTTGGATTTAGCAATTTTGTACAATCTAAAATGTCCACCTTAATTAGTCCAAAAAAATAAAATTCCAATCGAGCAAACCGAAACGAAAAGTAACGTAATCGTCGTGAACATCACACAGATCACGATAATTTACAATTTTCCGCAATCCATTCAACGTATCGATTGCCACGGTTCATTTTTCCATTGACTAATTAACTAACACATTTCCGAAATGGCAAAAAGTCAATCACACGCACATACATGCAACTTGCACGTACCTATTTCTACAAATTGATATATTTTTGCACATTGACGATCGGCAGATTGATCATTTTTATTTTTTTATTTTGAAATTGTTGTTTGAAAAGGCCGACGCTCAACTTTAATTTTTGAACATTGTATTGTTGACATGATTGTTTCTCGCACAGTAATAATTTGGCTTTCCATTTTACCGCAGTGCTTACTCGCTCTAAAATGTGTTACCCAGAGAGTCAGCGGTGGTGATTTTTCTTACGAGCCGGCGCCGGAACCACATTCTAACGTTGTCTCTACCACCAAGATTGCTGATTCGGATGTTACCAGTTCCAACGTCGACGATTTTACACCGTCGACCGACAGCGGTTCTGACGCCATTGATGCTCACGCACCGCTAAACGACGACGAAGATGATGGTTACGCAGTTTTTGAAATGATAAACGGCAGAGTTGAATGCGGTCGGGAGGCTAGATTGCTTAAGCAAATTGCAGAATTATCGGAGCAAGTGAAAGCGACTAAAATTCGCACAGAGCAGCAAGTAAAAGCGTGTAAAATGCGTGCGGAATCGTTACAGACGGCATTAAAAATTTCGCAGGCTCGTGAACGGGAGTTAGAGATGCAGCTTGAGAAATTTAAATCGTCGCGGCCAACAGCTTTAGATTTAGATCAAGTTGAGAAGGAGGCGGCGGGAACTTCTGATAAGGCGCGTGCCGAGGAGATCATCAGTGCTCTCAAGCAGGCCGTTAGCGTTGGGTACGGCGAGGTTGGTCACGCTCTTAAAGTTGTCCTGGCGGCAATTGAGAGGGCATCCAAAGTGGGGCTAACTCGTATCGAATCGCTTGATGTTTTGCCGTATAATCAAGATCGTGCTAGCGCAGCGATCGCTACAAACATCCAGGCGGCCTTACAGGATTTCGGATTCGAGAATTGCAACGTGCTTTTACGCCCTACTTACAGCTGGACCGACATGGCCCACGAGCACGTGTACCACATTTCGGAATTGAATTGGAGTGCTCTTCGAGAAGTTGCGGCGAGCGTTGCACCATCGCTGCCGCCACCCGTGCCCGCTACCGATTTGGACTAGAGATTCTTATGATTCATTCTTGAACTACATAATTACCAGTTTCATGCTTGGGTTGTTGATCTTTTACATCGCCCTTGTGGTAGGCACATTGCGATGAAGGGCGCATTCGAACGATTACTTATTGAATCGCGTTGGAGCCATTTTCCATGGTATTTGATTTCGTATTTTGAGGGGACCATTGAAATTTGAATAATAGCACGATTGAATTTCGAAATGTCATTTTCATGTTGTGTCCGATGGTTAGTCGTTGTTTCCGTCATATGATTCGTATTTTGGGTAGTGAGTTACAATTGTTGTTGTGCTTGTGTCAGGTGGAAGTTTGTAACAATGTGCTGTCGAATCTAACGTGTCGTGAACATCCTGCCACATATATTTACCAGTCACCCAAAACGAAACCATTCACGATTTATTTTCAACGTTACATTCGAATATTTTGAACCGCCAGATCTTATTTATCATCAAGTTCATCATCGATTGCCACGATATATGCCACACAATTTCTCGTCTGAATCATCGCCATGCGCAGTAAGTACCCCAACAGCCATCACAACTTGCCACAACAGCAATCTTAATCTTCAATCTTGTTTGATCAGAAAATAATATTGAGCCGCTTCAAAAATAATTTAAGTCTTAATTTTACGAAACAATTGAAGCACAATAATTATAAAGTTCGAAGTTCTTACAATTTCCACACACTCGAAGTCGAAT
>Ga0099798_10509_pt1 | contig 12762 bp, 16 predicted proteins | sample Uncmet_Sort29A_1_FD_89870 | JGI IMG/M metagenome (GOLD analysis project Ga0099798, IMG submission 89870) | Marine eukaryotic communities from CALCOFI LINE 67, Pacific Ocean - CN13ID_Sort29A_1 | ecosystem: Environmental > Aquatic > Marine > Oceanic | place: Pacific Ocean: Monterey Bay | collected... | reverse complement strand
CCTCCATTTTTTAGCTTCCGAAAGCTTTCACAGCGAGGTTTTAATGCTTTCAGACAAATCCAGTTGTTTTTTTCTTGAAATAAAGGTCGAATTTCGCTCCAAAATCAGCTACCGGTTCGACATCTTCTCAATTATTTACGAGTATATCAAATTACATTGGAAAGCTACGTATAACATTGGGATTTTGGTCAATGGTTAATACAAGTAAGGAAACTCGTGCTGCGACTTACTACTCGTTACTAATACTAGATAGTCCCGCCTCAAAATCCCACCCGTGTCATTCCCAATCTTCCCATTGTGATGCTACCAAGGAATACAATCGTTCGAATCTTTATAATATCATTGATCAAGATCCCCCTTCAATACAGTGTCACAATACGCTTTGTTTCTTTTATTTCTTCTCTTTTTTTTTGATTCTGAAGGTTCAAATTTCCCAACAATAGATTACAAACGTTCGAATAGCATACAGATAATATGATGGTTTACAGAATTTGCTATCTGCTGTGGACATTGGGAATTCCTCATGTCCACGGATTATTTTCTATGTATTTTATCAAATCCTGCATCTGATTCAGTCGTTCTTCACCCCAAACTTGCGCTCGTCCCATTCTTTGCCCCTCTCCTGAACCTCCTCCACCTCCATCCCCAGAATTATCCATTTCAATATCAGACATCCCTGCTCCTTCATTCCCCAATCCAAACTCTTGTATTACCCCTCTCCACTTTTTATAATCAGCCGAGGTGGGGTTGTTCACTTCAGTGGGATACCTGTAATTTGAGAGAATTTCACAGGATGAAAGGGGAATGGGAATTGGAAAATTATTAGAAATCGGAAATGAGAATCGGCGATCAGACTCGGGGTTGAGCATCGGGACTAGAGATCGGGACTAGAGATCGGGACTAGAGATCGGGACTAGAGATCGGGACTAGAGATCAGAATTAGAGATCGGTATCAAGGACCAGAGTGGATAGAAGCAATTCAATGACTTACAGGCTTTCCAATGCTTCCTCCAAAGCATTAGTGTGGTTCCTTCGACTTTTTCGAAGCAATGTCACCATCGCAGCGTTGGCCTATATGATGGAAAAGGAAACATCTGGAATCGCAGTTTTGCCGCAATACATATGGAAACCAGGTACAACGTTTAGCTTTGTCTTAGACTTTATCTTTACTCTTGAGCCTGTGCTTGCTTTGCTTACCGATCCTAGTTTTTTCTCCAACGCTACGCTCTGTTGGAGATACGCTACATGATCTTTCCCCTTCTTCGCTTCAAACAGATTCGACACTTCAGCAATCAGACCTGGAAACACATTACCATTGTAATACAGAGGTAGAAATTTGAAAAGATATAACTCCGGGGCTGTTTTTACATTCGATTCAACAATGAAGAGTGAATTCTGATGAGACTTGTCTATCTCACTCTTGGCAATGATTGGATAGCCAATCGTAAATACCAAGCGACTGGTGCACTGCATCCATTCTTCTTATGAGTAGGTTGCATCTTTCTAGCTCGTTCAGATGGATGTAAATCAACATAAGTAAAACGTAAAATTCTCCTATCTTATCCATACTCGTCCCTTGACCCATTATTGTTGAACCATCTTCAATCGAAACGGGCGGCAGGGCTGTGGGGAAAGGACAGATTTGGAAAGCACGATGTTCTTGTACAATTGACGAAAGAAGTAAACCCTACGCTTTGATATTTGACAGGGGAATATCGCGGTATTGTGATGTGGCAGGCTCACAAGAACCGCTAGCACTTACTATCGGGTCCCGATCTCATTTCTAAATCCTCGCACTGCGAACAGATATCTCGTATTGAGGCTTCACTGCTATTCCCACTTAACGCTCCTATTATCCTGTCGATCTCCGAGGATTTATCGTGAACGTTTTGCACGACCATCTTGACTCTTAAAAGTTGATAGGAGAAACAAACGATACCTTAATAAGTCTTAACCAATGACCATGCACTCATGCACTAAGAAATACGCAACCCACGGTGATATATATTTTTGCCCCACGGTGAAACTATCTGGGCTGGCTTTCTTGAAACAACTTATAGAGTCTTGAGTCTCACTTGCACACAACACATAGAGGATACAGGGCAAAAAAGGTCTTTCGTTTCACAATATTTCCTGAACAGTTTACCATTTGCTTCTCAATTCGATTCAATTCTCCACAACATAAACACAATTCGATTCTAATTCCTTAAATCCATCATAATCAATTCTGATTTAAATTTTAGGAGCTATACACGCCCGAAATTGGGCCTACTACATTGTACAAACCACTTTAGTAACGAATGTTACTTCTATGCCGAGACTGTATATTGACTGGCTCACCCACCCCATATGCGGCCGTTTACCGTATGCTTACTTGTTTTACCTCGTCTGACTTGATGCCAGTATCTCTAAAATTTCCTGTTCGCTACAATTCTTACACTTCAATTTTGCACGCTCTGTGCTCTTAATTCCGTAAATTCTACCTTTCATAAATGGCTCCCACTATTGGGAAAACAAGACAATTCTGTAATAGATCATTGTAATCGTAATTTTTTCTATCTAGTGACCTAGACCTTCTATTGAGAATGGAATACTATGCGTTCTCTATTTCTTCTGGCATCTCGTGCCCTTTCAAAACTGATATTTATTTCGTCTAAAATAGGTATTTCTTCAATTCGAGTTCTTCTTATCTATTGCAATTCTCACATTGCGCATGAATAAGCGCTATCTATGCGATGTTTTCTTTGAATTCTGTATGATTTACTTCGTATTGTGATATATGGCCTATTGCTTGGCCTTGTCAACATTGATGATATTCAATCTGTAAAAATAATCTGTAAAAACGTATATCTTATTTGATAAATCTGGATCCAATTCTTAAACAACTCCATAAACATGCGATAAAACAATTCATATTCTCTAAATACGCCTGCGCAGTGCAAGGCTTGCGTGAGTTTGAGTTTCTGTAGGTAACTTGTATAAGTTGTAAGTTGTATCGTTCTCTTTTCATTTTGAGTTCTCTGTATTGCTGACCATGCAATTCGTATTTACTATTCTATTCGAGTAATTTATAAAATCGTGTTAGTTTCAATTCGTATCCGTTTCGCCAGTGAAGTTGCAAGGCATAGGCATTCGTTCCCTACAATCCGTCGTCGATGACTATCTCGTAATCTGCCCGTGCAACGTTTTCTTGGAGACCGATTCCGGGGACGATAATGTCAACTCTCCCACTTGGTTTCACCGTGGAAACTTTTGCGCCTTCATACTATTGACGGACAAAATATCGAGTTTTTGGTTTTCGAAACCACTATTCAAAAGAGGGAAGGGCAATCGAAAAAGGGGAATGAAAAAAGAAAGTGCAAAGAACGAAATAAGTACCAACAAACTCGGAATTTTGTCCGTCAATATACGAGCTGCCGTCGAGCATATGAACGTGGTCTCCAATCACTGGCTTGATATGGAATTCCTTCGCATTCTTCCGAATCCTCGCATGAATGTCCACATCCTGTAACAGCGATGCTTGTGGGGCTTTTGGTTGTGGTTTGAGTTTGACATCGTGGTTTTTGATCTTGTGTTTGATGCCAATTCCTGGCACACTGATGTCAACGGAACCGTCATCATTCACCTTCGCGATTTGAGCGCCAGAATAACGTTTATTCTTCACAGAAACATGATCTCCAACCGTGAAGATCTGAGTTTTCTCCAATAGAGCCGTATCAGGTTCAATTTTCTCAACATCTCTAAAAGGAACGCTTCTTTGCACGCCAATGCCGGGGATTTTGACATCAACTCCTAATTGAGACAAGCCTGCGACTTGAACGCCAACGATTGAAGGAGAAGTTTTCAATTTGATCTTGTCCCCAATCTCCAAACCATGCATTTGCTCATTCCTGAACGCCTCCAAGAGCCCTGTAGAATAGAACTCGCTAATGGACTTTCCAAAATAGACGGGTCGTGCAAATTTTCCAAAATGAAGCATTTTTACTAGAAAAAATCCCTCTAAAACGTGCGTTTTAAGATGCATTTGAAATGCTTATTATGCGTGTCCCGTTTATTTTGGAATGTCCATTAGTTGGTTTCCTTCGATTATCGACGATTTTCCCGACTTCTTCTTTTTGTGCGGGGGCTTTGACGTGTCCGTGCGGAACATCTTCCCCAACGTCTTTCCCAATCACATTCACCACCTCCTTCGGTGAATCGTCCCCACTCTTTTCCCCTGGAGCCTCCTCACTTCTACGGATCTTGTTGTGATGTCCGGATCCCTCGACTTCTAGGAGAGAGTCAGATTCACTTCCTGTTGCAGTTGAGTCATCATTTACATTCCCCATCCTGTCGTGATAGCTCTTTGTCTTATAGCTGTCGTGGTTGGATAGAGTGGAGGCGTGGAGGTTGTTAGAGACTGTTCAAAAACTGAATAATTTTACAATCCGTAAAGGATAAAAAAAGGAAAAACAAACGAATTTTACGGATTGTAAAATTATGAGGTTTTTGAACAGGCAGTTATGTTTTCTCATGACGTCGGTTTCAATTTGTTCCATTTTCAATTGGGCATCCACCCGATCGCTTTCACTCAACGAACTCCCTTGCTCCCAACGATTGAACGAATCCATGCGGTCCCTGGAATTTGAAAGAGAAGTTGGAAACGCAGAGTATTAGCATTGGCAAAAAGAAGACCAAGCCTAAGGTCCAGGATAGCGAATACTCGGAATAGAATAGCGAATTGAATACCAATCATCCAACTCGGGATCCCTGGCAGTGGTGTCGATGTGTCTATCCTCCAAATAGCTACTAATCTCATTGTTCACGGCACCAGGAATATAAGGAGAGTCTTCACGGACGTCGTGGATTGCTGTCAGAAGGAAACGATTCTCGAATGGAAATAGAGGTCGCAATTCAGCAATTCAGATTCAACACATTGGAGATTCTCCACGAAAGAATTTAAGCGATTAGTCATCTAATTACTCATCTACTGTTCAAGTTTTACGACAGTGTTACGTTCAGGCTGTTGTTCCCTTCTTTCAGGCCTTCTGCGTTCGCCTTGTTCGAAAAAAAAAATCAAAAAAAAAATCAAAAAAGAATCAAAAAAATCATTTTACGTTCAGGCTGTTGTTCCCTTCTTTCAGGCCTTCTTCGTTCTCCTTGTTCGAAAAAAAAAATAAAAAAAATAAATAAATAAAAAAAAAATCCTTTTACGTTCAGGCTGTTGCTCCCTCCTCTCGGGCCGTCTTCGTTCGCCTTGTTCAACGAAGGATCGAGTCCCGATTTTGCCAGAGCCAACTTTTTGGATATACTTCCACGGAACGTTCTTCAGCACCTTAGAAAAACAGCGGGAGAAAAACTTTTTGAATGTACTTCCACGGAACGTTCTTCAGAACCTAATAGAATTTATCGAAATTAATCAGAGCAAGTGTATGATTTGTATTTTCTGAATCCCGAATACAATATGGCAATATGCCACGCTAACGTCCTGCTAGTTACTCACAACGGTATTACCTTGACATTCGGGATATCCAACGTTGCACCTTGGTAATTCATGGACTTAATGACGACCTTGCTATAGCTTGCATTCGGCACTTCAACTTCCTCTCCAATGTGGAAACCATTCCTAAAGAGAAATCAAATTGTCATAAATCATTGATCAAGAACGTTAATCAGTCTATAATCACAAAGAGTCAGCAAAGAAACGCAATTCAAGGTGTTGCAAGCAAAGAAACCAAATTCAAGGTGTGCGGGTTTTATCTTAGACTTTGAATACCAGTCTGTTTCCTGAGTTGATAGTTCTTTGATTCGTTGAAGTTTGTGTTCCTCGAATTCCAGATGACCCTCGAGGTCCTTAATTTCCTTCATCTTCAACTCCTTCCGCTTCAATAAGCTGTCGTTGTCACGCCTAAAGCAGGGGCAAAAACATGTTGATACAAATTAGCAAATATTCTGACTTTTGAATAAATAATGTATAGATTTTTGCACAACAACCGAATGACCCAGAATCACCGAAACAGCATATTAGGGCCAAAACGTACACCCCAAGTTCACAAAATTTGAAATGTTTGTACCACGTAAAAAGCAGTTTTTTTGTATGCATACGCAAAAACCCAGGCTTATCTTTTCAAATTCCTTAAATGAAAAACTTGCAAAAACGCCGAAAAACAGCAAAACACTTAATTCCCTAATCGCTAACTTGGGTTGCGATAGCTTTTGTCTAAAAAGTTAAGCTGACATAGTTGACAAGGTAGGCGGGGTAGAATTTCGAGATTTGGACATTTTGCAGATAATCAGGCGGCCAATCTGCACTTTTTGGCATTTTTTGCAAACACGTTTTGTGTTGAAAAACGGCAAAACACTTAATTCCCTAATCGCTAGCTCGGTTTCAATAGCTTTTTGCTAAAAAGTTTAGCGTACATACGTCATATTTTCGGGGTTATTTTTTCCTTATTTTGGCTCGAAACAGATTCCGAGTAGGATATTTTTGGAAAAGTAAAGAAAAATGTGTGTTTTTTGAACGCTCATTGCACAACGTAGGTATGATTAGCGAGCCTATATTTTGCTTTTTTTGACGCCAAACTGAAAAGGGTGGAGCAGCTGAAAATACCAAAACTGCCCTGCGATGTACACGAAAGATGCTTCCTGGAAAAAAAGAAAAAAGCTTTAAAAAATTCTCAAAAAAAAATTGAATGTTGCATTTTTTTTTGGGTTGCGTTTTGGTGTGGCGTATGCATACCTCAAAGCCATATTTTGTTCGGACACGCCGGTAGTTTCTTCTGTTCTTACCTCAAAGCCATATTCTGTTCTGACGCGCCGGTCGTTTCTTCCGTTCTGGCCTTTTGTTCTGCCTCCATCAAAAGTTGTGCATCCCTTTGCTTCAAAGCCTCATTCTCTGCCTTCAGCTTCGAGTTTTCATTCTCAATCACCCTGAGCTTTGCTTCACTCTGAACACCAGCTCCAGCACCTGCACCCGCCTTTTCTTCGAGAATTGCTTTTCCATCTTGAACAGAATCGGCAGATCCGCTCGCAATTTTCGCCAATTCTGCCGTACGTTCGGCCTGTTGCATTTTCTGCACCTCCTTTCCTGCTTTTTGATCTTCTAGCATTTCACCGACGGTCTTTGGGGGAAGGTTGTACTTAGAGTTTTCGAACACATACGGAATATGCTTCCAGAAGCTTCCAGAAATACGTCGAAATACGTCATTTTTTTTTGTCGATTTTTCGAACCCTTAAAATTCAATTTCTAATGGTAAAATGGTTCCAACAAAATCCCCAAAAAATGGTGCCTAAAAAATGGCACCTAAAATGTATGCTAGGTGGGAAAGATTGTGCAAAAAAAGAGGCATGTTGAAGGAAAAGTCCGTATATGTTCAAATACCCTGTACTTATCCCCACCAACTTCAGCATGCGAGGAATCTACGGGGGCAGGCGCAGGAGCAGCTGAACCTGCACCTTTTTTATCAGCAGCAGAAGCAGGTGCTGGTGCTTTCGCAGCAGGGGCTGGTGCTTGTGCAGCAGCCGGCTTGGACTTATCTTTTCCCTCAGGCTTCTTTTCATCCTTCGAATCCTTCGACTTCTCAGCACCATCCTTGTCTTCCGATTTCTCACTCGATTTCGGTTCTGACTTCTTAGGTTTATCACCCTTCGCACCCTTTTCACCCTTCTGACTCTTGTCGTCTTCGGAATCGTTTTCGTTTTCATTATCGTTGTCAGTTTTTGATGCTGGTTTCTTAGCTTTGTCACTGTTATCGTCGGAGTCAGCGTCATCTTGGTCTCCAAAATCGATATTTCCGTTGTCATCCATATGAGCCAAAGGCTCATCAGAACCCTTGGAATGTGCCATCTCCCGACGCGAATCTTCTCCCCCCTCTCCGCTCTCTTGCCCCTCTCCCCCATCTGCTCGGTCTGAACCTGAACCGCCAACTTGATAGTCGTCCCCCTCGTCCACGTCTGCATACTCACGTCTCCCAAAGTCCCTATCGCCTCTACCTTCCCTACTACCTCCCCTACCTTCCCGCCTGGAATAACGTCCCTCACGGCTACCACGGCTAGCAAGGCTATCGCCTTCATCCCCACGTGCACCATCGTTATCGCCCCGATCAAACCTATCAGACCTATCATCTTCGTCTGCATCAGCTCGATCTTCATCGCCATCCCGGTCACCATCTTGCCTATCAAAAGTAGGGTTGTCAGATGGAGAATCTGGGCCGGGCATCTTTTGGTCGCCACTACCACTATCATCTCCTCCCGGTCGATCAGGCATCTGCCCCGGGTCGTCTTCGTCGCCTCCTTTCTTTTTGTGTCCGTGTGGTTTCTTCTTCTTATCCTTCTTCGCCCCACCGCTAGCATTGCTCCCCCCAGTTGTTTGTTTAGACGCAGAGATGTTTGCAGAGCCATTGTCACGGAGTCTTTCTCTGGCATCGGGACTTAAGTTGGGATCTTCCCCATCCTGAGGGTCTTCTGGATCACCTTGCTGAACGCCGCTTGCATTATTCGGTAATCAACCTCTTTTCCCCCCATTCGAAGGAGGTCTAGCCTGGGGATCACGCCAATCTTCACTTCCCTTAATTCTGGCAGAAGCGGGTGCGGTTTCCTTTGTCTCTTTCGAAAAAGAGTCACTTTCCCGATCCTTATAACTGTCCGGATCACTTCCATGAACATCCCTCTTAATATTATGTCTCTTTTCCCGTACGAGAAACTTCTCTCCACGATGATGAGAATTTCTCTTGTCATCGCTGTGTCCGTGTTGGTGTTGTCCGTGTTCGTGTTTTTGAATGAGTTTGAGTGAAGGTCTTTCTCTTTCGCGATTTTCACGGTCCTCTGCTTCTGGATACTCTGGTCTCCCATCATACGACTTCCGAAGCATCCTCCGATCGTTCAATCCGTGTCGATACCCTTCGTCATAAACCGGCCTCTCAACTTCCTCGCGTTCAACAAAAGATGAGCCAGGACGATCATGAAGATGATGCTGGTGGTGCTCATGCTCACGATGATGAGGGCGCCGTTCGTGTTCATAGTGATCATAGCGATCTCTGTCCTCCCTATCCTCAAGCCGATCCTCATCCCATCGATTGTACCTTTCCCTTTCTTCATACTCTTCCCGGTCCCTCTCCAACGCGCTTTCCGGTTCCCGAGCACGCATATCCCTTCTGCGCATGCGACGTTCTTGATCAGGATAATTGTCGTAGTCACGATCAGATTCCCAATTTCGACCTTCTTCATCGATGTAGTAAGTTTGTCTACCCTCGTCATACTCATCCCGATCTCGTCGGTCCCGTCGATCATACCCGACACCATCATCCCGTTCATACTCACGACGACTAGCCCTACCCCTGCTCGCGTAGTTTTTCTTTTCCAATTGGACGAAGTTTGCGGGAAGTGCTTGATTCTTGTCATTGGCTTGTGAACCTTGGTTACCGCCTTCGCCCGCACTTCCGGATTTTCCAGCGGTCTCAGGAGTCACTCCAGTTGATTTCTCCATTTTAGCCTCTCTATTGGAATCCGCATTTAGCTTATCTTCATCACTCCCCGCAGCACTCCGCTCTTTCGCCTTCTCCCCCTCATCAGCTTTCCCGTGAGTTTGTGTTTCCCCTTTTTCCCCTTCACCTCTTGCTCCTTCTGTTCCTTCAACATCTTTTTCCTTATCTTGATCTGAATCACCTTTTTTACCCTTCTTTTCCGTCGCTTCGGCATCTGGTTCAGCTCCGATGTTTGCACTCCCCCCAATTGGACTAGCAGAACTAGTTTCAACCCCAGTTCAGACAAAAATCTAAGACTGCGCGCTGGCCGATTTTCCCTAAATTTACCCAACTAAATCTTCTTTTTGTTTCTTTCTTTTTTTTTGATCATTTTATGTGTATTTTTTGGAGGCTTTTGGGAGTGGTGAATAGCGCGCAGTAAATTTTAGCGCAGTCTTAGATTTTTGCCTGCCCAGTTTGTTCCTTAGCCCCCACTTTTGCACCCCTTCCACTGTCGCTATTTGGAGAGACAACTACACCTTTTCCCGAAGTTGAACGTTGAGCAAGAGATGCACCTGGCCCATCAAATTGTTGTGGTCCTTTACTATCAGGTCCTTTGCTATCACTGTCTTTCGACGCTGTCATGCCAATACCCTCACTTTCCTGCGCTCTTTTTGACGCTTCGTCCTTATTTGCTTGTTGCTCTTCCTTCTTCATAGTTGCATCTGATTCCATGAGTGGATCTTCTGATTCTGGATCCTCAGGAGCGTCTTGATTCAACTTCTTCTCCTTTTTCTCAGCCTTTTCCTTCTCATCAGCAGCCTCTTTTCCTTTTTCCTCTTTCGCAGCTTTTTCATCCTGTTTCTTCTTTTCCATTCCTTTTTTCACGATGTCTTTAGAGGCCGTCTAAAAATTGCCGAGTTTTGCAATCGGCAAAACTCAGTTTTTTTTTTCTATTTTTTTTATTTTTATTTTAATTTTTTTTTTTTGAATTATTATTTTTTTTTCTTTTCTTTTTTCTTTAAATTTTTTTCTTTTTTTTTATTCACGTATGGGGAGGGTCAGGACGCTTTTCGGAATTGAATTCGCGAGTTTTGCCGATTGCAAAACTCAGAAATTTTTAGACAGTCTCTTATCCTTCTTTTCTTCTTCAGTCAAAGGTTTCTTTTCCGCATCTGCCTTGTCATTTGCTGCTTCAGCTTCGGGAGTACCTGGCTCAGCTTTATCTCCATTGTCCCCACTGCCCTCTGCAGATTGAGGTTTCGCTTGAGCCCCCGAACTAGTCCTCTCTGCCGCAGCATCTCCATCCCCGTCCTCTCCTTTTTCCTTCCCATTTGCCCCGGGAAAACTTCCACCATTTTGAGCATCGTCCTTGCTATCTGCAGCATTGGATTTTGCGTCGGCTTTACTGTCCTTCTCGATGTCTTTTGTATCTTTTCCCTTATCTCCCTTTTCCGAGGGTTCATCCTTGTTCGAAGAGGTCATGTCCTGAACATTTCCAATTGGTTGATTATCTGTATCTCAGGTAAAAATTTAAGACTGCGCGATTGCCCATTTTGGCCAAATTTTTGCGCGCTACGCGCTGCGCGTTATTTTCTTTTTTTTTCTTTTTTTTTTTCTTTTTTGACCATTTTATGTGCATTTTTTGGAGTGGTGAAATCGCGCAGAAAATTTTAGCGCAGCCTTAGATTTTTGCCTGTGTATCTGCAGCACCTTGCGGTGTATTTCCTTCTACCCCATTTCCCTTCCCAGTCCTCTTCTCCTGCTCCTGCAAAAGAGATTCTCCCAAAGGGTTTCCCCTCTGCCCCCTATCAACAATTTTCCCATTCCCTTCCAACCTTCCTCCCTCACCAAGTCCGTTTCTCGTCGCTGCATGTTTTTCCAAAAGACTGTTTAACCCTGTACCCAAGTCTGTGGGTAGTGCGTCTTGTTCGAGGAGAGAGGATAGGAGTTGCGATTGTTTGTCACGGTTTTGTTTTTGCACCTTCTCTTCGCCTGGTACAGATGGTAGGCATGGATTTGATACAACGCGAAAAAAAAAATGTGTGACAAAAAATCCCCTGGCAGAAAAAAAAGAGGAAAAAAAAAGACATTTAAAATGGGAAAAAATTTCGGCGTGACTTGCATCAAATCCATGCCAACCATCTGTATTTGCGCATGAGGATGCTTTTCGAAGTAATCCGTCAATTCTTGAAAGGACATTTTCCCCATGTCCTCTGCAGTCTTTGGCCTGTCATCATCCTCCAAAAAACTCAACGGCTTCACATGCATGTTGTCACGAAGGCTCTGCGTAAAAAAATAATGGAAAAAAACTCAACGGCTTCACATGCATGTTGTCACGAAGGCTCTGTATAAATTTAAACAAAAAATTTTAAAGACGAAAAATGCTCAATATGTTCAATATAACAACGTACAGTAACTGTATTGCACGCAAAAGAAAAAAAAAAGAAAAAAATATACCTGCACGTGCTTGGTTTTCTCTTGCATAATCGCAAATTCCTCATCGAAGCTATCTGAGAGTGCATGTATCTTCGAATTCGTATGCCTATTCTCTTCGTGTGTTCCATCCGATATTGTTGCCCCGAAGAGACCGGCAATGGCGTTATTATCGTTATGGACACCGAATGTCACACCATCTCCCATATCACCTCCCGCTGTTTGGAGATTTTTGGCTCGTAATTCTGCAAGCGAAGCTGGACCTGCAAGAGGGCAAGAGGAAAAGACAATTGAAAAATTCAATTTCCAGTTACTCAAGCTTACAAGAGTACAACTTACAACTTCAAGGGCACATACTGTAAAATTGTGATCAGCTTGTGAATTGAGAAATTGCACCTCCTACAATCGACGGTGTGATTGTGACTTACCATCGACGACTTCAGTCCGAAGGCTGTTCAAAGTGCCTTTGTCCTTGTCAGCAACGTGGTTCAAGCTATACGAGGGATTCTGCCCCAAACTTCCCACATTGAACAATTCTGGATGGCGGTCAGTAGAATAACCTGAGAAGAATTTCAAAGAATAACATGGGAAGAATGCAACATTCTATATGCAACATTGTTAGATGCAAATTCTCCGCGTGAATGCGAATACTAAGTTCAGTACACTGTGGAGGTTGATACCTTTTGTGTCCAACTCAAGATCAGAAAGATGGTCGTTCACTTTCTCTTTCTCCTGCAACAAACTCCCCGGACCCCGCAACTTGTTCAGCACGGCGTACTGAACGAGGTTGGTGTGAAGAATTTGTAGGAAGCAAAAAACTTACAGCAAATTTAAGTAATACTTGATACTAGAAAGAAATCTGAAAAACTACAATTTGCTGATGGTA
>Ga0099798_10508_pt1 | contig 12771 bp, 10 predicted proteins | sample Uncmet_Sort29A_1_FD_89870 | JGI IMG/M metagenome (GOLD analysis project Ga0099798, IMG submission 89870) | Marine eukaryotic communities from CALCOFI LINE 67, Pacific Ocean - CN13ID_Sort29A_1 | ecosystem: Environmental > Aquatic > Marine > Oceanic | place: Pacific Ocean: Monterey Bay | collected... | reverse complement strand
TGCGGCTGCGTAGGCTATTATCCCACTGAAACAGTGGCGCCGGCGCCGGCTGCGGCTGCGTAGGCTAGGCTGCGTAGGCTAGTGTCCCACTGAGACAGTGGCGGCGGCGCCGGCGCCGGCGGCGGCTGCGTAGGCGCTGCGTAGGCTAGTTGAGTAGACTCTAGAGGACTCGTCTGCCTTGTTTCTCAGATCACTGTTACTACAAAGGTGATGTTGTATCGTAGATGAGTGATTAATCTGTACAAGATTAGGTTGACGATGTGGATCAACGCCCACATCCGAACCTGATTCGGAGGGCAGCAGGCTGCGGTAATATTAGAACAAAAGAAAATTTTCGCGAGGATTTTTGAAAAAAAAAAATCTGAACGGAAATTTTCCTGAGACAAGAACTTTCAGTGCAAGGAGTGTCGACGGGCATTTAAAGGACACGGTTTCTAATAAGAAGAGAACAATTTCAGTGGTGAGCAGTGGGAAAGTGCGGGCAGTGAGAGGGTTATTATTAAGAGTGCCAGAGGTGTTCGTGTGAATTAAAGATTTGAGGAAGTGCGTTGGTTATTACTTTTCAAATAGGTACAGTGTTTCCAACTTGAATTGAATTACAGTGTTTCCAACTGAGTGAGTGTGGTGTTCTTGAATACGCTATGTTGAATAGTAATACGCTAGGGATACAATAGCCCCGTTTTTGAATACGCCCCGTTTTTTCCATTTGCTACAATAGCATACATGTCTTACAAGTGCAATATCATGAAATACTCAATTTATCCGGAAATACACCAAACTCAACGTAATTTCAGTAAATTGCGCCAGGCAGGAGGTCTCACAGGTGTCAGGTGTTAAAGAGTAATGGAGTGAAAACATCATCTCAGTGAAAACATCATCTCTCTTAGGGAACAAGCAAAGTTTCAGCCTAATTAGTCTAGATTCAAGCGTATTTATGACTCGCGTACTTTAAACGAGACCCAATTCAATTGAATTCAGTTAGCTTGAACAAATATTTGTGTAGTGGTATACTAGTCGGACATTAAGTATTTATGTCAATCAAATCAATCAATTAAAACAGGTTGAACAAATTTTCAACCCTTTTTCATATTATGTCGTCCGCAACCGCAAGTGCCAATTCTGTCAATTCAACGCTTGTTTCGCAAGATGAGCACGTCGCGATGCACCGTGCGCCGAGCAGAGGCTTGCTGCCATCTGATTCTCCCTCTGGTGCCGGAGTCGACTCAGTCCCACGAACAGGAGTACATGTAGAAGATACAGTTGCACATGTAGACGATACAGTTGCACATGTAGAAGATACAGTTGCTATTGTAGTGACAGACTCAGATTCAGCATCGCAAGACTCGTATTCGGCATCGCAAGACTCGTATTCAGCATCGCGAGGGTCAGCAGCAGACCCAGATTCAGTGGCAGATTCAGAATCAGTGACAGGGTCGGGTTTCCCAGCAAAAATACGGTCGGAGTCGTCACCAGCAGCAGAATCGTCACCAGCAGCAGTTGAACCAAAGCTCAACAAACCAACGGTCAACGTACCAACAAAAGCAACAGTCAATGAAGCAACAGATCCAGAAGCAGATCCAACCGACACAACGGAAGACCCAACAGACCTTATGGAAAATTTTCGGGAGATTTTTTTGAAAAAAAAATTTCCGCGAAAATTTTTTTGGCCCCTCCTTTGTCTCCTCACATTTTTGGCGTTGCTGACGCCCTTTGTTCTGGATCACGTGCTTTCGGCGACGAACACAACGATGCATTTCCTCTCCTTCGAATTCAACGTTTGCGGCACGGAGGAAGAGGCTGCAAAGCCTGTGCAGGGGGATACTAATACTAATACTAATAGTAGTTCCGTCCGCTATGATTATCACCGAGTCACAGTGTACAAAACAATAACCTGTTCGGCGCAAAAAAGTTGGGAGATGGCGTCGGTGGTTGCTGTGTTCATTGCTTGCGCTATCGGCAGCTATTTTGGTGGCGTGTTTTGCGAGAAATGGGGCCGCGTCGGATTTCTAGTCCGAGGGAATGCGGTTGCGGTGGTAGCGTTTCTTGCGACGGCGTTCTCCGTGAACTTCCCCATGTTTGTATGCATGAGAGGGATCTGTGGTGAGGAGTATTAATATTGGGGAGAGCGATTTGTGGTGAGGACGAAGGACCTATAATAAGTTCGAACGTCTGGTTTTGATTTCAAGTATTACCATTAATTACTAATCTGTTGGGCACGTTTCAGCACCATATTGATAGTCACTCTCAAATTAATTTTCTCAACACCTAATGAACTCTGAATTCGAATTCTCAATCAAAATCAATCAAATCAAATCAAATATGATACTGTCTTTCAATATTAAGTACACTATTACGATCCCTCCCCAGGCTTCCTCTCCGCCGCCCTGTGCATCCCCGTTCCGATGTATATTGCGGAGATAGTGCCCGCGGAGCATCGAGGAAAGTTCGGCGCAGGCTTTCAACTCATGACGTGTCTCGGCTCGTTAGTGTCCCTACTCCTGGGCCTCGCTCACACGCAGACCGTGGATTGGGGCAATGACGACGGGAGGATACTCGTGGGGTATAGGATTACGGGTACGAGAGGTGAGAGTGATAGTAGTAGCGTGGGTAGTAATAATAATATCCCGCAACATGCGAACATGCGAACTACGGGTGCATACAATTACGCTAACATGCCAACGGCATTCGACGCATGGTGGTGGCGGTTCTGTCTGGGTTTTGGGGCGATCCCTTGTTTGGTAACGGTGGTTGGTTTCTTACTGGTTGGGATTAATGAGTACGAGTCCCCCGTCGCTCTGGCCAGCAGAGGCGAGCTAGAGCAGGCGGATGCGGTCAGGAAGAGGCTGGGAATAATATTGTTGCCGACGGTTGTGGGAGAGGCTGATAATGCTGAAAAGACTGACAGTGAAAGTGGAGACAGTGATTCTGAAAGTGAAAGCCTATGTGAAGGAAAGAGAAAGACGAGTACAGCGCAAGAGTCTGTGAAACTTAAAGTTGCTTCCCGGAGTGTATATGGATCCACCGCGCGTATGCAGGCATTGTCATTGAAAAAAGAGGAATCCAAGGGAAAACGGACAGCCAAAGGAGACGGGAATGCCAAAGAAAAACTGAGATATTCCAAAGAAGAGCGGAAAGAAGACTCCGATTCCTCGAAAAAAGAAGACTCTGATTCTTCCCACGCAGAAAGTAAAGAAAGTAAATCTGCTTGGTGGGCCTTAAAGCACCCGAAATTCCGGCGGGGAGTGATTCTCGGTTGCTCGTTAGCTACGTTTCAGCAACTCAATGGCATCTGCTTCTGGATGAGTCAAAGTGGGAGTTTGTTTCAGAAAATATTTGCGGGCAGTGACGAGGGAGGGAACGAGGGAGCAATGCCGAACGAAAATGGCGAAGATTCTCTGAAGAAAGCCTCCAACCTGGGTGCGGTCATGGCGTGCGTGTTAGGGGCTTTGTTCTTGGTGGTCACGTTTGTTTTAGGGCTCGTAGTGGATAAATTCGGCAGACGACGACTGTTACTTATTTCAGCGGCCGGAAGTACCTTATTTATGCTTGTTGGAGTGATCGGAGTATTTTTGGCGGCGAATGCAGATTCAACGGCTTCGGATTCGACGGCTTCAGATTCAACAGCTTCAGATTCAACAGCTTCAGATTCAACAGCTGATTCAAGTTCAACTTCAAGTTCAACTTCGAGAACTTCCATCATCCTCTGCTGCATCGCCAATATTGGGTTCATTATTTCCTACGCGAGTGGATTCGGTGGAGTCTCCTGGATCTACATTTCCGAAATCTATCCGGCGCAGATCCGCTCCTCTTGTTCTTCTTTAGCAAATGTGTTTGCGTGGGTGGCCGGGGCTGTAATTTGTTTCGCCGTGGGCATGATCGCGGACCACCTGGACCTCGTCTACATCATTTTTGCGGTGGTAAATGGCCTCAGTTTCCTGTTCGTTTGGTTCTTTGTGGTCGAAACGAAGGGAACTAGCATCGAGGACAGCCCGCTGTACAGGAGGGAATCCCGGATACACTAAGTAACACCTTAATAGCCTTTAGTTTCTACGCGCCACTGTTACTGTAAAATGTTAGGTAAATTTTCAAGTTTCAAAATGCTCATAATAATGGAGGTTTCAAAATACACATAATTAGACTCGAGTAAATGTGTAAAATTCAATTTCCGCGTAAAATTCAATTGCATGACTCCATTTTCAATTTGAATTCGTACGATTGATGATTGACGAGTCCAAGCCTTGCCAATCGTGAATCGTATAGACCACTAAAGCGAATGAATAGTATGGAGCTACCATTATGATTCAGAGACGGTGGCAAAAGTTTTGAAAACTAATACATATGGTATTAGTGCCAATAGTTCCAAACATAGTACGAATAGTTCCAAATATAGTACTGACAGTTTCGATAATTTAGACTCGTTGACTCAACGACATCATTTCGTTGACGCAACGATTTTTGCATTGTAGGAGTTCCGATAATAAGTATGTTACTCTCAGGACTGATAGAGGTTGCGCATCAAAATGATACGCCAGTAGCAGACACTCCAGTACTCCTTATCCTCGTCATACCGTACACCTGCGCGGCGTGCTTATTGACATTGTCCTTCTGATTACTGGGGATTTCCCAATCGTCATACAATGCCAATGATATTTAACCATGTGTAGCGGGCTTGTGATGCATCGACTATAGTAGTACTAATGGAAAATTTTCGGGAGATTTTTTTGAAAAAAAAAAATCCGCGAAAATTTTCATTATTAACAGCACGTAGGAGCCTGACGGAGTTCGGGTAATACTGTACAAGGAAAATTTCCGCGAGACTAAGTCTCAGACTTCTTTGAGAATATAATTTGTATTCTCATTTCCGCGGAAGTTGTTCCTTGGAATATGATATATCCATCCCGAGGTTTTTCCGACGGTGTGTTCGCGGAATCATGAGGTTTCAAGGACGGTGTGTCGGCGAAATCTTTATCAGTTTATCAATCATGTAGGAGTTTCGAGGTACAAGGTGTTCAATTTTGATTTCAAGGACCTTGTTCAATTGTAGGTTCAAGCAAAAAACACGTTGATTTGCGGCAAAAACACATTTTGACTACTTTTTTATTACGCAAGCGTTTCAGTAATTTTGTCGTGGTGGTAGTCGTGGTCGAAGATTTTCTTGTTTGTCAAAAACTCGTCGAAATTAAGTCCGTCGCGTTGGAATGATGCATGAAATTATTAATCAAAAAGATCATGTGAGTCACAGTGTGTAAATCTGAACAACATGATCGCATGAGCGTTCAAATCTGAATCCACAAAAACTCCCCACAAAGACCCCCAAATCTGAATCACAAGATGGTGGTCCACGATCACAACGCGCCTGAGGAGGCCGGTGGAGGCTTGCGCTCGGAGGCAGAATCGGCGGTAAATGCCAATAGCTACGGCAACCCCACGGACACTGAAACTGCCACTATCAACGACGTGGAAACAGAAAACGAGAATAATATTAATGCTAATAATGTTAGTAGTGGTATTAATGCCAATGGAAGAAGCAGTGATGGGAATGAAAGAAATATTAATGGGAGTGAAATGCTCAGAGTCAACGGGGATAACGATGTTAATGATTCGTCAGGAGGTATCGTAGCGCGAACTTCTGAAAACGTGGAATCCTCTCATGGTGCTGTGCCAGGTGGGCTATCGCCAGAGGCGTTGCGGAGTGCGTAAGAACTTCTTGAGGTACATCCGATAGACGAATTGAATTAAATTTCATCTGCTCTAAGAATGGGAATTCATTAGATTGAAATCTGGTATAATATGAATCATTCAACAACTAACTCTTATGAGAGCAGGTACTCTAAGTTAACTCTTCTCATCATCAGGCATAATATAATATATTATCCCGAGGCGTTCGAGTTTCGAATTTCAATTTTAGGTATTCCCTCAGAGCCCTTCGGGCATAATATGTACGCTGGCATTCCCACTTCCAACTTCAGGTATTCCCTCGACGCCTCCGAAGCCTCGGGTTCTTCGGGCAAAACCTGGTGGCGCGACATGCAGGCCGCGCTGCAGCAAGAAAAAGACAACCTAGAATCGAAACACGCTACAGATGAAGCTGAGATAGATTCACTGGAGAAGGAGTTGGAGTTATTACAGGAAGAATCCGGGAAATTTGGCGACATTGTGGATCAGCAGCTGGGGTTTTTGAAGGGTGGGGTAGGATGTATTAATGATAGTTTAACGTAATATTTTATCGTTTGATTTATTTAAGTTTTCCATCCGATGTGCTATGTCAGTCACGCTCCGTAATGCTGCATCCGCATTGGCGGCCATGTGAGTCACGCGCGAGGAAGGTCTCAGTCACTTTGAGTTCTATGCTCCTCTGCCCGGCCTCCTGCATTTATGCGAGAATGGTGGGGTCGTGCCAACGGGAGTGGCAGTCGACGACACCGGCTGCCGAGGGGACGTTCGGATATGTCGAATACGTGGCTCGCGCAAAGGATGCGAGGGGAGACGGAAGGGCTGTAGGGGTAGAAGACTGGAAGCCCGCCCGCGCGGAGCCACGGAAAAGCCCGATAACGAGCCAGGCGCGAGGCGCGCCCCAGTGAGGCTTTGCCAGCGGTGTCGGGCGAGTTTCGACCATAGTTCAACTGCCAAGTACTTATTTGGTCTTGGTCCAAAATCATAATGTAAATTTCGCATCTTCATTTCAATTTGAGTAATACTCCTCCCATTTTTCCTCCCTTCCCTCCCCAACCCTTCCCTCCCCAGACCTCGAGTTGCGTCGCATCAGCCAAGCACTGAGAATACAGCAAACGCAGCATGAAGCCGTCTCCTGGTACAAAGCAATCCAGGCAAAGATGGACGAGGTCAACAAGCCGTACACGAGTCGGGGTGAGGCGAAGAAGCCGTACAAGACTCGGGGTGAGACGAATGAGCCGTATGCGAGTCGGGGTGAGGAGAAACCATAATAGTTGTAAACTGTAAAATGAGAAACGTACGTGTTCTTTATCATTTTCCGACTAGTCTAAATTGTATGTACTTTCCATTTCGATCATAATTTTACTTCTGCACTAAAACTTAATACAGGCGAGCCCGCCGTCCTCGAGTCTTCACTACAAAGGAAACGAGCGCAGGACGCTCTCGCAGCAGAACAAGACGTCCTACAAGAAGATCTCATGGCCTGCGATAGCTATATTCAGAAGATTTCCTCCTTTTTATCGCGATTGAAGGAGATCAAGGAGGTTTATAACTTGTCGATGAGGCAAAAACGGTTGACGTTGAATGTAAAGAGGAAGCGACTGGAAGCAAGGAAGAGGATTTTCAGCGCGGCAAATGGGATTGCGGGAGCGAAGGAAGGGTGAAGGAGTGGAGGAAGGCGGGAAGGGGAGTCGTTGTTGCAAAGTTTACGTTGGAGGGCAATCCTTTGTTGGATAGTATTGAGCTTGGGGGCACTCACATTCATGAGTGACTGAGGAAATCGTAATGCTGAGTGTCGGGGGAAATATTTCAAAATGAGTGTGGGGTCATATTATAAGTTTTCGTTCCGCCTCAGCTCATTCTCCTGCTGTCTCCTTTTTCTCGCAATATCCCGCTTCATCTCTCTTTCCTTTTCTTCTTTCTCTTTTCCTTGAAATGCCTCCAGGAACTGCTCAACTAGCTGCTCTTCTTGCTGCTTTTCCTTCACGCCGAATTCGCGGGTCCATATCGTGCATTCCTGCGTCATATTCAGGCCGTGGATGGCCCGTAGAGGATTATCCCTCTTCACCACAATATGCCGGATCGGGCCCGAGCGGTGCTGGTGGATAATCTCAGATTTCATGTTGGATTTCAGATTACCACCGTTGGTGTTGGATTTCAGATTACCACCAGTAGCATCAACGTGAGAGCTGTCATTCCGATTCTCGTTATTCTTCTCCGCAGAAGTCTCCGCTCCCTCCGAATCATTATCCCCCAGCGTAAGTCGAAAAGTGGTTGGCTCGGTGATGGCGAACGTGGTGCCGAGGTAGTTGACGATGTCCTGCTCGAGCACTTCCAAAGTTGGAAGGAGGAGTTCCACGACGAGCACGTCGTCGAACCGATCGACAAGCAGGCCGGGAAATTGGTCGCCCTGTGGGTTTTCGAAGAGAAATTTGCGGGTTTTGTTTTGGCGTTTTTCTCTTGATTTATTTTCTACGAATTTTTGAGGATTACGAATTTCTGCGATGTCAATGATACAGATTTAATTAATTAATTACTTAATGCGTATTGAGATCTGGTTTCCATTCCACGATTCAAGTGCATAAAAATTGAAATTAGGAACTGATCGTGCAACGTAGTAATTATATTTTTCCCCATCCCCTCACCTCTCCATTGATAACCCGATAGAAGGGAGTGTCGAAGCATCGCTGCCGATGCACCAACGCCCGTCTCATTCGACCGCAAAACGCGCTGCCGATGCCGTTCACCACATTATCCGATATCATATGCGCTCTAACTGGGTTGGTTATCTCGAACGCCTCGGCTTTTTCGCACGCATTCTGCACCGCACTCAGCGCGTTATTCTGAATGTTCTCCACCTCTTTTCTGATGCGCTCCACACGATCCTCGTTGTAGTGGACCTCCGATATTTTGCCCGTTCCCGTGCGCACGATCGCCCGGTCGAGAGCGGATTTGGAGACTTCAGACAGCCGTTTCACCGACAGTTTCTCCTCTTTTGTCATCAACTTCGCCGTTACTTCTGACAAACAGGACTCTACCTGAAGCGACTCCTGAAAAGCAGAAACGGCTCTGGTCGTTTCCTTGATGCCTGCTAGACCGCCGTCCAGGGTTGAGTGAACTATCTCCTGGATCTGTGCTTCGGAAACCGCGTTAGGACTCTTATTTCTCTTTTTTACTGCTGAGTCGCTTTTGGGCGACTTGCTTCTGAGTGAGTTGCTGTTAGGTGAGATTACCGCGACTTCTTTCTTGGTCATCAGTTCTTTGGTTTCGGTCAATCTGTGTGTTGTGGCCCCTTCTTTCTTGGTCATCAGTTCTTTTGTTGCGGTCAATGTGTGTGTTGTAGCCCGGGCCGGTGAGGGCGTTGTTAGTGTATTAGCGTCGGTGGCAGTGCCGTCACGCAGTTCAGGAAGGGCGGACTCAGGAGAAGAGGATGCGTCGGTGGTCAGAGGGAATAGTTGCACAGCGGAGGTCACAGCGGTAGAGGGAATAGTTGCAGTAGTGACAACATTCTCGCTGCCTGCGTGATTCAGGACGAGTCTTGCGGCAGTGTCGCCTAGAACGACCTCTCGTTGGTCGGCTCCTTTGTCAGCATTGTTGTCGGCATTCTTGTCAGCTTCCTTTCGTTTTTCTGCTTGGTTTTCTTCCTTAGTATTGATCGACCTTTCACCATGCTCAGCTACTTCCTGCTCTGCGACGATTGACATTTCACCATGCTCAGCTACTTCCTGCGGTGCAACCGAACTCTTGGGCGCGTCGACACCCTCAACAGGCTCAGCCTGGTTCGCTGCCTGCTCTGCCTGTACCGCATCTTCCGAAGCCTTTTCCGATGACACTGCAACTACAGCATCCTTCTCTTCTGCACCTGCTGTTGAGCCTGTTGCCTCATTCTCCGCAGTCTCAGACGCCCCCTTTTCTGCAGAAATTCGCTTTTCCTCATTTGGTTGTTCAAGTAGGGCTTCAGCTTTCCTTCCCGCCCTTTTTCCGTCGTCCAGTTCCCTCACACTTTGATTCTTCCCCTGCAAATCCCTCGCCTTCTTTCCCTTCACCAACGTTTTTTCCTTCGCTTTTCCCGCTTTTTTCGTACCAGTCCCAGTTCCTAACAATTTCTTCATCTCCGGCATCAGCACCTCCATTACTGCCTCCTTCCTGTGTTTTTCCTCCGCTTTTCGCAAAACCCCGCTATTGACCATCATTTTCGTCGGCTCGCAGGCATTGAACATCGCCACCCCTAGTTCCCGGCCCTGCGAGTTCACCACGTTGCACAACATGGAGCCGTCGTAGTGAAGGAGTTCGTCTAGTTTTTCCTCCAGAATGGCGAGATCCTCGAGGGTCTGCCGCTTTCCGGCCTTGGTGTGATCTGGGAACCAGGACTCGACATCGTCGAGCTCCTCGCTCTTGCGCCTCAATTTTGTGTACACTTTATTGTGTGTACCTTGCTCAATCCTTGCCAAGTGCGTAGCAAGAGATTGAGGAACTAGCGATGTCGGGAGACTGTCACCAGTGAGGAGGAGCTGGGCCTGTTTTTCCAGGAGTTGACCACGGCTACTAGCAGCACCATCAGCAGCGAACACTTCACCATGAGCGCTCCCATTCTGACTCTGTGCAGTCTGACTAGTCTGCATCTCAGCCTCCTCCCCTCCATGCTTCCCTCCCACCATCTCCAGCGCGCCGCCATCCTCCAGCTCAACCGCGCCGTCGATGTCTAAATTTGGGGAACACGCTAATCGAGCGTCGATTTTCCCAATCGCAATTTCCAGCACAGAGATTGCCTCCTGAGTTTGCCGCAAATCTTCCTGGATTTCAGAATTTTCAGTTAGCCGGAGGGATTCCTGGCTGTTTCCCTGGATCTGTTTCGCTTTGCTCCTCGCTTCCTTCTCGAGAGCCCGCGCTTTCTTCACCGCCTCCTGCTTAAGAACTCTGAGTTTTTCCATTAATTTCTGTTTTTCCTTCTTAAGAATCGGTCTCTCCTGTTTCTGATTGGCCGTTGCGGCGATCTGGTCCCGGATTGTAGCTTTGAGGATTTCAGCCACCTGCATCTTCGCCGGGTTCGCTCCCAGGGCCGAGCCCACTGAAACAGAGCCAACAGGCTTTCTGATCTCAATTTCGGCAGGAGAGTTACCATCATCGTTCACATTCTGAGCAGAAACTGAATTATGCGTCAGCGTATTCTGACCAGTAGTCCCGGAAATCTGCGCCAGCGTTTTGTCCACGGGAAGTTTGGCGAAATCGGAGCCTGCACCACTAACACCATCACCAATGCCTGCATCACCACTAAAAGTCAAACCATCACTCAGCCTCCTCCGCACCTGGAATTTCTCCGTTGCCTCCAGAAACTGTTCTCTCGCTCTGCATAGCTCTTTCAATTCAGCTAAATTCTCTATGTCATGCTCGTAGATCCAGCTCACGCCGCCCGCCAGCCGACCTTCGATTAGCCGACCGTGACGGAAGTCATGGGCGTGCTGCTGTTCCTTCTCTTTCCTCTCCCGCCATTTCGGCGTCCCGGGGACGAAGTCGCGATTAGTATGGCCCTGATCTAGGACTCCGCCAGACCGTTCGAGATTTTCCTGCATTTCGATGGTTTCGTCGGAGAGAGGTTGGCCGTTCGAACTTCCTTTTAAAATCAGAGTGGGACGCTTGGCGGAGGAAGGGAAATTACCTTAGGATATCCGAATATCATCCGATGTTTTGTAATTAATCATAAAGCGACCATGCAAATTTGGAATCCGCAATCAAATTCGAAATGACATTCATGATGAATGCAGATAAATTGTAATAATGATCCTCGTGAAACATCAAAAGTTGACGGATATCATAGAATGATAGATTCATATATGACGATAGGCACCTTCGAATGGTTCTAGATTAGTAATTCCTTTAGTAATTACCGTCACTGAAACCTATCGCATTTTAGATTACCGCCCTTGTTCACAGCATTCTGGCCTGGGTTCAGGTCTTCGGGAATCTGGAAAGAGGTTGTGTACGACGTCTTCTTGTGAATCACCGCCGGCACTGAAGAAAACGTGGCAAGCGAGACGCTCGGACTGTGAGTGTCTGTTATTCTCACAGTCCGGTCAGCAATAGCAGGCTTTGCGTCGGTACCATCAGTAGGAGGATCGCTAACCTTATGATTTTTCTTTCTGGTAGAACGAGCGGCAGTAGTAGCGGTTGCGTCCTCGGCACTGCACACTCGCACGACCTGCTGAGATTTTTTTCCCGCAGTGCCGAATTTATCGCCTGCACTACTCAGTTTCTTTTCCGCCTTCTTTGTCATCTGACTCATTTTCTTGTCCTCACTACTCAGTTTCTTTCCAGCGGCTGCCTGCAGCAGATCCGGCCTCCGCTGCGGACTCCCTGCGTCATCTGGGGAGTCCCTACCGCTGAGTTTAGTTCCCTTGGCCTTTCGATTTGCCGCCGCTCGAAACCGAACACCGGAGAAGGCCGCTACTGGAGCTGATGCCGCTGAAAGTGGTACTGAAGTGCGTACTACGCCACCAGTGGTACTATTACTACTGCTACTGGCATTACCACCAGCGCTGGTGCTGAACGATCGCGAGCTCATCAGATGCGCTACACATGACGTTACACTTGGTGCCGCACTTGGCATTATAATGGGCGTAATATTAGCACCAGTATTCGCGACCTTGCGCGGGGCGTGGTTTAGGTGGAGGGGCCTCCTGCTTCCGCCTCCGGCGCGCATCTTAGCCAGCATCATTTTGACCCGCATCTTGATGTTCGCAAACTAATAAGACTAAGCCTTAAAGTTTCTCGATCATAATGCGCTGAGCTGTGTTCGTGCAAATAGTATATTGCGCTCTACAGACTTTAAAGCTCTGTAAGAGTATATAGCTTCATTAGTATCTTCCATTCTAAGACTATTCTGATTCCGCTGCGAAAAAGAAATCATTATCCTATCGAATTCACATTTTTAGATTCAAGGTTGTGGGAATGATGGAATTCAACTCAAGATTCGAAATTATTGCGAAAATCTTGGCACACCTTTATCAGAGTTCCCGTAAGATCGACCTCACACAAATTCGACACACAACTCGCAAATATTTTAAAAAGGAATGTATCGCATTGCCACTCGCGCAGACTTGT
>Ga0099798_10507_pt1 | contig 12774 bp, 11 predicted proteins | sample Uncmet_Sort29A_1_FD_89870 | JGI IMG/M metagenome (GOLD analysis project Ga0099798, IMG submission 89870) | Marine eukaryotic communities from CALCOFI LINE 67, Pacific Ocean - CN13ID_Sort29A_1 | ecosystem: Environmental > Aquatic > Marine > Oceanic | place: Pacific Ocean: Monterey Bay | collected... | reverse complement strand
GGGACAGACCTGTGAGACGGCGACGAAGCAGGCAGCAAGGACAAGGAGCGTGTAACGAAGCGCCATTTTGTAGTTTTGGTTTTGTCGTTTGTTTTGATTTTCTTTCAAAGACTTTGTCAAAAAATAGATTGTTTTTTGCTGGTGGGGTGTGTCTTATATATTCGTCGCCTGACCACGTGCGCCTGACCAACAGAGGGCCGGACCCTGTTGCGGCGTCATTATAAAATGTATATGAGATCCAAGCGATTTATAAAATATTCTAGAAATATATAACCGTAATTATTTTTAAGTGATTAAATTCCTCGCTGGCCACAGAAACTTTTTTTTGCGCCTTTTCTGTTCAGCACGATTAGACAGAGGTTATGCGTGTGCTTGTGCATATATACCGGTACTCGTACGTATACGTGATACGTGTACTGCCTTCCTTCCATCCATCCTACAGCCGTACCATAGGGCACACACGTATATGCATACACTTATACACTTACGTATATTCGAATGCCCATATGCATACCTTCGTTACCTTCGTTTCAGTAGTACCGATGAATGCACGCTTATATACTCATAAAACTTACGATATATACCAGGGTATATACGAGCTCGTATATACCAATGCAGTTACTAGTACGTGTAGACGTATACTAGTAGATGCTAAATATAATATATATACCCTAGGGTATATGCATATGCATATATATATATATATATATATATATACAGCTGTATGATTACACACGTATGCATATGAGTCTCATAAAATATATCTACTACTACACGCCAAGTGGTACATACTAAGCTTAGTACATACATACTACATGTATATTATGTACCCACACCTACATATATATATTTTAAGGAAAGTAATTTGAAAGGTAAAGGATTTGAAATATATATATATATATATATATATATGCATACGCATCAGCGCATCAGTCGCGCGTGAGTCTCAACGTTAATAAGCGGCCGAGCAGAGTGACAAGGTCTGCTGGCTAGTTTATCTTGCACAATATGTATGCTATCACTGTTCTGCCACCGCAGGGTGGAGAAAGAGATTCGTATAGCAGGACTTGTTGGCACGTGTCCGGCTTGGCTTTCATTTTCCCGCCTTGTCTGGGTCTCTTGCTGAGGAGAACTTGAAAATAAGGACTCAAATACAAAGATAAACGCAGTCGCGCGTGAGTCTTAACGTTAATAAGCGGCCGAGCAGAGTGACAAGGTCTGAGGTCTGCTAGCTGGTTTATCTTGCACAATATGTATGCTGTATGCTACGTGTACTAGGTAGTATATGTGTAACTGTTCTGCCACCGCAGAGTGGAGAGAGAGTAAGGTATACCCTAGGATATACGAGCTCGTATTAGTATATTATACATTATACGACTACGTCGGACGAGAACACCAAGGAACCATAGAAATATTTGAAATCGAACAGCACAAACACCGACACACATATCGACCATCACCACCCTTGCACACACCCAGAAACAAACTAGGTTGATAAATACAGGTCCTCGGGAATAAAATACAGTAAAATACAGCTGTATTTTTCGTTTCATAAAATACAATAAAGTACAGTCACTTATAAAATATAATTAAATGGCCCCCAAAATGCCAAAATCGACCCCAAATGGACCCCAAATCGGTCTTTTGGACCCAGTTCGCGTTGTATTTTTCCTGTATTTTCTCCCAAATTGATAAAATACAATAAAATGCAGTGTATTTTTCCGATTAATAAAATACAGCATCAAATACAGCAATAATAAAATACTGTATTTATCAAGCTAGGAAACAAATGTAAAATACGAACAATCAATATACCAACAACCCAATACGCAAATATGCCTCGAAATCCGTAACAACACGAACGCAAGCAACGTAGAGCCGCCGCAGGGGGGGGGGGGCGCAGCGGAGGTGAGCGGAGCGGAGGAGCCAAGAAAAAACGCAAACGCAAGAAGGCAGAGCAGTCACCGGTCACAAAATGAGGAGGCACAAAGGGACGATCCGGATACTTCACAACCCCTGGAGAAGCAGGGGAGGACTGCAGCCTGAGCGGGGCCATGTCGGCGACTTTCGAGACCGCCGAAAATGGTGGCCACGGCCACGGTAGATGTATTCTACTATAGTGCGTAGTAGTGCACGTAGTAATATATTGTACTAGTACTCGGTTTGGGCAGATGCCCAGCCTACGGTCTTAGCAAACTACTAGTACATATATATATATATAGCCCTACACAGCTGTATATATATATATGCATATACATATTATACAATTCTCTCTCTCCACGCTGCCGTGGCAGAACAGGTAAAGGTAAAGACTACATTGTGCGAGATAAACGAGCTAGCAGACCTTGTCACTCTGCCTGGCCGGTTATGAATTCAGACTCACGCGTAGCGCGTTTATCTTTGTATTTGAGTTCTTATTTCGATAAGCGATAAGTTCTCGTCGGCAGACGGACCAGAGGCGAGACCAAAAAGGGAAAGCCAAGCCGGGCACGCCTACCAACAAGTAAGTTCTACTAGCAGATATTCAGTAGCTACGTCGACCAGCACTGGTACTTGTAGCTATTTATATTATACATAGCTTCATTATATAATCTCGACATAGCGAGGATTGAAACGTACGTCTGTGTACAGTTCTTCTCTCTTTCTTCTTCTTGGACCGCGTAACGAGGCAAGCGTCTACAAGTTCAATCGCGGAACAGCAACACTGCAATACACGGAGGAGCCCTTGAGGAAGGAAGAAGTCAAAACTGTTCGAGCACACACAGAAAAAAGAAAAACAACAACAGGCAGAACGAAGGAGGAGACGAGCGGAAGAAACGAGAAGCTGCAAGTGCTAGTGCGTAGTAGTAGTATATTAATACTAATAAAAGACAACGCAGAGTACAAAGGAAAACTTGTTGCACAAGAGCAGAATATAAAACTGAATTTGAAAGGAAGTTGAAATTGATTTTTACAAAAAACTTAACGGTGAGAAGCGTTCAGGGACGAGCGTTCGGGGGCTAGCGAGACCAAGCGATGATTGCTCAGACAGTATAAATCATTTTATGATTTTGTACGTCGTCAATGCAAAATGTGGGTCTTTTTCGGGGACAGGCGCAGGTGTTTTTATAGCGTTTGTTTTATTTGTCAAGAAGAAGGCGAACGATCGTCTTTATGCGACGCCAGATCAGGTTTCCAGTTGTATGTCCAATACGGTTTAGAGCGGAGAGAATGTGTTTATGAGTATAGTTGTGTTGAAGGATATATACTAGTAGTACTAGTACATAAACAACAATCACCGGATCTTTCGAGACCAACCGATTAGAGGAACCGTGGTAGATACTAGATCTACTAGAGTGGGTAGAAATACGCGCTGTACTCGGTATGGGCAATTGCCCAGCCTACTGTCTTAGCGAATTACATACTTAAGTACATACATAGTACATAAACAACATGTACGCAGCTATACTACTTACCCACGTAATATAGCTACACGTATACAGCTGTACACGTATGTGTAAGCCAACCGGGAAACGGAATGCACACAATGCAAGACGTGGTTCCACAAGACGTGCCTAGAACGAGGAAATTGGGATGAGTATCATGATGATGACTCAACTCATACACTATGCCATCTGTGTCTCAGTCAGAAACAACAATCGCAGCAAACCAGTCCGATATTATCAGGTAGACAAAGAACAATAAAATGGAAACGGAAACGAGTAGAGCCGAGACAGAAAACAGTGCACAAATCATATTCAAAAACAACGGGCGAATGGCATTATAACCGCGCGAAACAAACCAAGAGTGAACTGATCGCTTACATGGGGATCGAGGAAAACGGTTTCATCAAAATCTACCGCGTACCAAAACGGAAATACAGACATATCGATACATACAAAACAAATGACGGGCTCGACTACGCGTAGGCTGGTCCGAGTTATCCCACTGGCGACACAACACGCAAAAATGACAAGAAATCCAACCAGGAGTGAACGACGGCAAAGACAAGCGAGCGGAGGAGGGGGAGGTGGAGGGGGAGTCCGACGCGGAGGCAGAAACGTAAACGGAGGCAGCAACAACCAGAACATGACGATTGACGAAGGACGGGCGACGGAGCGCCACATGCAGTCAAGGAGGAACTCCCATTAAGGGAAAGGGACGAAGGCCGGGGCGGGTTCACGGGCACGATTTAAGGGTTGCGCGTACGTGTAGTGCGTAGTGGGCCATGGTACTAGTAGGATACTCCTACTATAGTGGATCTAGATGATGTGTACTACTCGTAGTAGAGTCGGATATTATACGAGCTCGTACATTATACTCGGTTTGGACGGTTTGTCCAGCCTGCTGTCTCAGAGAACAATTAGATTATACATGTATGCATACACGTACTATAGTATACCCTAGGGTATGTGTTGCATTCTTAATTCTGAACAAAAAGGTATTACTATACCCTGGGTAGTAAGAAGGTGCTACACTTTGTAATAGCAATTTAGCAGGGGGTCATACATTAGGCCCTTCAATAACCCACTCTCTCCTTCTACGTGCTGTCGCGTGCGCTTCTTTTCTGCTACAACTTCTACTAGTACTCCTAACTGGCATTGCACGCTCGCGGGCAAGCTTCTGATTTGCAACTGCTGCAAAGGCGATCGTTCGGCCGCCGACGGTAGCAGACGATGTAGCGACAGCCTTGGCTCAGAATCGGGCCGCGGCCGCGGCGGCGGCGGCGACGACGACGACGACAAAAGCGGCGGTCTAACAGCAGCTGCGGTCGCTACAACGACTGGCGCCTTGCTGGTGCTAAATAAAATGTCACTGGCGCCTTCGCCACGGTCACTGCTGCCGTCGCACCGGGGTGGCTCCTTGTTCTTACCCACGCCCTTGTCGCTCCCCCCCCCCCACTCTCCTGCGTCGATGCCGCTGTCGACCTCGTTGGCTGTGACGTACACCCCATCATTGGCCCCTTCCTGGGAGGGAGAGGGAACGTGTAAATGTCTACCATTGCTGCCGTCGCTGATGCTGGTGGTAGCAGTAGTTGTAGTGATGGTGGTGGCGGTGGTGTTACCTCCACGTGCACCTAGTTCCGCAGTCCCATCTTCGAGGCGCTCTTTTAACGTTGTCTTGTCGTCGTCGTCCACCACGTGCTGTTGTTGTTGTTGCTGCTGCTGCTGCTGCCGCTGCCCCGCAACGAAACGACGCTCACTGCCGTAAACCTGCAAGGCCTCAGCGAGAAGCTGCGATTCAGTCAACGACTTGTTTTCTGCTGGTTCTGCTGCTGCTGCTGCTGCTGTAGTAGAAGTAGTAGCAGCAGGAGTTTTTGTTGTCCTCATTACTACCGGCGGCGATGGCGTCGGCATCATTGGAGGTGGCGGTGACAGCGAACGCGTTGCAAAGCTCGTTGTCGTCGTCGTCGTGCTTGGCAGACTGCCTCCTCCGTCCTCCACCTCGACTTCATCCGACGCTACCGCTGGTGAGGCGGCGATGTGCCCGTTGTCACTCCCCTCCTCCTCCTCCTCCTCCTCGGCCTTACTGTCCACAGCACAACTACCCGTTTTCTTCCTCGTGGATGGTGCCTTTTCCTCAAAGATGCGCCTTAGCCATTGGTCGTCTTCGTGCTGATGAAATGACGATTCACCTTCTTCTTCTTCTTGCTGCTGCTGCTGCTGCTGCTGCTGTTGTTGTTCCCCGGGTGCGTCGTGATTGCTCTTGCTCCTGCCGTCGTCGTTGTCTTCGTCGTCCAGGTGGTGGTGGTGGTGGTCGGTCACAGCAGGTGCTTGAGGCGCGGAGGACAGAGGCCGAGCGGACGGTGGCAACCGCAAGGGCAACTGCTGCTGCTGCTGCTGCTGCTTCTGTTGCTGTCCACGGCGCCGTCGTCCACGCCCGCCTTCCTCGGTTCCTTCAACCGTTCCCCTTGTCGCCGCCGCAGCTGGTCGTCGACCCCCTCGTTCCCTGCCGAGGCCTCCACCATCGCCAACTGCACTTCCTTTCCTATCACGTTCCCTTTTCCTCCTTCTACTACTACTATTATCGCGGGGCAGACGGCCGGCGGTCCGCACGTTCGAGCGGTGAATGGACAAAGGCTGCCGTGTCTTCGGCGGCCTCTGTTTTTTGTGCTGTTGTTGCTGCCGCGGCTTCAGTAGTCGTTGAGAGCGCTGCTGTCGCGAACTGTTGGCCGTCTTAGTGGCGGTGGTGGGATGGCCACCTCCATGGTGTCCCCCCCCTACTCTGTAGCCATCCACACAGAGTGCGGGATAACTGGTGGTGGTGGTGGTGATGGTAATCGCAGCGGCGCTCGTGGTGGTGGTCGTCGCCGTTGACGTTACGGAGGTTGCTGCTGCTGCTGCCGCTGCTGCCGTGCTTGTTGACCTCCGACGGCCAGTTCGGCGCCCACGCTTGCCTTTATTGCCACTACCGGTACTACTACCACTGCGGCGGCGGCGGTGGTGGTGTAGTGCGTACACCGTCACGTCAGGCCCTGGGGGGCTGTGCGAGAATCTGCATTCGGTGGCAAAGTCGTCTGGCAACTTGAGGTGAAGGTAGGCCCCCTTCTTCTGTTCTGTCTTGTCATCGTCCCCGTTTTTTTTGTCGTTCTCCACAATCGACGGGAGGTGCTGCAAGAGGCAGACCCTTAGCAACCGGCAGACCGCGCCGACTCGGATGGCATCGCAGCTGTGGAACGGTTGCTGGCGGCCGCGACGGAAGCACTGAGCAAGAATGTCCGCCACGGGGAAGCAGAGTGACACCCACTCGCCGCGCGGCAGGTCTCCCAGGGGCAGCTGGGCGTGTAGACCGTGGGCGCTGATGCGCGTGAACGCGGAGGACACGCTGAGGCGTCGGCGGACATTCGCGGCGTCCCTCAGTTCAAACTCGACGGAGAAGGGTTTGTCCTTGGGTAAGAGGACCTGCAGCACGACGAACGGGAAGACAAGACCGAGGTGCTCCTTGACGTCCTCTGGAAAGCGCATGCCCGTCCTGGGGCCGCCCTTGCAGGTGTACACGAAGCTCCGCGCTTCCTTGTCCCACACCTTGGAGACACTGCCCGCCCCCCTCCACGGCGTCTCGACGCGCTTGTGCGGACCCTTGAGCGACAAGACGTCCACTAGTGGCCCTCCCTGGAAGAAACGCGACGACTTTGTCGCGGACGGAGAACGAGAAGGGGGGCGGCGAGAACGAAGACGCGGTGCGGTGTCGCTGCCTTTTTTGTTGCGAAGCGGCGTCGCCACCATCTTCTTCTTCTTTCGCTATATTCTATTATATAATATTATCCCTGCATATATATTGCATTAGTATCGTATACCGTACTCTTCAGGGCGGGAGGACGAGAGAGCCTGCACACCACGCACGACAACCTGGTCCGCCGAAACTCGTCAGCAAAAACCGCTCAGGGAGAGATGGGTGGTGATGTGTGAGTCGTCGTCATTCCCGTCTCCTTGGGACTTCTTCTTCCGTTGCCAGCCGGTGGTGTGGTTGCAGGTTCGGTGGCAGTAGGTAGAGGAGTACCATGGTAATGCATTTAAAAAAAAAGGAGGTGGAGAAGAAGAGAAGGATTATTTAATAAAAGTGCTGGTTCTACTACTAGTAGCGTGGTTCGCGTGGTTGAATAAATTTTAAAATACATATATAAATTTGCATACTCGTCTACCGAGGTACCATCCAAAATTACAAAAATGCCGCGAACAGAGGAACGCTACGAGTACGGTTCCCGATTTGTAAATCGATCCCGTCCCATGAATCGAGCCAGCTGGTGTATTTGCAACACGAGAGTACCCCGTGTGGTGCTACTTTTAGTACCTGTGGTACTTTAAAGTACTATAGTACATGTACGATTATTATTACGTCAGTGTTACACCGCTGCCCACTGCCGCTGCCCACGTATGATAAGTCACACCCTCTCACCCCCTCTTGACCCAGGACTTCCCGTCCCTCTCACGTGCTACCCTAAACTTCTCCAAGGCCTCCTTTTGGGGGACACAGGTCACGTAATATCCGTTTCGCCAGTCGGCGAGTGTTCCCACCACGCCGCCGATTAACCATGGATATTGCGTCTTGAACTTCATGGATATTGGTAGTCCAAACAGCACACCTGCCACACAGAGTTTGAACTCCGAAAGGAGACATCGGTTCAGTGCGCTTTGAAGGCGCTGCTCTTCGTCCTCCTCCGCCGCCGCCATCACCCGACGCGTCGTGTCGTCTTTGTCGCCGTCGTTGCTGTTTGCCGCAGCGGACGAAGAATTGTGAAAGACACAGCGGCGCCCGCCCTAGGAGCGGGGCAGGTCGCGGGAGCAGCTCGTGCCGCTCGGTCCACTTTCTCCGCTTGGCGTAGTTGCCCACCAGTCGGTTCTGTTGCTGTTGCTGCTGCTGCTGCTGCTGCTGCTGCAAATACTTCTTTCTATCGCATCCCCCCTGCTGCTCAAGAGTCGCACCCTCTGCCTGTATTCCACAGTCTTATAGTGATCACTTGCTGGTACGTTTACTGTGCTACCTATTATTTGTATTAATAATACTACCACAGTGAGAAGGTCGAGCGAAGGGTTGCAAACGACGTGTGGCATGTGCAAGTAACTCATTATTTTTTATTAATATTAATATTAATATCGTAATTTATCGTCGTCCGGATCGACGCAACTAGTGCAAAACACCTGTATGCAGTGCCTCCTAATTATAATTACCTCCTACTCGTACGTTAAAGTATACGAGTACTAGCAGCTGCTGCAGTAGGTACGAGCATTATGCAGTATGTGATATGGTCCATTTATAAATTGCAGCGAGCCTGATGAAACACAAATGATGATTGCGTTATTATTATTGTGAACCAAACTACGAGGAGGAGGAGGGTATTATATAGTGTATTATACATGTACTATACAATACGGGGGTGGCGCCGCAGGCGCGCCGCCAGGGCGGGACGGAGGGAGGTAATATACGAGACGGATCACACGTATTTCAAGGAGGTATATTATTAATAGTACTGAAACTCAGTACTATTTGAAAAATATAGCTACTAAGTAGACAGTATTATAGTACTAGTACTGTATCCGTACCACCCCACCGCGGTATAGTACTTTTTATAAAAACAAAAACACCCACCACCACCGACCATCCGTCCACCCCGCGTAGCCCGTAGCCCCCTCCCTCGCCCCACACACCACCACCAACATCGCCACCCAACAACCCACGTGACCCATCCATTGAACAACAAAAAACGTACGCCAGGCCGACAAGCACGGAACAAAAGCACAGGCCAGGGGGTCGGCACTCTGATCTACCACCACACCACAGTCATCATGCAGCGCTCCGAGCAAAAACACGTGCAGAGCGTCCTCGCCCGGTTCGTACGGACAGAAGCACCGAACCGCTCCACAGACTCAGTCTTCGCCGCCACGTCTGCACCGCCGCAGTTGTTTGCACAGCAGCCAGAGGTTGAGGCCAACCGCCAACAGCTTCGTCTGCTGTGCAACATTGGGGTTCGGGACTCCCCCTTCCAGTTAGCCTTGAGGGAAAAGGTTCGTGTGGTGGGTGGGCTTCTGTCGACGAAAGTGTGCAGGAGGATGTGTTTGTTGTACTGTTTGTTTGTATGTTTGTTTGTTTTTTCGTCTGCTTATATGCATTCCTTCGCTCGTTCCTTCGGTCGATCGCCGACCACAACCACCCGCTTCATACGGCACGCCACAGATCCTCAAGACCGTCGACTTTGAGGCTGCGGAGAAAGTGTTGAATGAAACATCTTTCCTCGGAACTGGGGCCTTTAGCGTCCACGATGCCGAAGCCTTTTTCAACGCCTTTGCGGTCTTCGGTCTTCTCCTCCGAAAAGAGGACCGCACCAAGTTTCCGAGCATTGGGCGCTGGTTCGACGACTGTAATACGAGAGTTGGTTTTGCGCGGGTCAGTTGCGGCCTTGCCACTGACACCGTCTGTCTGTGTTACTTCTTGCTTGCATTCCTCTCTCCCTTTTCTCCGTTTCTGCCTTTTATCCGTCCCACCGACGTGTATATGCGTACACTACAGGGCACCCTTCTCGGCGAAGTGCGAGCCGGCGGACAGGTATTCAACGCCGCACCCTTCTCGTTTATAATCCCTCACTCTCACTCTCTCTCTCTCTTCCTCTCGTTGGTCTGTCAGCTGGACGGCTGGACTGTCGGCAAGGCATTATCTTGTCGGGGCGACTGCCTGCCTTCCTGCTTGTGCGCCGGTGAGCACACCACGAGCTGCCCCCTCCCCCTCCCCCTCCTCCTCCTCCTCCTCCTCGAACGCCCCTCTTTTCCGTCCGTGCCAAACCGTCAAACAGGTCGATGCCAGGGCAGATCCAGTGGTCGTGGCGAATGACGCTATGCGCGCACACGACTTGAACAAGGGGCAGAAAAAGGCCGAGTCGCAGCGCGACGCGGAGAGGCAAAAGAAGAAGCAGAGCAAGAAGGTAGCTTCTTCTTCGTCGTCGTCGTCGTCTTCTTCTTCTTCGAGCAGTAGCAGCAGCAGCAGCACAGCAACCCTGAAGGTCAGTAGAGTCAGATGCTCGTGTGGGCTCTCGGCGCCGAGTCGAGGCAAAGCGCCTGGGCGAGGGCCCCCTTCACTCTTCTTCTCCTTGTCCAAACACCTGCTGCTTATTCTGCTGCTGCTTTCACACGACGGCACAACATGTTCCTTCCTTCCTTCCTTCCTTTCCCCATTTTTCAGTTCAATTTGCCCGTCGAAGAGGGCAAGCGTGTGGAGCACACCGAGCCGAACGACACTCGCATAGAAGCAGCCATCAAGGTCTTGGACAAACTCAAGATTGAGACGGAGACCGTGCGGCATGGCGTGGCGCTGACAGTGGCCGACTTGTTGAAGGCTTTGGACGGCCACACGGGGGCGAAGTGCAAGAATCTATTTCTCAAGGTATCTCGCTCTCGCTCTCGGTCGCTCTCCTCTCTCTCCCTCTCTCTCTCCCTTCCTCCTGCTCTCTCACCCACTCACTCACTCACTCACTCACTCGCGCACTCACTCACTCACTCACTCACTCACTCACGCGCCCACTCACTCACCCACTCTGTATGCTCTCTTTTGATCGAGATATCCGTCAACCTATCAACCGATCAACCGATCAAACATGCAAGTATGCTTATGCTACATATGAATGTATATATATATATATATATATGGGCGCATTAACCGTACTGTACCGTAAAACCGTCCTTTACGACAGGGGAAAAAGCCAAGCAGAACCATAGAAAGCGATACCCAGATCTGGCTCGTCTGCGCTGTACATGACACTCCGATCAACCTCAAGCAGCTGTCCAAGGTTGGTGCACTCACAGACAAGCATATAGTATATATATACACCCTAGGGTATATGTGTATTTAGAACGAGACCTCCCTACCTGAGTGTGTGTATATATATATATGTAGCGATATGACTCACGCCATGAATGTACGTAGCAGTAAGTATTCACTCATTTGGTTTGTGTATGCGAGTACATGTACGAGTACGTATGTTTGCATAGACATAAATGCGTTTTGTGCGTTGTGTGGAATGTGTATAGCACCTGGGCTACAAGAAAGAAATGCGGATGGGCCGACCGGACTTGCTTAGTGGCTGTCTCGGCCTTGTGAAGGGCGAGTGCACCCCATTCGGGCTGATCAATGACAGCGAGATGAAGGTCTGTGCACTGTGCATGAAACATGTATAGTGTTTGTATGCATACTCGGGATGATGTGTAAACTGGCGGCGACAACTGCACTTCGTACGACGAAGAGGAGTCGTCCGTTCTAAATAGAATTGGACTATGTTTTTTTTTTTACATTTTGCATACGGTCTCGTATATATATAACAGGAGGGCCTACCTACCGCCGTAGCTTGGTTAATAGCCCAGAGATGGTAACGTCGCGGTCGTATTTTTTCTGCTGAAAATTGAATTGTGACATAAGTTTTTTCTGGTGAAAATTTTGGATATATATATGATGCGCATATATATATATATATATATATATACATGTTCAATCATGGTTGGTTGGCCAGCTCGCTGGCATCTGAATAAAGAAGGGGCCTATGCATATATATGCATATATACATGTACATGTATGACGACGAAATCTCAAAGCAGACGAATACGTAGCATTACAATCTGGAACGTCATTTGTCTATGCCGTTTTTGTGTTGTATTTCGCAGGTCCAGGTCATTCTGGATGAGAGAATGATGAGCCAAGACAGACTGTGGTTCCACCCACTCTCCAATGTGGCGAGCACAGCCATCGCTCCCAGCGATTTGGTGTCGTTTATCAAAGCATCGGGTCGCGAAGCACGAGTCATCGACTTCTCTTCCCTTTAGAGGATACTCTCCCACTAGTACAATACACGGCGGATTATACGATACAGTACGCTTGGTGCCCGCCGCCCCCTCCCATGTGTCTGAGTTAGTGTCCTTGAGAGCCCTTTCCAGCCCGGCACTGCGACGCTCCTGGAAAGTGTTCCTAGACCCGGATCGAGAACACCAGTGTCGCATTTTGTTGCTATGGTAGACGGATTTAAAAAAAATAAAAGTTTTTTTTTTTTTTAAAGTTGAATGTCCCTAACATTGCTGTGAGAGTGTAATGAGCGCCAAAACAGGAGCGTTGGACGTGATTTGCAAGAAATTATCGTTCTCCCATAGCGACAAGGCTGCGACGATTTGTGTTCTCGATCCGGGGCTAGGAAAGTTTCCAGGAGCGTCGCAGTGCCGGGCTGGTACAGTTTATCCGTCCGTCCGTTCGTCCGTCCGTCCATTCCTCGGTCGGTAGAAAGAGAAAGAGCCCTCCCTCCCTCCCTGCCTGCCTGCCTCGGCG
>Ga0099798_10506_pt1 | contig 12782 bp, 8 predicted proteins | sample Uncmet_Sort29A_1_FD_89870 | JGI IMG/M metagenome (GOLD analysis project Ga0099798, IMG submission 89870) | Marine eukaryotic communities from CALCOFI LINE 67, Pacific Ocean - CN13ID_Sort29A_1 | ecosystem: Environmental > Aquatic > Marine > Oceanic | place: Pacific Ocean: Monterey Bay | collected... | reverse complement strand
AGTTCGTTGTACCTTCTCTTCGCGAACTGAAAGACTCCCCAAATAATTCCTAACCTCCAAAAACAAAGTAAGAGTTTTTAAAAGTGGAAAGTAAAGACCAAAAAACTTGAAGAAAACGCATATTCATGCTGCAATTTGCAGCCTACCATAAACACATACCATGCGACATTTTTAAAAAGACACGGATGCCTGTTTCTTTTCGGAGGTGTAATTATTTCGGGTGATTTTTTAAAATTGTGATCTTTCAGTTCGTTGGGAAATTTCAATTTTTTCATTTCATTGGGCCAGAACATTTTTATTTTTCCATTTCTTTTTTTTCTGTCGCATCAGTACAGAGATTTTTGATTTGCGGTGAAATCTAAATTTCGGACAAAAACACATTAAATTTTGTTCCTAATCTTCTATGTGGTCCTTTGTTCGTATCAAAGCCGAATATATTTTAGTCATATTTTTGGCGCGCTTCCAAGAATTGGTTTGTTGATTTAGCAAATTGAAAATAGTACAAAATCAAAACACTATCAGTACTACTACCCAACAAAATGTCGTCCTCCCCTAGTAACAAAAAACCGTCCCCACGCGAATGGTTTGCCCCCAGTCCGAAAACCTCGGACTCCAGAATATTTTCACGTAGCAATTCTATGAAAGTTCAATCGTCTTTAGCTGATGTTTTGGTCAAAAATCAAAGTCAAAATAATTCTAAGGTCGTAACTTTCGACTTACAGAAATTAAAGGAAGCGTCAACTAACCGTGCGAATACTAATGAAAAAGACATGACACACGTGACCATGCAGTTATCAACCGCGTTTGAGCTAAATGTACGCCGGGTGTTTAGTAAAGACGGTAAGTTCGAGTTTCTTGACACAAAACAGTTCGTTAAGTTCATCCGCGCCTCGAAATCTAAGCAAGAATTGCAAGTAGTTTGCACAGACGGCGCTGACTATCAGTTTAAATATTACGACCATAATAATTACCGGTTCGGTGATCTGTTTTTCAGACCAGCAGCGAGGTATCTTGCAGGTTCTAGTCCGAAAAGCGATGCAAATAAAGCGGCGAATAAGAAATTTTTAACCAATCCGGAATATGATGTCAACACACCGAGGTCTAATGCTAGTGGTTCGGATAATCCCCAATCACCGAAAGGCAGTGGGGGGAAAAAATCAAACAACCGAAAATCCCGAAACAAAAACAAAGGAGGATCGACTAATAAGAAAGGAAAAGGTAAAGAATCCAGCCGCTCGGTTTCACCAGAGTCTCCGCAAGAGAAATTAGTGCGGAAAGTCAAAGAGCCGCCGCAGCCATCGACTTTATTATTGTCGGGAAATGTAAAAGACATTTTGTTTAACGGAGAAATGGACATGTATAAAGCCATGAAACCGTTGCTGAAAAAATACGATGAAAAAGAGGGCTCTCCGATTTGTAAACTCAGATTGTTCACGCATTTGTTCTACTTCGTGGCCGATCCGGATGTGCTAGCAGATATATTTGAAATCCCTGATAAACGCGCACCTCCTTGCGTTTTCAAAGATCAGCCAACTTTAGCAGCTAAAGGCGTTTTCGTAGCGGATGGCCAGGGGTGGAGTATGGCTCGGAGTTGTTTGATGAAAAACTTAACTGTTGAAACTGTTGCGGCTTTGATTCCGGTTTTTGCGAATAAGGGCAGGAAATTAATAGATAGGGTTGGAAAATCAAACGGTGCTGAAGAAATCGACATTTTAGATTTGATTGAAAGGCTCACTTACGACAGCATCTGTTCGGTTGGTTTTGGACGCGATCCGAAATTAATTGAGGGAAAAGTGAAGAAAGATGCGTTTTTGGAGAGATTCGATGAAACAACGACTTTGGCAATTTACGCGATTGTTGACGGCGCTTTTGACGTTTTTGGAACTAAGAAGAAAAAATTCATGCGGAATATGAGTGAGTTAAATAAGCAGTTAGACGAGATTTTGGACGATAATTTTAGAACATTGAGCGAAAACTCCGGTGAAGAGTCGCCGAAATCCAAAAAGTCGAAAACATTGCTTCAGCATTTATTTGGTGCTAAATGCCCAGTGACTGGTCGTGGATTCGCGAGACATGAGTTGCGGGACCAGATCACGACGTTGTTAGTTGCAGGGCATAAAACCACGACTTTGTTATTGGTTTGGGCGATTTGGAATATCGCTACGCATGGTGATGTTGAGGAGAAGTTGACAGCTGAAATAACACGATTTTTATAATCCGAAAAAATGATCAAAAAATTCAAACAAACCCTTAAAATGGGTCAAAAAATGCAAAAAGGAGTCGGATTATAAAAAAACCTTGTTAAATGCAGGAGGTTTTTGGCCAAGGCGGTGATTATGATCGTGAGCCGACCGAGGAGGATTTGAGGAGCTGCACCTATTTGGACAAGGTACATCCTTTTTTTTTGTGTTTTCAAACAAAAATGCTAATTCAATGTTCAATTTTGCTTCGCACTGATGCCCAGGCGGCAATCGTGGTGTTTTCAATCCCTTTTTTTCACGTGTTTTTGCAGGTTTCAATGAGCTGGCGCAATTGCGACATTTCATCTCGCCAAGCAAGGGCTTAGAGGGTTTCCCATCGGCAGGGCGTTGGTATCCTATGACGAGAATTTATACTGTTTGCGTCGTATCCGGGAATGGCGCGATTCAATCCTTCTTTCAAATATTAAATTTCTCAGGTACTCAAAGAAACTCTCCGTCTCGCAAACCCAGTCACCACGACCCAGCGCGGTATCTCCCAACCGATCATAGTCGGCAATGGAAAAGACAAGAATTTCTTACTCCGCCCTGGTGGCCATGCGGGAATGGGCGAGTCCTACATGGTCGTGCACTTGCCGTCAATTCACCACAACAAAAAATACTGGGGTCCAGACGTTATGGAATTTAAACCTGAGCGTTTCGAACCAGAGAAAATGAAAAACTGGCACCCATATCAGTTCGTGCCATTTGGCGGTGGGAAAAGATTATGTTTAGGAAATCTATTCGCTCTAACGCAGGTAAAAGTTCTCTTATCCATGATTTTAAGAAAATTCCACATCCGTCCAGTCCCCGGCAAAGACGTGAAAATCGGCAACACTCGCTTAACATTTGGCGAACCACTCCACGCTGAAGAAGGTGGCGGTATTTGGTTAAAGTTTTTCAACAAATCCAAACGCAAATCGGCAATTGATAATATTCCAAAATTACTCCAATCGGATAAGATCAGCTCCATCGGAACATTAATGAAAGCTCAAGAACGCGATAATTTAAACGATTCTGGCATGCTGAACATGTTCGGAATGAGCCTCGAGGAGCGAGATTTAACACGATTTTTTCATAATCGGACTCAAAAAAAAATGAAAAAAAATCAAAAAAAAACCCTTAAAATGGGCCAAAAAATCAAAAAAATGAGTCCGATTATAAAAAAATCGTGTTATTTTATTGGCGAGGAAAAGATTTCAGAAATTTTGGTGATTTACGCATCTGAATACGGCACTACGAGAAAAGCCGCTACGAATTTCACGGCTCATTTACGTGAGAAATTCATCGACAACCCAAATACGGTCTACAAAGCCGGTTTGAAAATTCATTGCAAAGGAGCTGAGGAGGTACCGATTAACGCTGAGTGCGAATTGGTGAAAAATCCGCGTGAAGCTTTGGTGATTTTGTTCGCCGCTACTTACAACGGCCACCCAGCAGCGCATGCGGAGCATTTCTTGAAAGGTTTCAAAACCGCGGTTTCGAAGGTTAAAAAACTCGACGAGAAGAAAAACAACTGGAACAAACTCTCCTTCGCAGTTATTGGATTCGGAAACAGCAACTGGGTTTCAACCTACGCTAAAATGGGAAAAACATTCGACAAACTGTTCGCTGATCTCGGTTCAAAACGATTTTTACCATATGAAATCGTTGACAAAAACGGCGCGCATGAGAAAACCGTTTTACAGTGGGAGAAATGCTTATTTGGGAAATTAGCGAAAAGAATCGAGATCGACCATCAGAACACGATTAACACAGCTGACATGTATGGTAATAGTAAAAGCAGCGAGGAAGAGTCGGACTATTTTGAAAATTCGAATGAACTGACGAAGTTGACATCTAAAAACCCTGGCAACAATAGTTCAAACAGCAGTCCAACTGGTAAAAAAGATCCGGCCGAATATTTCAAATCCGCTCCTGACTCTTTCGTCAGCTTCACCGGAAACATGACCGTTCCAGGCTCAGAAGCAGATCAAAATGAGGCAGGAATCACGAAAGTCCAAACTTTAAACGAACTCGGTTATAAAGTCGGAGTTATAAAACGAAACGACGAATTAATTCCACAGTCTGACGAGACGAAATTGAAATTCGACAAATTAAAATCCGTGCGTGAAATCAACATCGAAATCAGAGACAACAGCCAAACAGGAACCGAACTCCCATATGAGTGCGGCGACCATTTATGCGTGAACGCGGTTCAGAAAGAAGAAGACATTAAGAAATTCTGCGACCGTTTTGGTTTTCACCCAGATGCGGTCATTATCCCACAAAGTTCTCGTCCGGCTGAATTGCAGCACAAACGCGGACAAAAAGCGTTAGGTAAAAAGGTCAAAGTGAAAGACATAATTGCTTTACACGTTGATATTTCGGCAATCCCAAGTCAGGAATGTTTAGCAGGTTTAGTCCCTTTCGCCACAGATTTAAAAGAACGACAAGAAATTGTTAATTTAACACGAATCGAAGGCGCGGGGCTCGGTACTGATGAAGATTCTATCGCGGACAGCTTTGTTTTACCAGCAGGCTTTGTTATGGAAGGTGGAAGTACTAGTTGTGGTGACAAAAATAGTAATAGAAAAAATGGTGGGCCTAAAACTCTGGAAAAATTGTCCTCGGTCGCAGATGAATTCGAAGTCCCGAAAGGTATGAGCTGGATTGAACCGCCAAAAATCAAACAACCAACACCAATCGCATATTCTGAATGGGTTGAAACGAAAAAAATGAGCATTTTAGACTGTTTAATCCACTGGCAATCGATCAAAGGCATCACACTCTCCCGGTTGATCGAAATCTGCCCACCAACTGAACCACGACTGTATTCCATCGCCAGTTCACCGGTACTATCGCTTTCGAAAACCAGAATGAGCAAAGAAAACGTTTTAGCAAATGAAGTTAGTCTTTGTTTAGGTGTCGTTAAGTACGAAGTGGATCGATCTGAAAACGCATTTGATGACAAAAACCAAGCACTCGCCACTAAACACGGTTTAGCTTCAACTTACTTAGCTGAAATGAAATCCGGAAGCCCATTACTATGCATGATCAAAAAAGCGCCGCACATGAGATTGCCGAGAAACCCAGAAACACCGGTCATTATGGTATGTGCGGGCACCGGCTTAGCGCCTTTTTTAGGCTTTTTGGAAGAGCGTGAAATGCAGATCTGTAGTTCCGGTTACTTGATGAACGAAATGCTTAAAAACTGCGAAATAAAGGAAGAAAACGATTCAAAATACACCGCATCGCCTTTCCCAGGCTCCGCACGCTTATATTTCGGGTGCAGATCAGACTACGACCAATTGCACGCTGAAAAATTAGACGCCTATCACGACAATGGGCTTTGTGAAGTTAAAACCGCATTTAGCCGAAAATATAAAAAAGATGATAAAAAAGGAAACAAAAACTGCTACGTTTATCACTTGATGGAAGAAGATACCGATTATATTAGGAGTTTCTTCAAAATCGACGCGTCAGAAAATGCCGATAACTCCGACTCACCAATCATTCGGAAAGAAGCAAGCTCCCCACAGCTCGAAAATAATTACGAAAATCTCCCGCCTGGTGTTCTCTACATGTGTGGATCTGCTTCCACTTTGGCGAAAGATTGTGCAAAGGTTTTGCATAAAATATTAGGTAACGGAGATTTGGAAAAAGGTGAAGCTCTTTTTGACGATTTGATCTCTGACGGTCGGATTGTAATGGATGTTTGGGGATAACAAACTGGAAAATTTAGGAAAAAAACTATAGATCTGGCAAATAAAAAATACTTTTTTAGCTGAGGCATAGATAGTACTCTGATCGACGCCGGTTGATGAGCAATAGCGATACTCACCGTCTGATATTGGGTGAAATTTGCAAAAAAAAAAGGACCTTTTTTCTGTCGTGAAGTATACATGCTAAAGCTTTTTTTGATTTTGTTCCCAATTTCAATTTCAAAAGTTCCCTTTTCAATTTCATTTTTTTCATTTTTGGGGGTTTATTCTTTTTCAGGTTCTTCCTGTTTTCTTCTTTTGGCATGTGATCTGACAAATATTGTTTTGGAATTTTCTCAAAAATTGTTTAATAAATCCTTTTCGTATTTTTTAATGGTCTTTGGATAAATTATCCCAGGTGTTGAACAACAAAAAATTTTCAGTGTGTGTGATTTTATTTCCAAACAAAGCAAAAACCAATAATTATTTTTAACGAAAGAGAGTCAAAAATTGTTTTCATTTTTTCCCAATTTCTGGAAAAAAGGATGTTCCCTACTATTCGCAAGAGCCTTATCTGTTTGGCTTCAACTTTTCCGATCGTGTTCGCGTTGGAAAAGAAGATCCAGTTGCGTGATTTCAAACTTTTGGACCGCGCACATCAAACATATTCTTTTTTTTTTTTTTTTTTGGACAACAAACAAAAGGGTCAAAAAACATTTTTGTTGTGCCGAGTTGAGGAATTTGAACCTCCTTGGACGTGAGCGCCGAAAAGTTTGAAGTGGTGGTGGTCTTAGCACTCAACGCTTAGAACTCCCCGCCGCTGCGCCGGGTATATTTTACGATTGGTTGAAAGGCCAACTTGGAAAAGATTCCGACTTGACAGTTGAAGAAATCCAAACCGGCTGCAATGCTGCAATTGAGCGCGTCTGCCTCATGGCACGAGCATGGCGCGGCCATGATGACCCCGAATTTTTATGGCTTAAATTCAGACAAGAACTTGGACGTAAAAACGGCGTTGACTTGGGAGATGACAGCACGTTAGTTGGCAAAGAGCTCTTTCAGAAATTGATTGTCGGAGAACCTCGCGCACCTCTCGAGGGCTCCCTGTGCACATCCAAGAGTGACAGTTTGCTTTTACGTTCTCGGAAATACCCGAAGAAAGAGAAATCAGCAACCGAAATTGCTTACTTGCAAATGAGACGGCGAGTTCGGCTGGAGAAAGAGGAATTCGCAGAGGCGAGACGAACCGATAAATTAACACGATATTTTCATAATCTGACCCGTTTTTTTCATTTTTTGATCCATTTTAAGGGTTTTTTTGTACTTTTTTTATCATTTTGAGTCGGATTTAATAAAAAAATCGTGTTACTTGTCGAACGCCGTAGAACAAGTGCTGCTCGAGGAGCTCGGGGATGCTGACAAGAAAGATTCAAACTTTCTGGTCGCCAGGTCGGAAACTTCATTTTTGAGCCGTTTTTGGCCCAAAATCGCTGTTTTTTGACACTTTTTTCATTTTTTGGACCACCTGGCGACCAGAAAGTTTGAAAAACAAATTAAAGGCGTTTCGTGGTGTGTGCGAGCAAATAAGGTGAAAGAGATAACACGATTTTTTTATAATTGGACTCATTTTTTTGATTTTTTGGCCCATTTTAAGGGTTTTTTGATTTTTTTTTGACATTTTGAGTCCGATTATAAAAAAATCGTGTTAGATCTTCGAATCACCGAGAGTCTTTGATTGTATCTTGGCAGAGAGGGCAGTAGTACTAGGCCAAAAAGAACCGACTGCCGAACAGATGCAGGAAGTTTGGGAAATGCAGCAAGTTCAAACTTTCTGGTCACCAGGGTGAAACGTGAATTTTTTTTTTGGTCAAAAAATTAAAAAAATGTCAAAAAACAGTGATTTTGGACAAAAAACGATCAAGAATTTCAAACCTATACTGACCAGAAAGATTGAAGGCGGATATGGCAGATTCGTTCTCCCGTTGGGTTCCTCGTGCGATGAAGCAGCACCCTGTTCCGTCGGAAGAATCTGTAGTGCCAATACAGCACCCTCCACAGCCACAGTTGTTTGTGTCCGCAAATGTCGTGTCTAGAATTGCGTTCTTCACCCGGAATATTACTCGCAAGTCATGGGGCAGTGAAGAGCCTATGAAGCCATATGAACACGACTGTTGGTGTGGACACGATGTTGGTATCGACAAGGAGCCTGGGCCAGGAGATGACGACGCTGGATTTCAAGAACACGATGTAGAGTTAGAGTTTTATGATGAGTCAGGAAAACGTGTAGTGCACGCCCCGTTGCATTTAAGTTAAATTTTTATAACCCCGTTGAAGTTGAAGATGGTGGGTTTTGTATATATTAGGTAGCAAAAATTAGAATAAACAAAAAGTTTTACATAAAGTTTTAGTTACATAAGTTTTACATAAAATTAGAATAAACAAAAAGGTAGTTATTGTATAAAATAAACAAAAGGTTTTACATAAAATACTAGGTGACGTAGATTTAGAAAAAGGCGAAGTTGTTTTTGACGATTTGATGTCTGACGGTCGGATGGCGATGGATGTTTGGAGGTACAAAACCTGGTACAAAAGCTGAACTGAAAAACTGGAGAAAAATAAATAAGTTTCTAATTTTATGCAAACCGCAACATAATGAAATTTAAACTATCAACGTATTGGAATAATTTGAACCTGGAATTCCGGACATTTATGAAAAATCTAAAAACAGATTCGCACCTAGTGTTGAGACTTTATCGCAGTTCCATCATGTTCATCGTTCTTTCTTGTTTGACGCATCAAAGATTTTGTGGTTCATATATCCATCTTTTTATTTTCTGTTTTTTTTTTTTTTTTTTACAATTTCGGAATTTCTTCCCAACCAAACACATTTTTTGAATTTTTCTAGAATAAAGCCCCCCCCTCTATTGCAATAAAAAAATGTCCGAATCAGATCTCTCCCCCGGGGATTTCGTCGTTGTCGACGGAATCTGCAATGCAGGCGAATCCGATTACGATATTGACGACCCGACGGACGGTCAAATTGGTGTTGTTATCCGGGTCATAAAAAACAGATACGATGACTCGTCGATAATTCGTTTGATACATCGAGAACCTGTTTTTTTCCACAAGTTATCCAAAGATGCAGAAAATGAAGGAAAAACGTTAGAGCAAGTTCGGGAAAAAGGAGTTCGACCCAGCGGAGCTGCTAGTGCTACCTTAGAGGCTTCCGAAACTGAATCAGATACGGCGCACAATAATACTTTGAACACGGACGTTGCCGACAATATCAAAGGCGTTGAGATTAATGAAGACATAAACAAATACACGACCGCAAGTGAAGGGAGATTACTCTAAAAAACGGAATTATCGTCAGAGCGTACATAATTATCGTCAAGTTTTTGGGCCATTTTGATCCAAAAATTGCACTTTTTGAGCCGAAATTGCATTTTTTTGGACCAAAAAAATACTCGACGTTAATTATGTACGCTCTGACGATAATTCCGTCTTTGAGATTAGCTGAAATGATGGCAATGTTAGCGCAATTAGAGGAAGATGCACCGAATGACATTAATGAGGATGAAATTAACGAAATAGCAAGTTTACCCCGTAAAAAATCGACAAACAACGTATTCTCCAAAGAAGACTTAGGAGTACTAGAGGAGGACCCGGAAAATAATCCGCAGACAGTTGGTGATGTTAGCTTTGGTGGTAATTCACATACAGTTCGTGACATAAATTTTAGTGATGTCAATATAGAAAACTCCGGCTGTTTCGGGGATGGTGGCGACAGATGTTCAGCGAAAGTGGAAAACAAATTTTTGAAAAAAATAGTGAAAGTAAAAACAACCATAAACGTGCCTTCATTTTCCGGCTATGTAGAAATCGATGGAAACACATGTGGAGCTGCGATGTTAGCCAGTGGTTTTAACGCTTGTCATAATTTAGTGTCGCCAGTTTTAGATTTGAATGGTTTAGCGCCTAAGAATTTCTCGGAGTATTTGAATCCTGATTTGAAACAAATATATGGGGTTGGTGAAGAAACCGACGCAGTTGATAAAAGAGATTCGGTTGGCTCTACGGCATCGCATTCATGGGTTTTGAATACAATTGGGTCTTTAAACAACCCGGAAGAAACAGAGACGAGTAAGTCAGCGCTCAAAAAGCGGGATTCGAAAGACATTTCAAATAGGACCACACCTGTTAACTTGAAAGATTCGCTATCACATCTATGTAATGTAGCGAAGAAATTTGAGAAAGAAACGTTAAAACAATTAGAAAAACAGAAAGGAAACCAATTATTAGAATCGCGGGCGAAAAGATTAAGTAAGGCACAAAAATCGTTGTCTGATCCTGTCAACCCTCAGACTTGGCAAATCGGCAATTTAGAAATCGAAAAAGCAGCAGTTGCTTGGGGATTGAAGTTTTCAGTACTGATCGAACGCCAGTCGGCAAATAGTAATAGAGAGATTTGCAATTTGGATGAAAAGGGCATTTGCAACTGGCTGTTTAAAAAGTTGCGAGAAGAACTAGCAGATCGAAACACAGCTTTGTTATTTCACTTGCATGGTGTTTTAAACGTTCGGAATTTTTTCGGCCATTTCGCTTTAATTTTCGCAGTTGCTGAATACCAAATAAAAGGTGAAAAGGAAAAGCAACGCGTTTGCTTAACGGCTCGAAGTTACCAAGGGCCTAGACATTGGGTACCGTTGGAGAAAGTTCATCGGTGGATTTTTAAGTCGAAATTTCCGGGCTATTTGATTTATAAGGTAACCGCTTGATGAAAGTGGCTTGACAAGTTTGGCAAGAATCAATCTTTTTAGTAGAAAGTATTCGAACATCAGATCTTAGTCGAACAAATTATTAGAATGTTTAGCATTAAACAAAAATTTTCTGATACTACGAGTATTATTTTCGAGGTCGTATGATATCTGTGTGAAATGTGAGTTTTTGATTTTTTTTCCTGCTTTTTTGCAACGGTTTTCTTTTTGTCTTCTTTTTTCCTTTTTTCTTTCCTTTTTTTTCCTGAGAGTTGAGCGATGTTTTTTTAAACGATTTTTTTCACAAACAATTTTTCATCGATTTTTTTTGAAGCGTCACAATCCATTTCTAAAATTTCAAATTCATTTCAGGAGCTTAGTACAATAGTCTACGGGATACACAGTTTGTGAAATAATTTAGGAACTAAAACAGTTCTAGTACATATATTAGTTAATTAACACCCTATTTTTTTATTATCGCCGGAGGAATTGCTATTGGACCACATTTTGTTTTTTTTAAATTAGTGTCTGTTGAATGTTATTAAAAAAGTTCTAAAAAATTGACTGGGGTGTTTGTTACAAATTCAAAGTTCGACTTAGAAAATTTAGAAACCGACGTTGGAAAATTCGTATATTTGCAAAATTTGGTCGGTCATTTCGTTTTAAAACTTTAAAAAATTTCAAATGTTACACGGAAAATTTCTTAAGGTGGTGGTGGGTTAAAATTAGTGATTTATGGAAACGAAACAAAATTTCGGATCCCGGTAGTAGTCTTATTAGTACACGGAAAATTCACCTTCCATCTAAGTGGAGTTGGTTTCTTTTTTTGATATATTATTCGAAAATCCTACAGATATTGTATGAAAATGTTTTTTTCAAACTTGTGGTCTAAATGTTCGTAAACAAATCGACTTGTAATTATTTGTAATTTGTTTTTCTATTGGGGGTAAAAAAAACTCCAGTTCTATTAATTAATCCACTACTTTGTAAAAATTTTACGACGCTCTAAGCCGTAATGAATATTATTTGGTAATTAGTTTATTAGTATGAATTTCAATGTACGGTCTTATAAATGGAGCGTTGTTTTACTTGCAAAATTTCACTAGTACTAAGAACTAAGAAAACTTGAGACCCCCCTTTTTTACACTAAACATGTTGGTTTGATTAACTTGGTTGAATGAATCTGTAGAATTTTAAATTTTTTCGACATTTAGAAACAGAAAACTTGTGTTTTTGTCCGCCCCGAATTTTCATACCCAAAATTTGTTGCCCCCTGAATTGAACATTGATTTTGATTCCCATGAAAATTTTTCTTCCCAAAAAGTTAGTACTAAGACACCCTACTGAATCGCTCAAACACAAAAACCGAAAAACCCCATGGAAATACGAACACCGCTAAAAACTTCAACATCAATTCCGCATGTCCGCATGCCATTACATGTTTTTATCATAGTAAAAAGAACCCAAAATGACCCAATATGATAGTATAATTGCCGTTCACAATTGTGAATGCAATTTGTTGTCTATGAATAGTATTCTTCGCCACTGCTATAATTTTGTCTTATTTGCCGCCTAATTAGAAATCCTACTGCTTTTCCTTTGTTCCTAAATATTACAAACTCCTGGTCGTTTTTGACTCAAAAAATCAACACATAAAATCTTAAATTAGAAATTAACCAACATCCACATCTTAGGAATTTGCCGCAAACTTCTGCTTTCCATCATCACCGGTCTTAACACCAAATAACCGTTTCTTATGTTCCAATTCTTCTCTTCTCAACTGCATCTCCTCACCACGCTGACGCGAACGGTCGTTGTAATAAAGCAACACCAAATACCGACCGTCAACATTAAAACCGGATAAACTATCCATGGCCATTTTTGCATCGTAAACATCATCGTATACGACAAACGCTGTACCTTTTGTTTCCGGCGTGCTGCCTTTTCGGATTTGGCGAATTGAACCGAACCGTCCAAATACATCGTAGAACTCTTCACTCGACATTTTGTATGGCAAATTTCTTACGTACAGGATCCTATTCACCTCAGGCGGAAGTCTTACGTTTCTCCTGTGTGGGTTTTGACTTGGCATAACCTGCTGCCCT
>Ga0099798_10505_pt1 | contig 12843 bp, 10 predicted proteins | sample Uncmet_Sort29A_1_FD_89870 | JGI IMG/M metagenome (GOLD analysis project Ga0099798, IMG submission 89870) | Marine eukaryotic communities from CALCOFI LINE 67, Pacific Ocean - CN13ID_Sort29A_1 | ecosystem: Environmental > Aquatic > Marine > Oceanic | place: Pacific Ocean: Monterey Bay | collected... | reverse complement strand
CAGTCCTCTTGTCGGTTGCCATCATAACCTCGGATGAGGCGACGGGACCGAATCTGGAGGGAGAGGTTATATTATATTGAAATAATTTAATTTGTGGAAATTATAGCTATTAATAGTATAAAATTTTAGCCTTAATACTATTAATAGGTTGTTTCTATGGGTATGATCAATTTCCTCAATAGAATGTTAATAGATTTAAATGCTATTGTACTATATGATCATATTTAATATACAGTATTGTACTACTATACACATGATTGGTCCTAATACTGTCAAAACGCAGCCCGAATAGATACGATCTGAATCATATGAATGCTATATAGTATACTTAATATTAATATTCTGTATTATTAAATTTTAATTGGCAAATAAGTACTCTTATCAATCACCCCCTCACTGTGAAAACGCAGCCCGCATGCTTTCCTTGGTAGTCACAGGAGCGATACCTCCGACAAAGAGCTTGCCGGGGGTGTTCTGGTGACGCGGGTGTCCGGGATCCATTTTTGTTGTTGTTGTGTTGCTAAAATAGAAAACTCTAAAATAGAAATATGGCACTGAGACTTAAAGCCTTTCAATGTTTGAACTTGCTTAATACGCTACTGACTGTTCTTTCTTCTGCTATTCTCTCGAAATTAATCCTTCCTAGACTCTTAAGTAGTTTCTAAACCGCTCTACAAATCTGTGGCCTACCAAAGTCTTCTACCGCTCTGTGGAATTGATTCAAAGAGAATTGGAGATACTATTACAAACGTTCTACGACAAAACTATTAATACGGAGACTCGACGAGCAAATACACGGAGACGCAGTATCTAGCTTCGCAATTGAATGCAGACTATTCAAGTCATATGATTTATTAGTTACCTGGGAGTTTCGTACTTAGACACAATCATCGACACAATCAGATCTGGACAATGTCCTCCCTCCTGGAGCAAAAAATATTTCAAAACTCTCCTACGAGGACCACAACTGGAGCTGAGACTGGAGCGAAACTGGAGCAAAACTGGAGCAAAATCTAGTAACGTACGGTAAACAGCTGACTCGGGAGCCAGACTAGGGTAAAATCAAATAGACTGTAATTAAAACTAGGGTAAAAGTAAAGCGAAACTATATCTTTGGAAACTACGGCAAAACTAGCCAGGTGGGAAAACTAGGGAACAAACTAGGGTAAACTAGGAAGCAGGAAAATAATTACTGTCAGGAAAATACTTGACTACCAACATTGTCGACTATTTGCAGCACACTAGACAAAGACTGACGATTCTTGGAGCTGCAGCAAAGTAGAAGCTGTAGACGTACTACAGTAGACGTAAGGGAAGCACTATTTCACACGTTTTCTTCTTCTTAGACTTCTATCCATCTCTTCTACAGACTTCATCACATATGATTTTTCACTGATTCTTCACATATGATTTTATTTGTATCGTCGTCTTCACATTCGTCTTCTATCCACGCTTTCTATCCACACGACTGGGTGAGTATCCCCCGTAATTGACCGCTTGAATCAATGGCGACGCGTCAATGACAAGCACTATTGCTGAGTACTATTCGCACGGCCTATCCACGTTGGCTACACGCTGCTTCCTAGAATCTTCCTGCCTAGAATCTTGCTTCCTACTACAATCGTGCTTCCTACAACCTGATCCTAGACTAAACACATTTGCTCCGGTGCTGCCTAGATCTGCTCCATATTGCTCCTCTTCTATTGCTCCCTATTGCTACTGTCCTCCACTTCTCTACAGTTTCATGTCTCGTCTTCCACTAGTCTTCCTAAGCTGATCTCTTCCTTAGTAGTAGTAGTAGTAGTAGTATCTTTTCGTCTACATCGCTGGCTGCCCCATTTCTTCGGATAGAGTGGTTGATGCTTCGGATTAGAATCTCCCCTAAGTCGATCGTCTGCCTCGTCTCCCTTGTAATCGTCTCCCTATCAATCGTCTCCCTAGTAGTCGTCTCCCTAATTCTCGTCTCCCTAGTGAGTACTCGTCTCCCTACAGGTCTACACTTTTATTGATCGCGCGCGGCCTTCATCAAAGTACGGTTTTCATCGCCTCTAAGTTGCGCGTCTTTATCGAAACGTAGCCATCTATCGCGCCCTGCTGTAGGTATCCTATACAGATCTATCTTCTAGCTGCGTATCGCTTACGACAAATACTATTGCTGTGCGCGCACATTGCCTCCGATACGGTACTGGCTCCATCACCTCCCTCTCGATCAGCTGAGCTCTCATTTCTCTCGGAGTGCTAGGCGCTTTCCTCAGTTCAACTTGTCATGAAGAAACTAGCATCCGTGTCAACTCTCATTCAATTCGGATTGATCAGGACGAAAGCAAGATAATCTCCTGAATTCGATCGGACATCAGAGAGGCATATGACCCTCGGTGAATGATTCAGAGTCTGATGCGCACGCCTCCAGGTGATTCAAGTGTCGAAGTGATCGGAGATTCATTGTCTTAGCTGGTATTACTATTGCTGTAGTAGCTGTTGCTGTGGCTGTTCCTGGAGTGTAACTTTCTGGGAAGATGCTGCTGTTACCACTGATGCTGTTGTTTGTGATCAAGACGGACTAATTGTAGCTCTTCGGACCCTCAACCGCAATCGATTCATCGCTGACTCCTGCTGAGAAGACTTGAACCTTTCGAAGAAGATTGAAATACACTTCACAGAAATAATACTGTCGAACGTACCGGAAGAAAACATTCAGCTGTCGAACGTTGCTTACTTACTTTAGCGATAAAACAACACAAGAAGCATGACAATCGCGTGTCACGAGTCTCACGACCAAATGCGGGAAAAAAATCTGGGGAAAATCAAAACATTGCTGGGAAAACCGACGAAAATCAACTATAAATTTGAAAATCACCGATGAAAATCGGGAGGAAACGCGAGAAGATGGAGAGACTTAGAGAAAACTATCGAATTAAATCACGTGCTACTGATCTGGAAGATCTGAGAATGCTGATCATATCTGGAAATCGAATCAGGAGAAAATTCGATTTCACCTAATTAAATTACGAGAACACAACCACTGAATTGAGAATTTTGTAGCAAAACATCATAGAATTCCACTGAATTGCACTTCAAGATTTCAGAATTTTGCACAGAATCAAATGACACTTACACCCAGAATAATCTGCAGCCGAGAATTACATCATAATTAGTTCAAATGTTCACATAGTTCAGATCCGAACATTAATAAATACCGAAAAGATTAACACAGATACGAACTCATGACTATCACTTGCACATTGTCTCAATACTGCTGAAATTTCATTTTCATGATGACTCGATTTTAGACTTAGTACCTCTGACACACAAGTTGCTGCATAAGATTTCAATTGTGATTCATCGCACTCATATGATACTCAAGTACTTCTTTACTACTTGCTTTATTATAATTCTGTGCTGAACTGCTGCACCACACCGATTGAATCTCATCACACCACACGGACCGACACTTGTGTTCGCTTGATTAAAACTGCCTCACCCTTTTTGAATTCCATTGAATTATACCCACGCTCAATAGTAGTACTTGCTTTCTTATATGCGTTCCCCCTTGTGTTGTCCTGAACTGCTGTTTTGATTTACACACATCGATTGATATTACTTTCACCACACCACACTGATTGAATTGATCTCAACGACACTGGTTTTTGTTTGATCTCACTGAGAGCTGCTTGACCACACACATTGAACTCAACCACACTGATACACCTCTTTTCCTCAATACACGATGGACTGATTCAAGGAGAGCCCACCCGTATAAAGCTCAAAATGATCTCAAAATTTCACGTACTCACTTGCTGCACCATCCTTAAAACAGAATAGGTGATCAGTCGCCCCCCTCAGATTCAGTTTCAACCCCGTCAGATAATTCAGTTTCAACTCCACACAAAAAATATGCTCACATTATTAATCCTTAATTCCCTACTAATCTAATCGGTTACACTTCAGACCTGCGTAGTAGATTCATCCTGCGAAGAAGACCTGTCTTTAATTCCCTACTAACCTAATCGGTTCTTCAGACCTGCTTAAGTAAGTAAGTAAGTATTAGTGCTTAAGTAAGTAAGTATTAGTATTAGTAAGTAGATTCACCCTTATTAAAGATTCTCCACTATACTATAGAGACCAAGCTCAGACCCGCGTGGAGTCAGAATCATCGGTCTCATCCGAACCCTCAACTGCGCGATCATCACTGTCTTTCTTGACCTTTCCTTTTGCCTTCCCCTTGGATTTACCCTTGGCCTTGCCTTTCGCCTTGGATTTCGCGGCTTTACCTTTGGATTTGGAGAGATATCAGTTTTTTTTTTTGGAACCAAGTTCACATTTGATCGTTTGATTTCAGCTTTGACCTTTCCATTATGATTTGTTTGCTTCATACATTTGTTATTAATAGACTTAAATTTAGCATTTGCATTTGTTAATAATAGCATTTGCACTTGTACTTAAATAGAATCAATTAATACATTTCAAGTCTTAGAATTAATTTCCATTTCTTAGCCAAATTTCCATTTCTAATGGAATCAAATCATACCTTACTTTCCTTTCTTTAAGCCAAAATCATACCTTAATACTTTCGCTCTTCTTCCCCCCTCCCCCCAGATCTTTTTCCCAATCGGTCACTTTCGTCAAGCCAGCCGTGCCTCCATAGGGCACCGCCAATCCTTCATCGAGCAGCCATTGGTTCAAATGCAAATCCCCCAGCCAAATGTCAGCTAGCACTCGCCCGTACCTTCGATTTCACGCTTATTACAACCTTTGGTTCAGATGCAAATCCCCCAGCCAGATATCGGCTAGAACTCGACCGTACCTTGGATTTCACGCTTGTTACAACCTTTGGTTCAGATGCAAATCCCCCAGCCAGATGTCGGCTAGAACTCGACCGTACCTTAGATTTCACGCTTATTACAACCTTTGGTTCAGATGCAAATCCCCCAGCCAGATATCGGCTAGCACTCGACCGTACCTTCGATTTCACGCTTATTAATGCAAATCCCCCAGCCAGATGTCGGCTAGAACTCGACCGTACCTTCGATTTCACGCTTATTGGAACCTTTGGTTCAGGTGCAAATCGCCCAGTCAGATCGTACCTTGGATTCGCTAACACTCGACCGTACCTTGGAATCATTCTCTCACATAGTATACTACAGTATGCCGTACCTTGGATATCATTCCCTCTCTCAAATTGTATAGTATGTAACAGTATTAACGTGTATGGATTCCCAAATTTAATATAGTACTTAAGTAAGTACTTGCGTAAATCACAATAAGTAATATTGTAGAGTAGTACATTTCACAGATATTATTACTGCCAAAATCGTCACATACTAATAACTACCGTGTCGTCGTGTATCACTGCGACCGTATACTAACTAACCGTGCCGTCGAGTATCAACTATTAACACGCGATTTAGGTATTATCGTACGACTTAAATCGTGTATACTATTCTAGCCGTGTCGAGATGAACCTAACACGGGTTAGCAAATACTTACGCGATTTAAGACGAAAAAAATGCAAAAAAAAATTTCCGCAAAAATACTTTTCAAGCCCAACGTTTTCTAAGCGCACGATCTTATCGAGGATTTTGTCGGATAAAGCGTCGCGCGCTTGAATTGCTTTCTCTTTTTCTTTGGGACCGGACCCTCGCATCTCGGGCGTGTCGATGCCGTTGAGGCGGACCTGGGGAAGAAGAAAAAAAAATTTCTTTCTTTTCTCACGCTTGTCGCATGTTTCTGGGATCGGTTGTCGTAATAAGAACATCGTCGTATGTCAATGAAGAACCGTTGAGTGCAGTCTTTAAAGTGACTTGCCACGAGTCAACGGTTCAAGGTGCGAAGTTATTACTTATTACATTTAAATTCTCTTCGCCAATATTCTGTGATTCAACAAATTAAGTATATATAATTTTCATTCGAAGAAGTCGGATAATAAATTCTCTTCAGTAATAGTATAAAATATAATTAAGTATCAATTCCCCAGGCTCACCTTAAACAGCTGCGGCCTGCTCGATAGGCTCAGCTTCCCCGCAATCGTGACGGTATCCCCATCGTAGACGGAGACAACTTTGACCCTCTTTAGCTTGGGGATGAACTTTTCACAGTTCTTCTCCGTCGCCTTATTCAAATCATGGTTTTCCTTGCAACGAATGCAGGGAAAACAGGCGGTGCCCCAGAATCCTCCCATCGAGGGCCGGCGGTTTTGCGATGTTTAAAGTTTTCGCGAAAATCGTATTAATTTCGATTTTCCGAGGGGAAATCTGAACGGGTGTTCTTTGGGGGAATGGGTGTTAACTTTGTTGGGGGAAGAATCAAGTTCAACTTTAATTAATACCGTTCGAGTGCTGGAAAACTATTCTTAATTTTTCTGAAAAGTGTAATACTGATGACTGTTGGAAGTTGAAACTGTTGTGCTACAAATTATGTCGCTACAATTTCAGTTCGAGTGTTAGGGAGTACTTTTTCGGCCATTTGAACTCGCAGATCTGCTTGGCCCGTAGATGATTCATTTGTCAAACATTGATGTCAGGAATTTTGTAGAAGAAAACGTCTGACTCTTAGATTAAGATTACGACCAACAACACCGGTCCCACACTGAAATTCTGAGGGCAATGCGGATGATATCATACCGAAATCACACACAAGTCACATGACGATGTTGAATCAGATCGAAGACTTCGAGACCATGCACCGCACGTCGAGACCATGCGAACAATGTTGTCCTAATTACTGTGCCTGAAATTCACGGGCTCAAGTATCAACTATTCAATCAACGGGTGTTTCTTCGCGGTTCACTTATCGAGCTCCATTGAAACTCACAAAGAGTTAAGTTAACTGGTGCTCCCATCGTCAGCTTCTCTAAATCGCCAAGACTCGAGACGTACCAAATCCTACAACGCCATGACAGAGCTTCGAATGTTCACCCTGGTCCCACGCCCGGGACACAGCCTTGATACATCCCTGGATTGTGCGCCTCACTGATATGTGACTCTCTTCAGATAAGTTTCGTAGATTCGAATAATTTCAAAATTGAATGCTCAATCATGTAGTAATGGTCCCTACAATCGATAATTCAGTTAACTTTTAAAACCTCGTAAACGCACGGCCAACCGAATATGCGATGCACCCCAGTAATCGTGAACCGCTTACCCTATCACTTATCATCATGATCAGCCCCCTCCCCGCTGGGCGAACCAGATGACGCGCTACGGTCATATTGATATCAATAGTGACTATGTGACTCTTCAGATATGTTTCGTAGATTTGTAATTTCAAAATTGAATGCTCAATGATGTAGTAATGTTCCCTACAATCGATAATTCAGTCAACTTTTAAAACCTCGTAAACGCACGGACAACCGAATAAACGATGCACCCCAGTAATCGTGAACCGCTTACCCTATTACTTATCATCATGATCAGCCCCCTCCCCGATGGGCGAACCAGATGACGCGCTACGGTCATAGTGATATCAATAGTTACTATGTGACTCTCTTCAGATATGTTTCGTAGATTTGAACAATAATATTTCAAAATTGAATGCTCAATCATGTAGTAATGGTCCCTAGAATCGATGATTCAATTAACTTTTAAAACCTCGTAAACGCACGGCCAACCGAATAAACGACGCACCCCAGTAATCGTGAACCGCTTACCCTGTTACTTCTCATCATGATCAGCCTCCTCCTCGCTGGACGAACCAGCTGACGCGCTACGGTCATATTGATAGCAATAGTTACTATGTGACTCTCTTCAGATATGGTTCGTAGATTTGAATAATAATATCAATCAGATAGTAATGGTCCCTACAATCGATGATTCAATTAACTTTTAAAACCTCGTAAACGCACGGCCAACCGAGTAAACGACGCACCTCAGTAATCGTGAACCGCTTACCCAGTTACTTATCATCATGATCAGCCCCCTCCTCGCTGGACGAACCAATATAGATCTAATTCGGTCATATAGATCTAATTCGAAGGACGCGCTACGGTCATATAGATCTAATTCGAATGTTCCGACAATACTCTTATCACAAGCCCCGAATACATTCTTTTCACGCAAAGATATTCTCTTTCCGAATACATTCTCTTTCGTATAATACGGTTTAGCCGCAACACAGTAAAGGTCAAAGTTTCCTGTTCAAGCGCAAAAGTTTCCTGCAATGAAGGTCACATTAATTACTAAGTCTACTGTAGTAGCTCTCGCGACGAATGATAGAAATTTACTGTTAATAGAGGGACGTACTGAGTTGCGCGTTCATAGGTTACAGTGTTAACTGAATAATATTAAGTACGTCTAAATAGCGATTTTCAACGAGGTCCGACGTCGAAATAACTTCACTAACCGTGATAAATTGTGCTGGACAACGAGCCACGTTTGACGTCTATAATCGCAAATTATCTAACGCACAATCTGTTGTTCCTACGCAGCTCGCTGCTTTCCTTGCTTTCCCCAAATTAGGATGGCAGTTTCAATGACCCAACCTCAATATTCATACCTGTGACAAATCTCGTTCGATTTCATACAGGTAACAGTCTGGGGTTGAATGATTCCCGCAGGCCAGCGGTCCGACTGGGAATAGATTCGGTGGCGTGCTTCGAGAAGATCGTGCTCGAGCGGCAGCACGTGGACGTGATGCTGACTACTTGACGACGACCCCCCGTTGGAAATTAACTTTTGAAAGTAATGGTCACGAAATTGGATCGCCATCGAATCTGGATCCGATTCTGCTTCAGGATCCGATTCTGCTAAGCCTAGCAATTCTGGCGCATTGGCCGGACACGCCAGTGGCTGTCCCCTAGGGGGCCCCAATAACTGAGTTTAAATTGTGATCCAGCAACGGGAAACAGGAATGCCTCCCCTTGTTCAGTCACCCAGTCGCGTCACGGCACCGTGATGTCCCTCAATACGCCCTTGCTGTGCGTCAAGCACAGCCGGCAGCTTTCTTCGCAACGCGCAAATGGGGGTAACTCACCGTTTAGTGGGGCGGACTCTTACGAGCTTCCAAGAAGCGAGAGTCCAATGCATCGCCCCTCCCCCACTCCGATATTGCCACACGCACCACAGGGAAACCTGCAGCACATTGTCATGTGGTCTTATCTGTTGTAATATTGTGCGGACGTCGCGAAGATGTTCAATGGCGATTTCCAGCAAATCACGAATGACCCTGGAACATGCAACGACTCCGTCCCTGCACAACTGGAGGGGTTAACCAACTCGTTCCACTGTGTCAAGATCCTGCGCCGATTAACCTAGAAGTTCCCCGGAGATCTAAATCTTGGACGAACCTCTCGGTCTCGCGCATACAACGACGCGCTCTTTGTTGTCATCGGAAGCATCACCCGCCCGATAATACAACGACCGAGCCACCAACACTGCGTGGGAACAACGTAGGCTGAGGCGCTGGCACTCGCCCATGCAATGCCAACCATGCTGTCAGAGTCAGCGCGCTGGGCGCAAGTTCCGCGGCGCCACCGCCCGCCCGCGTGCCCCTGCATGGCCTTCGATGCCCCACCATGTCATCAGACAGTCACATCAAACTGCAGCGGAACACTCCGAGTCAGACTGCGATTGGCAACACTCTTCGGCCCTTGCATCCAGCGACGCTGTTGCTCCCCCCCCGGACGACACACCGACCGTGACGCACGTGCCCAAACCCAATCAGCACTCGCGGCTACAGCAAACCCAACCAGCACTCGCGGGGTCTGCGACACCAGCTTGCGACGCTATCGCTGTGCTAGAGGCAGGCCCCTCGGCCCCGACGGCGTCACCGGGCGTGCCCCAGCGTTGCCTGCGACGCATCACACAGAGCTGGAAGAGTTAGTTGTTCTTGCGATGCTTAGCCTCCTTAGGGGCCTTGTACTTCCCGGTGGACTTCTGGGGCCCCTTGTGCTTGCCGATACCAGACTTCTTGGGCTTCGTGATATCCGACGATGAGTCTGACTTCTGCTCCTCCTCCATCTTCTTCTGCATCCCACCATTCAGCAACCCTTCCAACTCCGAGTTATCAGGCTGCTTCTCCTTCGAATGCGACTCCAATTTCTCCAACAAGATTCCCAACTCCACCAACTCCTGCTTAACCTTGAGTATCGTCGACCTATCCTTCGGGAACCTCTGGAGCATCCCCAGGAGAACCTTCAGTATGAGGTCTTCAGCTGCTGCTTCTGTATCCTGTGAGAGTCGAGAATCGAATCAATTCTCACCCAATAATAATAACGGGAAAAGACACAGAAATTCAAACCTTCAATAAGTGTAACAATAAGAAATCTGGACCGCGTGCAAAACTCCTGTGCGCGACGGCGACCTCCAATCACTCGGAATGCACCCATCCCTTACTAGAAACTTAACGAACCCCTTGAAGTCTGCGACCTTGGAACCGGAGCCGAACTCGATGAAATGAGTGAACAGATTCTTGCGATCCAGGGTGAGGAGCTTCTCGATCACCTCCTTGTCCCCCAAGTTCTGCCCCCCAATGATCTTCTGCTTGAGCTGTTCGACGATGGGCCAATATCTCTGCATTGTTTTTTGATGAAAAATCATGATTGTCAACCCGCAAAATGAAGAAGACAAAGCTGGAGCTGAACTGGCGAAGTTAAAATGCGCCGCGTTACCCGTCAATTCGCAATTTTTACTTTCCCCTCTCCTCCCCCTCTCCCCTTTGTTCCAACTTCCGTAGACCCTTTCGAAAGACGGTCCCCATGGAACAAAAGACAAGAACGAAAACGAAAAATGAAAGAGGAGAGCCTTGATGCGTTTGTATTTTCCCCGACATTCCCATGTTCCAGACTTACCGGTATAGTTTTCCCACGACGCGTTTCGTGACAAGAATAGAAACCTGCATGACCCCTCCCAGATCTCTTTCGAATCAAACCGAAAAACCCGAAAGAGATCTCCACGCCTTTGAAGCATGTTTCTACGAATGAGTATGCAGACCAAGACCAACAAGCCGGCAGAGAATTTAATGGTTGCTAATCTTCTGCTGCAAAAAACTTACTTTCCCAGGTTCCATAACGGTCCTTCGCAAGTTCCTCATGGCCTCAACTTCGACCCCGATGTCAGCGCCACCCACATCGTCAAACTTGAAGGTGTGAGGGACGTTCTCGGGAGTGAACTGAAACAACCTCAGTGCCAACTGAAATTCAGATTCATCTCTAAGGTCTCTCGGGTTGGCATGTTCTGGCTGCAAATTCTTCTGGATCTTCTCCAACTGCTCGAAGAAGGGCCACCGTGACGCTCCAAAATACAACTCCCACGCACTGATCCCGAGCGCCCAGATGTCCCCCGCGAAGAAACCCGCTGATCCGAACTCTGGCGTGGAAAGATTCTCTAACTTCCCGAGAACGACATTCCTATCCTTCACGATCTCCTCGGTGGACTTCCCCCACCACTTGGTGACAGGGAGGGCACGCACCAGATGCCACTCTGGGGCTGCGTAACGAGCTGTACCCTTATTTCCCACGGCTTGATAACCCTTCGGCGACCACAGCAGGGTTTTCTGTTCGTCAGAAAGCTTGTTCAAGTCGATTGCGAGCCCCAGATCTCCGACGAATACATTGTCCTCGGCATCCAGAGTACGACTCTTCAAAAGCAGGTTAGCAGGCTTGATGTCTCTGTGTGCGATGTTCTGCTTATGAAGGTACTCCACCCCTTTCACGATGCTGAGCATGGTCTTCTGAAACTGGGCGGCAGTGACAAAGGTCTGAGGCTTCCCGGGCCTCGCCACGAACATGGCAAAGCCACCACCCACCGTCTGAGGAAGAACTTCCTTCAGACCAGCCAAACGCTTGGAAAGATCCCCGCCCTTATAGTTCGGCATCACAACACCCCGTTTCAGGGACGTTCCCTCAGGCTTTTCTGGAAAACATTGGCGCGCTCCCGCAGGACTCTCATCGCAAAAAGTGACGGCACACACTGGAGCGACCTGGGTTGCTCCCTTTCCCAGAACGCTTAAGCCAAACTTCGCTTCCTTGAGCATCTCAGCCTCCGCCTTCTCCGATGTCGCTTTCAAAACCTTCACAATCAGCGAATCGTCATAGGACCTCGCGGGATCAAAAACGCAGGGATCTTCGAGTTTCTTGACATCACCATTTTCGCCAAGAAAAGCATCCGTAACCATGAACTCACTCACCGCACCGAACCCACCCTGGCCGACGAGCCTGCCCATTTGCCCAGCTCTGTAATACTTCTTGTCGTCGATCATCTCAGGGATCGCTGGCAGTTCCGATGAGATCTGCATCTCATTCTGAACCTGCATCCCAGTCTGGACCTGACCGCCCTGAACCTGAGCGCCCTGAACCGGACCGCCCTGAACCTTTGCGACGATTTCGAGATGCCCCTCCATCAACCCCCTTCTTTGCCGCGCCACATCTCTTTCCCTGCTGGAACAACTCACTGTGTTTTCTTCAACCCAGGCGCACAGAGCATACGAACAATTGAAATCTTGTTCGAATCTTAGACGCTTCCAGTGATCATATTTCTGATGATAAAGCTGCAATCTCTTATAGTGATTGCGGATCTCCTCCTTGAGCGCCTCGCAAGAATCTCGCGCTTTCTTCTCTGTCTCCATATCCTGGGCCGACAAATGGATGATCTCAGAAGAAAGATCATAATACTTATTCACGTCCGGACCTCCAACAATGTGGACCTCCAACAATGATTCGAAACCCCAATTTCAATATTTTTTACAACTTTTTCGTTAAAATGCGTTCATAAATTAAAAAAGCCGGATGGCAACGCGCGTCCCCAGCGCGACCGGGGGCGTCGAAGGCCAATAAAGCCAGACGTTTGCGCAAACACAGTCCCTCATTCCGCTCCGTAACAACTCACGCGAACAACCGTCGTTTTCTCCCAC
>Ga0099798_10504_pt1 | contig 12856 bp, 16 predicted proteins | sample Uncmet_Sort29A_1_FD_89870 | JGI IMG/M metagenome (GOLD analysis project Ga0099798, IMG submission 89870) | Marine eukaryotic communities from CALCOFI LINE 67, Pacific Ocean - CN13ID_Sort29A_1 | ecosystem: Environmental > Aquatic > Marine > Oceanic | place: Pacific Ocean: Monterey Bay | collected... | reverse complement strand
GTGACGACCGGGAATTTGATAAGTTCGTGTTTACCCACGAACAACTGTGGGAAGGGAACACTAAGACAATGCTACAGACGAATGTTCCTAAAACAGGAATTTATCCTGGAGGAGATCTCACATCAGGTATCCAGTTTCAAGGTCTGAGAGTTCCAGAAAATGCCGACATCAGTTTGAGTAACCTTGTTAAGTCGGCGCTCTCGGAATGGTTCGGTCCATGTCTTGTGCCACTTGCGGATGAAAAGATCGACGAAGGAGATATTGGAACATTTTTAGAACAAGGTTTGTTGTCTTCTACCGTCTTCGAACTAGCTTACAATGGTAAACAGGTGGGGCGGAATTGGAATTCGTTTTTGCCCAGGGAGGCATTGCTAAAGGATATTGGCACGTACGGTAAAACGAGAGCGAGTGAGAAAGGAAAGGGGACTGGGATGGTACTCGTGTTCGATGTTCCTCTATGTACCCGAGATAAGCAAGGACTGGCTGTCAATGATGAAAATGTAGACGCTTCTGGTCGATATGTAATATGCATCGAAGCGGAAGGCAAGACTGCCTCTTCAAATTCACGTAGAAGAACCACCGTTGAATCGAGAATTATTGCTGGTCGTGTTGACAAGACGCACAGAAATAAATTTGTGGACAAGTTAGTATCTGAAGATGATGACGACAATTCGATAGTTGCCAAGTTTTTAAACTCTAAGCTTAAGAAAGATATTGATTTGTTGAATTGTATTGTTAATTTTATTATTGATATTACAATTCTTAAATGTAGGTAAAGTTTACACTGCTATGTTTCAGCTGGACACGATGGGAATGTTAACAACGGGAGAAGATTTATCACTTGAGACACCGGGATGGAAGTTATTCTTATATGTTATTTTTTGTTGTCGCTCATTGCATTTACATTTGTTTATTTTTGCACCAGAAATACAGGTAGAAGGGTCGACCAATGTCTTGAAGTATGCAAGCCTGAAATTCTTGAGGCGTTGAAGGCATTGCAGGCCAAAAAACTGGATTTTTTGAAAGCACAGTCTAACTTCAAGAAAATCACGGTGCTGTACGTGGAAGACGGTGTCATTCAAGTTCTATCCCCTGCAAATTCTGATCAGGAACGGTTGAGCGCTAACATGCTGCAAGCAATAAAAGGTGTCCAGGCACAGAAGGATCGCGATGGACAGAAGGCAAAAAAAAACAGCCCACAAAAACGAAAGGATACAACAAATCAAAAGGATAAGCAAGAGAAGAAGAAGAAAACAGCTAAGACTGGAAATCTGGAAACACAGTTGAAAGAAAGCAAAAAAGAAATTGTCGCTTTGCAGGAAGACAATACAAAACTGACAGCAGCCAATGCGAAGCTGGAAATAGACAATGTGACCTTGCAGGAAAACTTGAACCGTTCCGAAGCCGCGGTACTAACAAGCACTAATGAGGTTCGGAAACTGCGAACAAAGATTGTGCTTGTAGAAAAAGAAAAAGAAAGTAAGCTAAACTGATATCTTCGTGTTGTATAATATTATGATCATATCATTGTTGCGAAATCCAATGTGCTATTTAGATCCCAACGAGAAGCAACTCCTGTTAACAGACAACCCAGGTTTAAGAAATGGAGTAGTGAATATCGTGAAGGCACCAGAAAATGTAACTATTGGGAATCGTTATACCGGTTGGATGAAGAGCGTATCACTTCTTGATACAAAAGAATCAAAAAGATCATTTGCAGAGATTTTATGCAACGAAGCTAAGGAATTATCGATACCTATAAAATTGAAAGTTCAGGCCATTGGAGATTCGTCGGATGAAGATGCTTAGTTCTGAAATTCATTAATTGCTGACTCTCTTATACGTCAATAGTCTGTTTCAGTATTTAATCTGATATCAATATAATTCATAATATTCAAATTATTAATAATTATTAATATTCAAATTTTTAATATTGAATTAAAATTAGAACATGCATAATTGCTTGTCTAGATAGGCCTATTAATCTGAATTTAATCATTACAAAACTTTTTTTTAAACATTCTTATTCAATTTAATTGATTTCAACAAATTCATAAACTTGCCATTAAATAATCAATTATCCCTCAACATCCTCTGGAAGGGCAAAGGAAATTGAAAATTAGCATTAATTATTATTATAATTCAATATTATATTTACAATTCAATATCATAAATAATCAATTACCTCTCAACATCCTCTGGAAGGGCAAAGGAAATTGAAAATTAGCATTTATTATAAATAATTAATAATGTGGATACTTTTTACGTGTCCGTTCAGTGAATATCAAACAAATATCTCGCAGAGTAAAATATTTGTGATCAGAACTCCATACTTCAAAAGAAGCGTTAGTCCTACCCCACATACTATCCCAAGCATTCTCTGTTTCCTCTAGCTTCACCGTGCCAGCATCTGTGACGAAGCTAATACTGCGAGAGTCGGCATTTTTACCTGACTTCGTTGATTTATCGTTAACGCCTGTCCAGTTGACCCCGACGATAATAGGTAGTTCAGAAACATCACCTTTGATTCTACATTTATTCTGCTGCTCTCTTGATATCCATCGAACTTTGACATTTTCCTTATTTCCTTCAGGAGATTCTTCAACAATGGCCACTTCACCTGGACTTGACGCATCAAATAACAGGTCTTGGATCCAGTATTCAGTATCAGCCACATGTTCGTCTTTTACTCTTGTTGCAGCGACGGACATGGGTTGTGATCTAATAAATTCTTCTTTACTCATAGGAGTCCTGCCATATCTAGCTTCAAGTCCTTTCCACATTTCGTCCTCGTCACCTGCCCAAATGGAAATCACTTTGTCGAGCTCCATGAGTTTTGCAGGATTGAATTCAGTGTAAAAGTGCTCCAGTCGTTTTCGCAACAACTGTGCCTCTTCTGCCTTTCTTTTTTGCTGTCTTTTGCTTTTGCTTGCTTCTCAGGATGCCCTCTTTCCCCCTTCGCTTCGGTGGGTCTTTCTTTTTGCGTAGTTTTAGCACGCTTTGCCGTTCTCGGAAGTGCCATCTCTTGTACTTGCGGCATCGTATACAAACAACTTGAAACAAGTCTGGTAAGGTAGATATTGACTCCTGGGTATCAAGGATGCCGTCTGCTATATATATTCGACAGTATACATAGATTTAGAAGACTCGTTTTTATTTCTTATTTGTTGATTTCTTTGGCATTGGCAGATCTCTATATATATAGCTAGCTAGATGAGATCGCATATATACGCATACATGTAACGTTAGCGGCAGATTGGCAATCGACAAGAAATTCCACCTGCAACTGTAGTGATGACACGCGGCCGCGTTTAGGCTTGTTTCAGTTTTAATTAGTTTAGACTGGCTTTTCTCACAGGAGACCTGCAGTGTTAAGCCTTACTTTTAATAAATCCATTAATAAATCTATGCTGCAGCTGGTATGCATAATTATTTAAATTTATGATCATGATAGCAATATAGTATTATGTTCATATATATTAAATAATTATTAGACATAATATTATATTAATATTTAAATTTGCAATTATTCCAATAAGCTTATCACGGATATTGCCATATGCATGCCAGCCATGGCCATGAGAAAATATTTAAAATAATTTGTGGAAAAATATCATCAGAGCTGTGTAACTTATTGTTGTTTTTTATGTTAGATAATACGTTAAGTCGTCGTTAACGTTATAATATCATAATTAATATATATGCACACATGTGATAGGCTATTTATTTAATATATATATGAACATAATAATATATTAGGCCTATCATAATATCCTTAAAGCTTATATCCTTATATTAATTAATTGAGCTGATATATAAATATATATGCATATCCTGATACCAGTATCCAATGATATGCATAATTTTTCAGAAAAATAATACGGTTTAGCTATATCTAATCATATATTATGCATATTTATGCATATCTAATAATTATTCAATTCCCGGATATAATAAGGGGTAAAACGTCTAAGACTTGGATTAAATGTATGAAAATAACCCTGAAATTTTCAAAATGTATGGGATTTGTTTATTAATATGAAAATAATAAAATTTTAATATTAATACCCTGAAATTTTTCATTTTAGAACTAAAGCTAGATAGCCCTTATCGATACTAGTAGATCCTGTTCCAGTGGGTCAAATAGGACGATCCGAAGCTCTAAATGGTAACCCGTGGTCCCGGCTTTCCCAAAATGCCTCTTTAATAGGAGTCGGGAGTCCTGTAGATCAGTATTTCGCCCTAAAAACGCCATTTTAAATCTCATTTACGGGATCCCTGTTTTTTTCTATCATAATTACAATTAATATGCCAGTGCCCAAAATTGTAAAAATCGACCAATAATTATTCAAAATTATAAAATTATCGATATCTGATATAGGATAAATCATGACAAAATGGAAAATATTTTTAATTAAAAAGATTCTGATTTTAGGGATCTTCTTCATAAATTAATAAATTTAATATTAATAATTATTATTATAATTATTCGACGATGAATCTCGGCTATCGAGATATATTAAAATTTTTCTATTAACTTTGAGGGTTATTAATATCAGGGATACTTTCTCAAACTCTCTTATTGTTAATTTTTAAAAAGGCAATGCAATGCAAGGGAATATAATATTATATAATCCAAGCTAGCATGTCGATGATGATGATGATGATTAAATAATTATTAAATAAAAAAATTATAAACAAAAATTATCATGATAGGCCAAAATATCAGATATTATTTTAATATATAAATAATTATACAACTTGCAGTATCAGATAACATATGAGATAATAATTTATCATATAGATGTATCATGATAGGAGACTCGTTTTTATTTCTTATTTGTTGATTTCTTTGGCTGCCATTGGCAGATCTAGCTAGATGATATCGCATACATGTAAAGGCAGATTGGCAATCAACAAGAAATTCCACTTGCAACTGATATTAATATTTAATATCATATATCGATAATATTATTATGATAAATTTAACTAAGTTAGGCCTAAATAATTATTCGGAAGGTATTCAAAAACATATCATACAAAAAATAACTCGGTTTAACTCGCGTCGATCGAACGCATCGATAGTTTAGTGGGATTGCAGGAAATCATGTCAAGTTTGTGACTGTGAAACGTGATTCAGAGTTCTTGAAGTCGACGAATACATCATGAATTTGGATTTGTTAATTTGGATGACCTGCGCATACAGTGATCAATTTATCTCCCATGAGTGAACAAGGTTCTTCTTTGATGTGGTTGTAAAGTCACCAAAAAAGCCTTCTCCGGTGTCTGGTCTCAATATCGGAGTATCGTACATAAATTGAGGTCTTAACAAATATCCAACTAGCGCACCGTGATCCAGAACAAACGCGAATTCATTTTTAGTTGCTTTGAAGAAGAGAATACAATCGCATATTTTGAGATCAATGTCCACCCGAGTATAATTTCGTGGCTCAAGAATCGAATCCATAGTTATATTCAAGTCTCGGATTACTTCTATGATATTAATTTGTCTTTCAGATTCATCTGCAGAGACTCTTTCCTGCAGTATTTCAGATTTTCGTTTGGGTTGTTGTCCTTCATTTGCATTAAATTTTGTGGTCACGTATTTGTCAAACAGGTGTTGGTATATTTTCTCTATATCTTGTAATGTCACTAATCCAATTATGCATTTTGATCTATTATGGTCGTGAGAGCATGTTAAAATAGGAACACTTTTGGTCAATTGCGGCGGCACACTCCTTATTACCAATGCCAGCTGCGAGATTGAAGTATATTTGTATAGCCTGCATTCGTCAGGAAATTGGGTCATTACGCTTCCCACTGTTTTGGTGTCGTCGTTGTCCAACGCTCCTGCTGTAATTGATATTAGCTTCTCCTTCGTGTACATGTATTCATAATATCCCTGTGGTAACCATCAGAAAGTTAAACTATTGCGATTGTGTACTATTTTGAGGATATTAAATTTTAATGATTCGGGTGGTAACCTCTGAAAAAAAGGCAGAGACGGCCTTAGATGTAATTGTTACGAGTACGCAGGGCAGCGATAGACACATCTGATTCGTGACTTCGAGGATAATGACAACAATTGACATTTTTTGTACAATGCCTGCACATAAAGCTGTTGATGCCGTGACAGCGAGAACTCTAGAATCGATAGCTAGACTTGGAAATGTGTTGTCTAAACCTTCTCCGAAAAATCTGAGGGAATAACCAAGTGAATTTATATAGTAGTATAAGAGGATTTGTGACAAATCATAAAGTTAAATAGTGTTGACCTTCCAAAAGTGGCTCCAATCGCTAATGTCGGAAGAAGTACACCGGCTGGAATCGGAAGAATAATATTTGTCACCGCCATGGTAAATATGACAAAGAATGCGCGGCCTGTTTGCTCTATTATACTGTTTTGGAACCAGTTTTGGCAATGCTGTGCATCACTGTTCACAGAGTTGAACATATCATCAACGATATCTATTAAGTTTAGTTTTGTGCACATGCCGCCAAAATACTGGAGGGTCCCGGTCATGACTGCGACCGTAAAAGTTAGAAGCAATCGATACAAAAGAATCTTTTCACTAAGATGACGTTTGAAAGAAGATTCCAGCTTATCACGCATCCATATGGCTCTCTGCACTGATATGTTAAATATGCCGGATATGACTCCACATAGTACACCAAGGATAATATAAACCCAGAAGTGAATGATCAAGTCGTAAGGCATGGCGGAAAACTTCGTTTGAACATATACTTGCTCAGAACTGTCTACATCGTCCATGATATTATACTTGATGAAATTCAAGGTTTTGTAACTCAACAGCGCAAAAATCGCAGCCGTAAAACCCTACCAGGTATTGTTTTCGAAATAAAAACTGGAATAAGATTGTCAAAGTGCTTGGTTACCTTCCAATAATTATCAACGTGATAAAAACTCGATGACACTTCTACCGAAAACAATAATCCCCCACAAGGTGCCTAGATTAATTAATTATAAACGTTTGAATCACGGTGGGATTCCAAATTCTTCTTAAATAAGAAAAAAACTTAGACGAAAATTATGCACCCCAAAAATCGCTGTAACACCAACAGCAGTTGCTGCTGACACAACATTATGTCTAAGAATCTGATCATATAAGAAAGTAAAATACATGTATAAGAATACAACTTTGTAACTTGCACCTTGCTATCATTGAGTAATGCAAATTGTTTGGATTTTAGGATTAGTAGAGCAACTATTGCACATATATGAATGTATGGATCTTCTCTCCCAATGGACAACCTTGCTCCTGTTGCAAAAAGGATACCAAACGTTTTTGCGATAAGTGTCTTTAGGGAAAACCTTTTTTAGGGTTCAATTTACCGTCTTGACGTTAACTTGAATGAATATCATGATTATACCTCTCATATATAGGGAATCCTCCGATCAGAGACTTCGTAATTGTTACTCCTGAACCAACTGCTGTTGGACTGATAAAGAATACAAGTAGAACAGCAAGACAAGAGAAAATCACTGTGTGGCAGACCCACAAAATTGCTCCTAACGCATCATCTGCAAATGATATATACTTGAAATCTAATTTGTAAATTTTTATAAAGTTTGAATCGCACATTTCTGCACATCTGAAATGAAGTTCTGCAGATTCTGCATGCCCGTGGTGATTTCATCACTTATGTAAGAAAGAAGTCCCACAACAATACCAAGAGCGATAAGTACAATATTCACGAAAAGTGTCTGCTTGCGATGAAAACTACCAGAATTATTTTTATCCACGTAACTATCGCAACGAGAGGCGTTCGTCGTCCACCAAACGGCGAATTCTTCGTATGAAATACTTTCACCATTTGTCATCTAAACAAGCTACCTCAAAGCATGAACGATAACAAAAAATAAAATTGCGATAATAACCTGCTCAAATTCATACAGTGACAGTTTCTGGTCCTGTTCTGCTTTTATCCTAGTATTGACGAGTTGAGTCAAGTCTTCCAAATTAAGGCGGCCATCTTTGTCCTTATCTATTTCATAGAAAACTTCCTGAGCTGAGTTCGCCACCGACATTGCTGTTAAGGATTTTATCAGGTGTTCCACAATGTCACATTATGTGAGAAATATTGTCCGCATACGTCGCCATAGAACAAAAGAAAAATTGAAACAAAGCATAAAAACGAATTATACTGGCTTGGGAAATAGAAGTCCGCAGCAGAACACTTTTAAATTATTTACTTCAAACACGATTCTGAAAGAGACGAAACGGCACAGGGGATGCAACATATATCGGCGAAGCCAAGGTCGCGTGACTCCTCAATAACTTAAAATATGGTGTGCAACCTCAGCTTGCAAAAACCAACTACACAACCACAGTCCACGGTATTTGATATCGATTACAATAATATTATGTTCTATTGAAACTCGTTGTGCATAATTTATGCATATGCAATGTACCTTTAAGGTATGCATGTACCAGCCTCATCACTGAGTCGACTCAGTCGACGACTCGACGCCACCACTGACTCACCAGATCTCTGAGTTTAAGAGTTTAACAGCTAATAACTATTGTTAACTTATAAGCTTATCGGATATCAGGTTTTAGCCAATTTGCACAAGTTCTTCTTAAAATAATTATAAAATGGACATTAATAAATGAGGTGCTAATAATTATTATAAATTAAGCCAAATTACTAATATATAGGGTAGATTTAAGCTAAAGCTAAATTAGAGATAATAAATTATCGATCTAAAATATAAGTTTAATTATAAAGCTAAATTATTAATCATAAAAAATTATATTTATATATAAATTTATAAAAATTATGCATATCGATATGTATGCACATAAACTTATCAGATATCTAAAATAAATAGATCTGCATGCATTTAACGTTAAATAATTGTGCATAAATTGCGCATATGCCACGTAATTTGATTATGCCACGTAATTATAATTTGATTTCTGAATATCAATTTATTCATTAATAAATTATGAAATAATAATTATTAAATTATAGGCCTAAATATTCTGTAAATTTATATATTTTTTTTAATAATTTGCAATTGTGTATTTATAATTAATTTATTCAATATTTATGCACATAATTATAAGCTTATAATTATTTACGATATATCAGAATCTGATATATTGAAATTATATATGCCAAGATAATATGCATAATATTTATAATTAAATTATATGCATATTGTCATATGCGGTACCTGGTAGCTATATATATAGCTAGATCTAACGGGTTATGACATTTATCTTACGTATATATATACGTAAAAACAATTGCAGATATTTAAATTATCCCAATTGTATATTAATTATGCATAATTAAATTATGCAAATGAAAAAAAAAAAAATACATAAGCTTAGATCTAGCGTTAGTGGAATCTCTAGTGGAATTTAGCTTTGATTTATTAAGGATATAACTTATAATTAATATTAACCTTAATTATATAATTATAATTCAGATCTAGATCTTATCTCCTAAATTATAATAACTATTAATTAAGCTTATAATATTAATAAATTATGATCTTTTGAATAATTTATTCCATAGACTATGCATAATTAAATTTTATTTGCATATAGCTACAGAGAAAATATTATATTTATCTCTCTAGAGATCTAGAGATCTATGCATATGCAAAAAAATGATATCGCGATCGATATCAGATATGCATACCATGGTAAACGAAATTTTATGAAGTTAAACGGCCGCGGGGTATGCATAATTTATTGCATATGTGGAATTTATCGGGAGTTTGAAAATATTATGCGATCTTACCAAAGTGTCATTAAGAATTCGTGCATCGGTTTTCTGCATAACCGTAATGACACTTTGGTGTCATTACGTATGCATATACGTGGTATGGTTTGTGTATATATGCCCAAATATGCGATTTTCGCGATAGCACAACATCTATCATATTATATGATATCTTTGGGGCAACTGGCGTTTGGTAAGCCTTCTTTAGTGTCTGAATGATTCTTCCCCTGGGATTTGGAAGATTTGGAACAAAATAAGTACTCCTTCTGTCTTTCTTGAAACTATGGGTGAAATTATTAGCAGTAAATCTCTGTAATTCATGCTGACAAAATTAAAATTAACAACTTATATCGATATCTGATACATACAAAAAATTATCACGATTGGTTAAATCCAGAAAATTAAAAAAAAGCGGTGGAAATACAATGTCATATAAATTATCGATAATTTACGATGATAATTACTATCTGCTTCAAACTCATTCGGTAAAGTTTTAGAACTTTTGTATCCAGGCCCATTTAAAATTATCTCTGATACAAATGATGATAATAAATATTTTAATATCGATATTATATATTTGAAATCCAAATTAAATTTTTGAATAAAATCCTGATTACTATTGGCACTGCAGTATCGAAAAAATTTAGGCCCTCTTTATCGGATAATTATGCATAATTATTAATTATACTTGTGGAAAATCCTCAATGAATCCTCATGACATTGTACATATCAGATATTTATACACACGAGATTAATAAGCGCGTATTTTAATTGATTTGGGTGAAAATGTGGCCCATTATCCATATATATTATGGGAGATAGAATATCGCGATGTTGTCATGGATCTCAACGCGAACTTTTTTTACTCGATGAAATTTTAATGTCAACACCACCATCTTTGAGGCGCTTCAATAGGACATTTAGCGCGCCCTGAAAAGCAACGCAGGGCGAGTTAAAACCAGAGCGAATCTTATCAGACGAATTGGAGTCCACTACGTCGACAAGAGCCCACGCAACGGAGGCCGCAAATCTACCTGTGCAATAAATTCCGGGATCGCCATTGCATGCAATCTTCACGTCGACGGATGATTTCTCATCAATAGACGTTCCACAAGCCCTCATGTGCACTCTACCGTGCTCGTTTCCCCCAAAATTGTACGTGTTGAGGCGACGTTTTAGCCACCACCGAAACGGAGGTGACATAAGAAGAATGACTACAAAAAGACCAACTGTTTGATACATCAAATATGGAAACAGGCCCCATAGCGTGAGTACTGAAGATCCCCATTTTCCAGCGAGAGAAAGGCGATCGCGAATTCTTAGAGAATTAGATGTTTCCATAGCATCGGCAACTCTGCAAAGTACTGGCATATTTACAGGTGCCATAAAATTCATTGAAGTAAATTGTCCTGCATGAGGTATCCAAATTGGTAACAGCCATTGCCATGCTGCCAGTGCCCGTTTTTGAACCTGTTTATACTCACGTGATATGAAGGGTTTGTCGCCATGTTCTCGAGGAAAGCGACCCTTCCCTTCGATGCCATCCATTATTGTATAAAGTGTGCCTTTTGGAAAGCCGCCCCCCGATGACGTGACAACCATGTCTAATTTACTTATATTCGATGCACCTAAATCAAGCGTGCATAACATCAATGCAAGCTCTGCTGGAATGCAGTCATAGCCAGCGAATGAAACCAGGGACACACCAGCCCGTTTCGAAGCCTCACTGTGCTTGTTGATCATTTTCGACACCCAAGGAGACTCACCGGTGATGTCTACATAATGAGCCCCACCATTTATACACGCTAAAATTGCACCCTCTCCATACCTACCATACGGTCCTGCACAGGCCAAGACAACTTCTGCAGATTTTGCCATCGAGAGCATAGAAGCTGGATCCGATGCATCCGCTATTACAATATCTACGTTCGACGTTTCACTGTCGAAACCCAACTCCGTCAACACGCTTGCTCTCAATGCAGCCACCGTTTTTTTGTTTCTGCCGCACAATGCGACTGATTTACCACGAGCGAACTTGATTGCAAAAAGTGAGCAAGCTCGACCTGCATCGTTATCATATCACATCATATTACATGCAATCAAAATCACGGTAGATCTACCGTGGTAATTGTTTTATAATATTCAGATAAAAATCCGGTTATGTATAAATAAGATATATATATATATATATATATATATATATACATAAAATAAAAAAGTTTCCTTCGCATTCGATATGGGCAACTGACCTGCATTCCCGGTACAACCAAAAACAGCAACACCATACTGCTTCGCACGGCTACTCATGGTGAGAGATGTTGAATAAGATATAGAAAATGAGTAAGCAGTGTGGCGAAGATATGTTTTATCTAGTCTTACCTCTGGCTCGAGCAATGTTAGACTCGTAAGCTTATAAGCTTGATGCCATGCTATCCCTGAAAACAACACTGCACTTGATAAGCTTACAGTGGATTAGAATCTATTGAAAGAACCGTAAATTTAAAAATTCAAATCTATTAAATATATAATTATCCGATATTCAAATCTAATCAATATTAATAAAAATCAAATAGATAAGCTTATATTGCATACCAGGTATTTCTGATTCAATAAATAATTCAATAATTATTATGATATATGCGCATAATTTTTTATTATGCATAATAAATATTATCCGATAGCTAGAGATAAATTAGAGATTATGCAGCATAGTATTATTTAAAACTCTGACATTTTTGATTGTTTCTGAATTAAAATTTAATTTTGGATTATAATTAATTATCAATGGTAAGTTAATTATGATGATATGCATAATTTAATAATTTATGGATAATTATATATATAATAAATAATTATTTAAATCGATATCAGATTCTTGATACGTACTAGATCTACTAGATCTACATACGTAGGGCATACATATATAATTAATTTATTGTATACGTATGTAATTATATGCATACCTAGACCTAGGGTATGCATAATATAATTTTATGGATACCATAATATTATATTTGGTATGCATATATATCGATAAATTAAAAATTTAATGTCATGATCGATATCATGATCATGAATATTAGTAACTGTTATAAAT
>Ga0099798_10503_pt1 | contig 12869 bp, 13 predicted proteins | sample Uncmet_Sort29A_1_FD_89870 | JGI IMG/M metagenome (GOLD analysis project Ga0099798, IMG submission 89870) | Marine eukaryotic communities from CALCOFI LINE 67, Pacific Ocean - CN13ID_Sort29A_1 | ecosystem: Environmental > Aquatic > Marine > Oceanic | place: Pacific Ocean: Monterey Bay | collected... | reverse complement strand
CATTCGAGAAAACATTGTTGCTTTTGCCAGGCAAGTGAGAAATCCTCGTGAGTGGAAGACAACTATAATATTTTGAAGTGACTCAACCCTTGAGCGCATGCTAAGATTTTGAGCAGCATGTAATCCATCCAAACGTAAAATACTGAAATGGACATCCACTGGAGCTTCAAATGTGCTCACCACTTCGAAAAAAATAGTTCTCAATGCAATCATGATGCACTCGAACTGAGTTGATTCCAAATGTTAAAATTGACTTCCAACCAAGGGAGTATGTCAATCGAATGTGTGAAAAAAGGTTTCACAGAATTCATGAATTTTAAGGAACTTCTCAGAAAAAGTGTTGTATTGATGAAAGCTGTGTGTGTGAAAAAATGTCTCGTACCGAAAAACGTTCAATCTTGTTGTGTTGCATGTCTAGTTTTTTCAACTTTGGAAGCATCAATTTAGGAAGGGTCGTGATTTGGTTGTACCTTACAAATTAACGAAGTTTGTGAGTAGGTGGTAAACGCTAAAATGCCGTGTAAAAAGTAGCTTTTTTCAAGTACAAGAAGTGAGAGGTTCAAACAAAAGAGACGAGGAATTGAGTTTGTCTTTGTAGTTGGTCTCGGCATGAAATAGTGCAAAGCTTCAAAGTTGGCATCATCTTTTGTAGCACTTCTTTTACAAATTATGTTGCAAGGCGCGTTACGAAAGATTCAGTAGTTCGAGGCTGGGCGAGTGAGCAGTCGAGACTTTGGTGACGGAGTTGTGGCTGACGTCGAGAAATACAAGCGCAGGACACCGAGAAAAGTCGGGAACGTGCGAGAGGGAATTGTGGGACAGGTTGAGGACCGTCAAGTTCGGCAAGTAGAGGTCAAAAAACGCCTGAATTCTTAAAAAGTATTTTCCGCGAAATTCTTAAAATGACTGCGAATCCACTGAATTGACCTCAAAAAGTGTTCCATCAGTCGTTAAAGAAGGGGATTAAGAAGTAAGAAACTCAGAGAAGTTTTCAAAAGTGACTTTCTCCCTTGAAAAAGCCCTCAGCGGATTCACAAATATTTCCCCCGGAAAACAACTTTTCGAAAGGGAGCGGTACTGGTTGAACTGCAAAAGCAGTTTTCGCAGGTCTAAAAGGGCTTGAACCTGAACAGGGATGTACGAAATAGAATTGCGCGACACGTCAATTTTTGTCAGTGTTTCAATTTCCCTCACCCACCAGCATTTTTCCCAAAAAACTAAAACTGTGCTCACAAAATTGGAAGGGTGTGCAAAACAGATCCACACGTACACACCAAGCAATCCAATGGCTGTATTTTGTTTTTGAAACCAACAAATGAAGCAAGTGTTTTGGGATAAAAAGCTTGACATATTTCAGTTTTCGCCAGTCAACTTTCACTTCCAGACGAAAACAAGCATGTTTGATGTGTGAGAAGCTTCTGAGTAATTTCTGACAAAATCAAAAAGGTTCGGGGTAGGTACCACCAGCCTCTTTCATCGCAGTCTAGAACAGTTTCATGAAGTGTAAAGAGCTCGTTCGGAAACTCTCAAGTGTTTCCCAGAAAAAAAGAGAGGAATTGGTATTTATGATTTTGATACCTGTAAGTTCATGTCCTTGAGCAACAAAAGAGCCACTTACTTGAGCTTACCAACAAAAATTCTTCATAGCAACCACAGCTGGTTTCACCTCTTCGAAACAAATTTTGTAAAGCCATTTGACTGTGGCCAGAGCAATTTGAAATGGCTGGCGATGATGGCTCATCGAAGAAGGATCCTGAAAAAGAAAAAGAAAAAGAGAAATCACCATGTAAAAGGCAAAGGCAAGTTACTCCTGGTACCTCCTATCCCCTCACGCGAAAAAGTGTGTGTTGTGGACTTTTGTTGCTTTGAGAGCCAAAAGAAGTGAAAGAAAAAAGGAAAAGGTCCCCTGGAACAGCATTATCCCCACCTAGGCCTCAAAAAAGTAAATCTCTCTTGGGAAAAGTTTGGATACATCAGCTCTCTATCAACGTTGAGTTTTTCATGATCACAAATGGAGAAAAAAAAGGTCAGGTCCAAAAGCAAGCAACAACATCAGTCACGAACTGGGATTGCAAATAACCCTAAACTAAAACTGTTACCTTCATACCTTCTCAGAGGGTATCAACTTTTTTCTGAAAATACAGGCATACATTTTTCAACAAGTTCACCAAATTCAACGTTTTATTTGTTTTTGTTCGCTTTTTTTTCTTCTTCCTTTGCACATCGAAATTCTATGAAGAAACTTGTAAACGTCATTAAAACCTTGGTAGTTTTCTTCCATGATTACCTCCCCCCCACACCCCCCTTTTCAAAAGGACTTCATTGGTTGTGTTTTTGAGCTTTTGGCGAGTCTAATTCGTTTTGAATACCCCATATCACAGAAAACTGAAGTGCACTGAATCTGATCTCTAGAAATTTCGAGTCACCACTGCGCTCCAAAAAAAGCCTAGGTAAAATGCACATGTTTCAGTCAATTTTTGGTATTCAATGAAAAACACCTTCAAATGATCTATGTTGGCGCTTGCAGTAGAATTTATTTATGTTGTGAAAATTAATCGTAGAAAAGATTCTACTAGTAAGTAAAATCGTTTGTCGAAAAGCAACTAACAATGATGCTTGAAACGTCTTCCACTAACATAATAATGCCTAAAAGTTTTCAGTTTTGGTGACTTTCGAAGTATACTAACTTGTGCGACTAAGCATATTCTTAAGATTTTGAGGTATTTTTCGTTGAAAATTAGGGAGAAATGTTTCTCAACTCGTACGATCGTTTGGGTTGACTCCAAAATTCCACTTGTCAAATCCAAAAATTTGAGATTTACATCACACTTCAAGGTCCTGTGATCTTGGCTATTAGTGCGAAACAGAAGGTCAAAGAGTTTTTGTTTGAAGAAAACATCCTCCCCAAGTTTCAACGGTTTCCAAAAAGGGAAAAAAAGGTAGTCGTTCAAAAACAAACCAAAAAAAAAAGTGTTTTTTTTTACTTTTGTGAAGTTCAGCGTATTTTTTTCCGGGTTGTAGCCTGGAACATTCCAGGTTCAGAAAACAACAAACTTCAAAGGCCTCCAATTTTTTAGAAATCAAAGCTTGAAAAAAAAAACAGCAAATTTTGACGAACTTTTAAGTAAATGCCATGAGTACCTCCTTTTTCCCCTAAAAAAGCAATAATTTAAGCAAACTTCAAGATTAATTCAACAACTCTTGATGAAAGTTTCTTACAGTAAACGAACACAAAGTGAAAATTAATGTAACTCCAATGAAAATTCATCAATTTGAAAAAAAACAAAATCACTGGGTGAAGTTGTCTTTGTGTTTTGAGGAAGGAGGGTCAGTTTTACCTCCGTGGACCTGCTTGAGTTCGAGCAGCGCGTGGGAACTGAATCGCACGGCGTTCCGGAGGAAGGTGGGGTGCCTTTTTACATGGGAAAGTTGCTGAAATGTAGCCCGAATATTGGTCTGGAAAAGTACCAAAAATTCAAAGACGACAACTTGAACGAAGACTTTGGAATCAGTAATTCTCCAGCTTTGTTTTTTTTTTGTTTTCACTTGTAAGTTGCACAGGGAGAGGGTGGCGTGAGTTTCTCCAGACAAACGAGTTGAACTTGTCATGTACCTCTGCTTTACCTTCGTTTGCAACCAAAACGATCTTCGACATTAATTTTTTGTTTTTGGTTTTTTCTTTGCAAGCTGCTGCATTTTGAAATTTTTTTAATCCCTCGTTTGCTTTCAATTTTTTCAATTCATCAACAACCAGATTTTTCAAGTTTTTTCAAGCTCTAATGGCAGCGTCCAGCGCGAATACCAAGTGCCTTTTTTTCAGGTAAATTTCACAAATTTCAACCATAAGATTTCTTGATTCTTCAGTGAAGTTTCCTTACTATTTTGTTTTGAACGTTTTCATTATTTTCATTCTGGGTTTGTAACGCAGTTTTGAGTCGAGCTGTTAGAGGCTCTGCTCAACGTTCAAGAGTAGTTTTTGAAGCTTGACATTAACAAAATCAGCAGTTGTGCCTCAAGAACTCACTTAAAAGTGGCAACTTACACTCCAAATTGTGAAGGATGCCTGAAATGTGTAAAAACAAGTTTAAAGAAACAGATGTGGTTTGGTCAGGGAGAAAACTCCAAGAGTGTTTCCAAATTTCCCTCATAGACCTGCAAATCTGTGTCTGCGTAAAAGATATACCTCCAGGAGTTGATTGTGGATCTATCCTACAGGAAAGTTTTCTTCACGTTCATCGTTCGTAGAGTTGATATCAATCTTGAGCAAAACTTTTGATTTTTGAAAGCATTTTTCAACTCTTCCATCAGACTTCTGTGTTCATCACTTTTGTAGAGTTGCTTAAAATTGTGACTTTTATGTTAAAACCTGTTGTTTTGCGCACAGCTTCTTTGCTCATGACTCACACCCTTTAGTGGCAAATCAGGAGTTTCTGCATACAAACATGTTGGAATGTTGTAACTATGGTTTAATAAGAAACGAAAAGAGTTCATTCTTTGTCTGACCAGGAAAACAATTTGGAAGAATCATGCAACACATTAATGTTTTCAACGTCATGAATGTTTTTTTTTTTCTTTTCACGAGTTATCCACCGGTTGAGAAATATTCTAAAGCATCCTTCACGCATCTTTTTACAGCTTTGGAGTTTGAGTGTTGTTACTTTTTCTGTTTTCATTTGTTGCGTTTTGAAGTGTTGCAAACTTCCGCGGTTTTGGGGTGAGACACAAAGTTCCTCAAAAAGTTGTCAAACAAAGTGAAAAAGAATTAAACGAAATTCGGGAATCTCGGTCTGTTTATGGGTGCCAGTGCCTTCCACCAAGTTTTCTGACGGCTGCAGAATTGAAAGAAATTCTTCGTACCTCTCTCTTTCTCTCTCTAAGTGGAAAATGCAAACCTATACGCCATCTCGAAAATTAGAGGTTCTAAGTCAACCTCCAAGTTTTAATTCTCGACAGTAGCGCAAAAAACAGCACTTGTGACAGGTCACTCACGAAAACACAAAGTCATCATCTTTCCGTTTCCGTAATTTGGTGCACTTTGATGTGACCAATTTTTACGTAGTTCAGGTCACTTGAAAAGTAAGCAAATTCGAGTCAAAATTCACACAAAAAAAAAACCACGAGTTTTCCGATTTGGTTGAAATGTATTGAAGTGAAGGAAATTGACAAACGAGCCGACAAACCACGTTTTTACCGAGCAAAACGACAAAATTCCAAGAGAAACGTTCATTAAGTTTTTATACTTTTACTTTGAAGAACAAATTAAAGAAAAAAAAAAACACATCAAAAATTCAAGAAAGCTGCAAAATCAAGCAAATTGAGAAATTTAAATTATTATTTTTAAAAACTCAAACACTTTAATTTTGCGTTGATTCAATGGATTTTTGAATTTTTAAATGATGTTTCAATGGATCTAGTGTTTCAATGGACCTAGTGTTTTCTGTATACAGATACTAGTTACGGTCGCTTAGAACCTCCTCCTTTCTCCAGAGCAATGTTGTTTCTCTCTGGCATGTTGAGGTGCAAATAATATTTCAGGATACTCGAGCTTACGGAAACCTCAACTCGTGAAAAAAGTGGAGAAACTTAAAGGAAAAAGCTGTTGCTACCCGAATTCAGGCTGTGAGTGCGCAGATAACCAAATTGAGTGTTATTCAGAGTCCTGTACGTGTCTCAGTAACCAACGGTTTTTCTTTTTTCACCGCCCCCGCCCCCCTCTTCACACAACACAAGAGTGCTTTTTCGGTGCGGAAAATCCAGAATTTGATGTCTCAGAAACTGGAAACAAATGCAAAGTGTTTTCTTTCACTTTTAAAAGATGAACCTCGAATTCTCGTCTCAAGTGAGCCAAAACGCAAGCACGGTTTAGGATTTTCATTTGTGGGTTTCCTTTAATTTTGACACCTCGTGATTTTAACGTCTTCCCAAAAGCAGAAGAAATTCTTCTCATTTTGGCGTGAAAGGATAAACAAACCTGTTTGCACTCAGAAGAATTATCCGTCTGTTGATTCATACCCTCTTTATCTTACCAGCACCACGTTTTTTTTAAAGCACGAGTTTTATACACCAACAGATAAGGATTTTTACACCAGACATAAGAAAAACACAAGATTCCTCAAAACGAGGAAGTTTTGGTGGCAAACATGCAAAATGAAAAAGAAAGAAAAATTCACAAAGTTCATGAAAAAATGAAAATTTTCAGAAAAAAAGTTGATGAACAGACAAATGGCACAGTCCCCAGGAAAATGTTGGCTTAAACACAAAAATATTGATTGAAGGTGAGCAATTTCAAAGAGAAAAAAAGTGTGAAGCAGGTAGAGACAGGTCAAACAAAAAGGTTTTCATATGGTTTCATGTGTCTAAAACCCCAAGATCAAAAGATACAGAAATTTCTTCCCCAGCTCATTTTTTCTGCGCCCGGTCTCCACAGGGGAAAAACAACAGGTGATGAACTTTTTAGGCGGAAACCTGAACAACCCACAAACGAAAAAACTAAAATTTCTACGAGCAATTTTTTGGCATGCCTAAAAGTTAGTTCAAAATGAATTCCTTTTCTTCTTTGGGATTCATCCAACTTGTGCAATTATTTTTTTGTGTGGTTCTGAAGTCAATCTTGATTTTCTTTTTTGTGTTTGGTTCTTTGATGATTGCTGTCTTTGGGTTGTGAAAGCTTTTTTTCTCATCTTTCATACTTGCTGAGATCTGATATGTTTGCGATATATATATATATCGATTTATCTGTTGGTGTATAAAACTCGTGCTTTAATAGGCGACTTTTTTGTCCCCCTGCTTGGAAATGAGCGAGCAGAACACCAAAGTCGGATTTTTTCTCCATGACCAAAATGAAAAAACTTCGAGAAAATATATATACATGCTTCCAAACCATGGCGCTACGTACTTTGAAAGCCAGAACAATCCGAAATAGTTTCACGTGAATCTGTAAAAATCGACAGAAAACCCACAACTGAAAATAATCAAGAAAGCTGTGTTTCTCGGAGGAATAAAATGAGAATTACACAATGAATCATGTTCTAACAGCGACAAAAACCTCTACGGTAATGGACAAAGCAAATAGGACACCGATGCAAGCAAGAGACAGCAAGATTGAAGCTGCATCTTGCACCCGATTGGTGGCCGGCCTAGACCGGCCGCGGGATTCGATGAATCGAATCTCGCCTATTGCTGTGCATAGCCTTGCTCTTGAGGAGTCTTTGGTGTTGTTGCCTGCACAGAAAAAATTATTTCAAGTTTCAGAGACTCTAGGCCAGAAACAAGGGACTTTGGATCTCCAAACTTGGTAAAAACCCTCAAAACTTTCACTTGTGGGTTTTCCACCAAACATCTTAGATTGTGATGATGATGTAGAATGAAGGATCATCATTTGTGGAGTGTAGCGCCAGTGCTAGAGACCATGTCAATCTACTTTAAACAATTTCATGAAGATCCTTGATGAAGATATGAGCACCTTTTGGTGTTCTGCTCCCTCATTTCCCAAAAAAAGGCGTGTTTTATATAAAAAGGGTCTTAAAGTGCAATACACAATTTATCACAAATTTCCACAAGTTGCTGTGTAATATAACCCCACAATTTTTGCGTAAAACCAAAAGGTTACCTCCTCCAAAAGATTTGGTGTACGTAATAGCAGTGCCTTGGTTTTTCATTGGGTATACGAGGAATCTCCAAGACAGAACAGCTGAATTTCAAACTTTGCGCTGTCGAAGTCGAGGTCAGTACCGAAAGTGGTGTCTCACAAACCAAAGATTGTAGAAATTTCTAATGGGATCTAGGAGGCAAGACAAGAAAAAGTGGGGTTAGATTCATGACTTTTGACTCACAACCAAAAATGAAGGCAGAGTAAAAGTCAGAAAAGCTTTTGTAGTACATGTGGAAGAAAAAGTGTTAAAGTTACAGATTTTTTGGACCCCCCAAAGTTGTAGTAAGGCCCACCCAAAAGTAAATTGTCATTGTCCCTTCACGTACCGATCACCCGAACGCGAGTCTGTCTCTGGTTGAATGAGGAAGTCAACTATCCCTTTGGGAGCTTTGCCGGAATACCCCCAGGGACCCACACCCAACCAGTACCCATATTCAATCAAACTGCAGAAATGCAGAGGCAATTAATTTCCCCAAGCAATGTGGACAGAGAGCCATAAGCGAAAGGCTTTGTAATTTGAAAATCTCCCTTGAGCTGACACCTCCCTCTTCCTACCCGAAGGTAACGAAATCCCAAGCATTTGATGGCCAACTTGACTTGAACAAGATAGAACCTGTCTCTTCTAACAAGCAAACTTTTTCACAGTTTACTGGATTTTTTTCTATCAACCAAGGTACATTCTCTCTTCACTTAGGATTCGCTATTCAATTGAATTACAAACACGAAATTTGGGGGAGTAAAAAAAAAATATGCCAGAAAAAATGCGGCAGCAACGAAGTACCAAGAAAAATCCATTTCCAAACTCAAGAGGATAAAGCTTTCAATATTGTTGCGGTGGTGTTCCGCCCAAGAAAACCCCTCAAGAGTCTAGAAAGAACCTCACCAAAACAAGAGAAAGACCTCTTGCTCAAAGGTTAGTCCCCAAGAAAGACACCTATCCCTAAGATAGGGCATTTTCCTCGGGAAAACCGAGCAATAGAGGCAGGACAAACTAGAACTGTACTTCTCCCCCAAATTTCAGTTCTCAAGCTAATGTACTCTAATTTACCACTGAAAAAGAAAAAGGAAAAAAGATGAACCGATCAACATACAAAAAAGACGAAGAGAGGCACAAATCACCAAAGAGGGAAGCTCCCACTCCCTAATCGAAAAGACATTTCCGCCGTCATAACTGCCCAGAAACACAATTTGATGAAAAGTACCTCAAATCTGGAAAAATAATAGTTCAAACACAAAAAAACTTGAGGTAAAAAGAGTACAAAAGGAGAGACAAAAACTTTCAGACCTTTGAAAAACTCTACTTCTCCTCCCCTTGGCGTCAAGTCAAAAGGCGTTGGACGTCAGATGTTGAGATTCCTAGAAGGGGGATCTATGCCAGCTCAGAGGGTTGTCTTTTGACAACACATTGTTAGTGCCTTGGGTACATGTGGGCCCCTAGGGGGGCAAAAAAAGGCATCAGAGTAGGACTTTTGTAAGAGGTTTTCAAATACCGTAATGAAGCGGGTGAGAGCGCTTGCATTTCCTTCGTCAGACGTTCGTCGATGTGGGGAAACATCGGTTCCTCCAGACAAGACATTGTTTGTGTACAAGTCTTTACGAATGTCGATGTCGCACGAGTAACCACGTTCGGTCAAAATCTTGCCATGTCTTACCATTAACAACAACAGGTGGTGGAGACTTGTCTACGTGTTTGAACCCCAGAAGAGAAAAAGAGTTACAAGTCACGTCCAGCAAGATCCAGACGGAGGATAGCGTGGGGAAGAGCAATGTTGGTGATCCAAGCAAGAGCTCCGGCGTTCATGGTGATGTCACTAGAGCCTTCGTACGCGGTACAGGTGAAAATAACGTTGGACTCTTCGTACTCGTTACAAGCACATTCTCCAGTTATACCTTCGCAAGTTTGGTCGAACCAGTATGGACCGTTACTCAAAAACACAATGAACCGCTTTTCAGTTTTGGTTTTTTTTTGCAAAAAGGTTATCTTCAAAAACTTGTCATCACAGACAATTTGAACATGAAAAGTGGATTGTTCTGTCAACACTACACACGGTACCTGAAAGTAATGTTTCCAATGAGCATCTGTTGGGAGTGAAGGTAACTCGATTCATGCGGTCAGTAAACGCATCGCATCTTAACCATTCCGATGTAAAAGGCATCATTCATATGGGAAGAGGGTACCTCTACAGCACATAAAGAGAGAAGGACCGGTGGTAGTAGGCTCGAAATAACTGGAAAGGTGGAAGAAATGGAGGTTGTTGGGGGCTCATAAAGTAACTTTGTCGTGTTCTTGTAAAGTTGTAAAATCATTTCGAAGCACTTTTTCAGGTTCCGGTAAAAGCAAGTAAATTTTCTCAACGTTTTTTCAAGATTCACATTTCCTCAGAGGTAAGTTACAAAAGAGGAAATCGAGGTCTCGGGAGACTGCGAAGGTTGTGAGGTCGTGGGGAGCATACCTACCAACGATTGGTCCAACGGCAGGTGAGGTAGAAGATCGGGGTTCAGAGAAGGAACGGTCGGTCGTTGGAATGAACGTGGTGAGGCTCGGGTCCGGAGGTTGGGAAAGGTGAATGGAAGTGGGGAGAAGAGAAGGACGGGTGGTAGTAGGGCTCAACGAGTCCGGAGAGCTGTGCACAACGGAAGTCGATGGCAGCTCTCACCCGCCTTTTTGTCTTTTGTTTCAAAATTTCTGAGACGAAAAAAAAAGTGTTTTTTTTTTTCTCGATTAAAGCGTTTACGGTAAACAAAATAAAATTCCCACAGCCGTGACATTACGACAGACACAAAAAGGTTACCTAAGCAAGAGAAGGGAGAAGCTGAGTTGTTGGAGGGCCAGAAGGAACGTAAACCCATAAAGTCAAAACCGGCGTAACAAACCACTCTCACAAAAAAGAAACAAAGAACAATTAATTCTGACTGAAAGCGTCATTACTCGTTGAAACTAATGGAAAACTTGCAAACACCTATACAAACAGACTGAAAATGTTTTTTCAAAAATTTGTTTCCTCAAATTTTTTCCCTTGTGGGTCGAAATTTCTGCGTATGTAGAAAAAAAAAAGCTAGCTTCGAACTTCGAAGGCAGAGTAAATTTATTGTAAAATTTTGTTTTCTTTGTTGAGAGAGGGGATGTCAAAATTTACCGAAGAAGTCTACAGCAGAAGTGAAAAGGAAGAAACAGAGAGACAGGGAAAGTGTTACAGAAACAGAAGATCCACTTAATACTTCGGAAAAGGAGAGAGGGGAGAAGAGAAGGTGTGTGAGAGGAGAGGGGAGGAGGTGAGAGGAGGGTGAGGTGGGGTTGTGTGTGTGTGTGAGAGGGGGGCACCGACCTTTGTAGAACCAGCCAAAGAGTGAGAGGGCGAATTATATGTACAACCATCACCCTTTCCAACAGGTCTGGAACTACTCTACGTCAAGCGTCTAGGAGAACTAATACAACTAGTTCTCCCAAGTCCGAGGACCTACATTGTCCATGTCCTCGAACATAAGGTGCCCCCTCCTTGTCCTTCAACTGCAAAGCAGTTTCCTCACAAAACGAGATTATGCAACCTGGGACAAAAAAAAAAACAATTGGAGGTACATTTCAAAGCATCTCTGCCATTCCTTCCTTTGGGAAGAGGACGCGATGGTTTACTAGTAGACTCAAAACCCTACCATAAAACTGTTCTAAAGCAACAGAAGGCAAAACAAGACCAGAAAGGGTACACATGCTAACGACAGGATAAGCACAGACGCCAGCAATGACAGCCATATTGCCCCATTCCAAGGCATTCAAGCCCGCCCATTCGTCTACAATTCCCTGCCACTCCTGATCAAGAGCGCTTTGTTCATCCAAATCAACAACACGGCTGTAGTCGTATGCCATAGCAAGAGCCAGCGTGGCTCCTGCTGCAACTTCGAATAATCCAATTTTCATCTTTGGCCGAATGATGTTGGAAAATTTTTTGCTTTCAGGAATTGAAGGAGCCCTTGATGCCTCCCGTCGTCCTAGAGCTTCACCCATCAGTGAAACGCCCTCAAATATTTGCGAATCACCAGCTCCAGCAACCAGGAGCACGACACCAAGGCATTATGCAGTAGGAATAGGGTTTCAACGCCTTCGGCTCCTAATCTTGATGATGAAAAAGATAAGGATAAGAAAGGCGCTTGCGTACTGCACTCCCCACCGTTGCCTAATGTTCTCCAAGGTTTTCCAAAAAAGGCTGACAGTCCCTACGACAAAACTGCTGCAATTCTCAAACATTATGAAGCATAAACAAAGTGCAAAACAATATGTTTTTCACTAAATTACACCACCAATCAGAATAGTACTAAATTTAGTAGTAGACACTAAAATTAGGCTCCTTCTGTTGCGAAATAAAAACCACCTCAGCAAAGATTTCGTCAAAATGATCTGAATTAATATATGCTTTTGGGGGCTCGAAGGCAGAAATTTTTACGAAGTTTTTTAAAAATTAATTTTGAAAATTCAAGTCAACCCAGAGTTTTTATTTGCGCTCTAAATTGTCGGTTGGCACTTCATTTGATGCGTCAAAACCTAAAATTTTCAACGCAATCACTCCCAAATTTATATGACATATACTTCAACATACGTCTTCAAAAAAAAAAACAGACTGCCTTCCCTAAAAAGGCTGTTTTATGGGGAACCTGCCAAAAAAACTCGATGTTTAGCCAACAAGGTTATAAAAAATTAAGGGGACGAAAACAAATTAGCCATTTTTGTGATAGCAAATCATCTAGTGTGATTCCTGCTCTTAGTGAAAGAAAACCCAACATACCTGGGCCACCACCCCCTTGAACCCGATGTCCCGCATCTCCTGGCCCGCTTACCGTTAAAAGTGAATGCATTCAGAAATGAAATGATTTCAAAATTCGTGTAGGGGGTCATTCTCAAAAATTGCAAGTTTTTTTTCTCTCAAATAATGGTCATAGAAATTGTAGGGGGGGGGTGTAGCCCCCCCCCCCCCCCAACCCTCATTTTCAAATTTTTTTTCCTCATAATCATGCAATTAAACAGCATGAAACTCAGGAAACTATTCAATGTTTTTTTTTATGACTTCTGAAAGAAAAGGTTAAATCCTCCAAAAAGATTTACTTCCTCCGTCGAGAAAAAACTTCCTCCAAAATAGTTGAAAATATGAGGTATAACTTTTGAATTGGTCCAGATGCAAACCCACAAATGAAAAGTTGAAAATCATGCTTATACCCCCCCCCCTCGGAG
>Ga0099798_10502_pt1 | contig 12894 bp, 13 predicted proteins | sample Uncmet_Sort29A_1_FD_89870 | JGI IMG/M metagenome (GOLD analysis project Ga0099798, IMG submission 89870) | Marine eukaryotic communities from CALCOFI LINE 67, Pacific Ocean - CN13ID_Sort29A_1 | ecosystem: Environmental > Aquatic > Marine > Oceanic | place: Pacific Ocean: Monterey Bay | collected... | reverse complement strand
AAGTATTCTGCGCACTGGTGTGTTGACAGTGCGTCCAATCCAAAAGAACTCGGGAACCCAACAGTTCGCGTACGACAAAGAATATTGCGAACTGTGAGTCTCATCGAGGCCCAAATACGACCTGATTTGTCTTGAAAACTGCAATTTCGAGAACCAATGTTATTCTCAACAACAGTGTGGAAGAACGCCCCCCCGCCACAACAATACTAATAGAGTGCGTGTGTGGTCGACTCCAGCAATTGAATCCACACAACAGTAGAGTGCGGAGTGTTTTAATACTATCGAGAGATAAAACGGACGGTGCAACTATCTAAATCCCCTCAGACTATCGTATTACTATTGCCCACCAAGCAAACATGTTTCGCCGCAGCAGTATGTTGAAGAACATGATCGCCCTGTTGTTGGCGGGCGTCACCCACCCGGGCACCTCGCTGTTGTGCCTCGGAGGAGCAGGCACAACGTTCGCCGAAGCCGTTCGCATGAAGAAGCCTGAAGGAAAAGGAAGGAAACACACTATGGTAACGAGGAGCATGCGCGCGAAGAATCAACGCGCGCAAGAAGGCGCGGAAGAAGATGACCCTCGCGGGCAGAGCGCCGGGGCGATCCTGGGTCGGAGGAGGGGAAAGAGAAGCTGGGACAAGTCGGGAGCCTTTGATGGGGGTGCAATTTTGAAGAAGAGGAGGAGGAGTCAATCTACGAGGAAAGCCAAGAAAAAGTCTGCCACCACCCCCAAGCCGAAATCGAAAGCACGGAAGTCTAAAAGCACGAAGTCCAAAGTTGAAGCTTTCTTCCTGAGGAAATCCCAGAAGGCTCTGCAGGTTGAAAAAATTCAGAAGCACCAGTTTCCGGAAGAGAGTATCAACGATTCAATGATGGAGTCGTGGTTTCCGGACGAAACGGACCAAGATCAGAATCTCGTGGGGGAGACTCAGCCCACCACCAAGCCGCCGGGGGTGACGATGGGGCTGCAGTTTTTTCTTCCTCAGAAAAAAGCTGTGACTGCACCTAAGTCCTACGTCCTCCTCGACTTTGACGAAACCTTTTCCCAGCGCAACAATTTCGGCATGAACGGCCGTTCGCCGATTTTTGGAGGGAAGGAGAGGGTGGATCCGGGTATTTTCGGCGGTAAGCAAGAATCGTTGTGGACGCTGAGGGATTTGAAGGAGTGGGCCAAAACACTGGGCTTTTTTTTGAAATTTCAAAATTTTTATAATAAAAATGAAATAAATAAATTAATAAAAATCAAAAAATATTTTTTAAAATAAATATTTTTGGATCTCCATCATCCTAGACCAGAACGAAACATTATTGCTCCGTAAGAATTATGATTTTTTTGCCCGAAAAAGCCCAGTGTTTTGGCTCACTCATTTGAAGGATTTCCCCCAGCCTGGCGCCCCGAAAGAGGAGCAATGGAAGGTCGTCTCCGACACCACCGATTACGGGCAGTACCGCCGCGTCGTGAATTTGGAGAAGGATTTTCAGGCGAGAAGGCAGAGGTTTTTGAAGGGTGAAGCAGAGCCGGATGAGAAATTCTACGCGTTCAGATATCTTTCTACCCGAAAGGAATCGATGGATCTGGAAGACATTTTGGAGGAAATCCCCCTCGACCAAATCCACAACTTCCCCTCCTACTGTGCCCACATTTTAACTGGGCAAATAATTCATAATTCTTACGGAGCAATAATGTTTCGTTCTGGTCCAGTATAATGGAGATTGAAAAATATTTATTAAATATTTTTTTGAAAATTTAATAGTTGTTTGCTCAGTTAAAATGTGCTTACCCTCCTACTACTCGTTTGTTATGGGCGGTGAGGAACGCATTCAGAAACTGAAATCCGCGATTTTGGAAATGAAGGCTAACGAAGCCCGGGTCGTGATTGCGTCGGCGGGGAATAGGCTGCCTTTGGTGAAAATTTTGAAGGAAACGGGTTTTGTGGATAAGACGAGATGTAGTTTTGTTTTTTCTTTTTTTTACACCGATTTGTTTTTTGGCCCAGGTTCAGTGTATTTTTGGATTTTTCTACTCCTTTGTCTCACGATGTTTCTGATTCCTGGACCTTAGCAGCGTCGGGCAGTTCTGTGAAAACCTCTAGAACGAAATTATTGGGTGGGGAACAAAAAACCACTACTAGACTTCCTAAGCAAACGACCGAAACGGAAAACTCACAATATTCCAAAAAATAAAAAAGATGACCAATTCTTCCAAGAGGATTCCGACCCGAACTTCCAACCCAAGCTAAAAACCGACAAGTGGGGCAACACATACGGCTACAAATCCCCCGCCGGCATGGGGGTTTACGAATCAAAGTACATTTCCGACGTCTACGGAAGGGCGCAGGGGAAGGCGAATCACCACGTTTCCTTGTGCGCACATTTCTCTGGGGCAAATAATTCATAATTCTTACGGAGCAATAATGTTTCGTTCTGGTCTAGTATAATGGAGATTGAAAAATATACCTTCTAGAAATTTCCCAATTATATGCCCCGGAGAAACGTGCTTACACGTTTCCTTTTACTACAAGAGTGGGGAGTTCAAAAGGCTGGTTGAGTGGACGACGAAGGTAATGTTACTAGTTAGTTAATATTAACATATAGTCATACTTTTTCTTTTGGACGTCAGTTATTTTCGCCATTTCGGTAATCGTGGCGGTCTTCTCTCGTTTTTGACAAAACATATGATTTAACAATGGGATTCTATAGACAGTCTGAAAAGAGAAGAAGCGGGCGCAAGACCTGCAATCTATAGATCCGAAAAATCCGACTGAAATCGGATCCAAATCCGAATAAAATCAGGTTGAACTGCTGAAGGAACTGACGAGATCGGCAGGGAAGAACGTCGCTGGCATCCTCGTGGAAGACATCTATGATGAGGTTCATAACTACGTCTGTTTGTTGTGTTGTTGTAGGGTCTTAGCAAAGTTTCACTTTGATAATACCATGGCATATTTGTTTTTTCCTATCAGTATCGAATCTTTGCGATTACGGTAAAAAGAAACCCCAAAACCGTGACCCAACCAATAAAAAGCTCTTCGATCTCCAGTTCGAGCGTAATCAGTGGATTAACAAGAAGAACCCGATGTTTGCGGGCGCAGACAAGTTGTACACACTCTACAACCCTGAGGGTTCAGGCTTCAAGGGCGCCCACCGCGGCATCAACGAGAAAGAGATGGGGTACCTCGTCTCCTGGAGTAAGGCTATGAATGGTGATCAGGATGAAAAAGTCTTCATCGAACTCAACCAGGCCGATGCCGATGATGGGGCATTCGAGAGGCCAGGGTTCAACTCGCGCTCTACCTGGATGTGCTGGAATGTTCCCAAAATTGCGGGGGAATGGGATATGTCTCAAGCTCCGTGCGGCCCATTTTGCTGTTACGATCCCTGTTTTGCGCAAAATAAACTGCCCTACCAGCATAAGCTTGATGAGAAAACGGGCAGGTGGGGGCACATTATCAAGAAAGCTGTGGTTAATAATGAGAGCGAGATGATGGCACCCGAGGAAGAGGATGAGGACGATGAGATCGAGAAGCAGCAGAAAACGGTATGAGTCTTTTTTTCGGTTCTTTCTTTTCTTCGATTTTTGATGATTGGAAATTTTTATATTCTTCGCAGGATGGGGCTGTCTGGCACTGGAAGTTCTCAATTGTCATTGCACAGCAGATCACGAAATGAATCGGCGCCCGGGCCTGCGCTGCATTTTTCACCGTTCGGTACTGAAAAAAACGAAACGCCGTCATGTGTAATAATAATCGCGTTTTCCTTCGAAAATGTAATCAGATCGGTGTGTTGCGGTCAAGGCCGCCAGTCACAGCGTTGGGTTTGAATTTGTTTGAGCAAATTCTTTGCGAGGCGCAAATGATAAAGCACAACAACGGCCCGGGGAAGTGGCCACAACCTCCAAAGAAAAAGCAAAAGCGCAGCGTCAGACTTGAGGAGAACTCTGATAAATAGAGTGAAATATGCGTTGTTGGCCGCCGTGTGACATTTCTGAAAAGTAAAAGTGGAAAAATTTCGGTTCCATGAGTCGTCAAAGTGCATTAAATGCTAGAAAAGGAAAGGGTTCTGAACCGTAAATAGTGTGGATCGAGGGTGTATGGCCACTGTGCGGCTCTGAGAGCAGACAATTTGTGTCTCCAAAAAAACCTCTCTACAGGTTCTCATTTAACCGACGACTGGCATCCTCGTCTATGACTCTACGATCGAGGAGTCGTGGGTTGGCACACCCCATACAATACGGTTTGCAGCTGCTGAATTGAGATTCGGGTGCAGGTCCGGCAAGGAACAGATTACCACATCACTGTCATAGCTGGTATGCGGGCGCGCAAAATGCGGCTCTCTTCAGTAGTCAATCAGTATCGTGTTTGCCGTTTGTCAGAAATCTTTGGTTGCACACAGTAGACGTATTACTACTATTAGGCACTGTTTTGTCCTTTTTCCATTCGAGTTTTGAGCCGATTCGTTTCAGGGAGCGGCGTCCATCCCCCCTAGGAAATTAGATAATATGTTCATATGTGTAACATAACATAGCATAGCACTTATTCTCTAGCATTCGCACTGATATGGTGACGCTGTTTCTCCAAATTACACAACGTAGAAATGGAAACGAGCAATATTCATTAGTCAAGGCTGGCATTGGTGTGTTTTTGTACGATAATACCCCAACCAATAGTGAAGATGTGTTGAGATTTCACCAAAAAGTATGTCGAGAAAGCAAAGCCCTTTCAGATCGACCGTGAATGATGTTAGGTCCTCATTTCACATCTTTTTGCCCTCTTGAAAGAACAAAAGCGAATGCCGTGTTTGAATTAGCTCTTCATGTTGGGGGGCTGCGGGGGGGGGGGCAAAGTCTGGGGTTGTGTTAGTTTGTTGTTGCGAAAGCACGCACCATAAAATCTAGGGTCAAACTACGAATCTGGGGTAAAACTACACTATCATAAAATTAGGAGGTAGACCGACGACCCCGGGGTGGGTAGTGCACCCTTGGACCCGAGTCCACGAGCAGCACTTGAAGGAGCGCGCCTAAGTAACGTCCGATCTGGCGGTGGAGATTCTATCCCAATCCCAAGTGATGGCGGACGATCTAGTAATGGCGGATGATCTGGAACGTCAGGCGGACGAGGCACGCGCCCTGTTTCGCGCGCAGGAGTGGGAGCATGCCCGCGACAAATTCAAGGCGTGCGCTGACGCCTGTGCTGCTGCCAAGGCGTCGCCGAATACGACGAACACCGAGACAGCGGTGCTGAGGCTGAAAATGCTGAACAACGCGAGCCAGTGCTGCTTAAACTTGAACGAGAACCAGGACTGCATGAAGTACGCCTATCAGGTTCTCCGGGGCGACCCCTAGCGTAAACTGCATTTCTCCGGGAAGCCAAGTATTGCATTATATTAAATTTACTACGGGGAAACTGTCAATGATTCGTTCTCTTCGATTGATATATTGAAGACGCAAAAAGAAATAAATTTGAGACAACTAAATATCTCCCGGAGACATCCGTGCACCGACACAGTGTAACGCCAAGGCTCACTTCCGCCTGGCGTCCGCGGCGTCCCGCTTGGTCCAGGACAATGAATTTAATCGCCAGAGTAATAACTTTAATCTCCAGAAGTGGCTGTTGACGGCCTTCGAACACGTGTGCGCCGCGGCCGCCTGCGCGCCGTATGTGCATCTCTCCGGGGTCACAATTAATCGCCAAATTTCTCAAATTAATATTTTTCAATCTCCATTATGCTAGACCAGAACGAACATTATTGCTTCGTGGTCAGAATTATGAAATATTTGCCCCGGAGAGATACAGACTACCCTGCTCGCCGCGGGACGCGACCATCGAGGAGCTGTTCGTCGAAGTCAGGTATTTTTGTGGGGTAGTTTGTTTGGAAGGTCCGTTGACGTTTGGGATAGAAATTGGGGCCCTTAAGTGTGGTCATGTTCCATTCAAAATGTTCGCTAAATTAAACAAGGACAAACGACAACACAGGTTGGGCGTCTTACACTGGCTCAGGGTCTGCGAAGCGATTTCGGAAGGGCGTCCGGTGGACGAAAACGACGACTCAGCTCCGGACAAACCGCCTCCGAGACCCCACGCCTACGACGGGGAGGAGTTCCCCGTTGTACCGGAACACCCCCGGGACTGCGTGTTGCTGTCGCCCGGGGTCAACCTCTTCGAGGTGCTGATGCCAGAATTCCGCGACTGCGATATGCGTATTCAATGTTCCCATTTTCCGGAACTAAAAAAATCATAATTATTTCGGAGCAATAATGTTTCGTTCTGGTCTAGGATGATGGAGATCGGGTATGAGAAATATTATGATTTTTTTATTCATTCAGTTCTCTCAACTTTCTTGTTGTTTTTCAGTTCTTGAAGAACTCTTTTGTTCATGTTCAGTGCTCTAGTAAAAGTAAAAGTTCAGATCTGTTGTCAATCAATAGTAATACTCGTGGCCCGTCGCAATACTAAAATGCATCTTTACGGAGGAACATCCCTAAGTCAAGTGAGTGCCATATCAAACTACCTCAACACTGCCAATAATGATAAAAAATCATAATATTTCTCATACCCGATCTCCATCATCCTGGACCAGAACGAAACATTATTGCTCCGAAATAATTATGATTTTTTTGCCCGGAATTATAATCAGATTTTGACACAGACCGCGGAGACTACGTCGGCAAGAACAAGATGAAGATGTATTTCCTCCCTCCCGGCGTCTACCCGGCGGACAAGACAATGAAAAGGCGTGCAGTGTCAGATTCCCGGCTGCGTAAATAAGTCATCAAATTCTGACCACGGGGTCGCATAAATGTTCGTTCAATTTCAAGTTCTGGTCTACCATAATGGAGTTCGAAAATTGCATTAATTATGATTACCCCGGGGAATCGACCTAGTCCCGGCAATGACAGTGCCGGAGGCCAGCTCTCTTGCCCGAGTGCGACAAAACACCGGAATCATTTCGTTTCGGATCTCCATTATCATTAAGGAGAACGAACTAATGGTAGTTGCGTGATCAGAATTATGATTTTTGTACCCGACAATGACCGCTGTTTTGGCCTACTGCTGTTGCTCTCGTTGGTCTGGGAAGGGGTGTGCAGCTGATGAAACCGGAAGGTCATGTCCTCTCCACGGCGGGAGGCACTATATTCGTCAGCAATGTCGAAATCAAAGATGAGCGCTTACCCATTGGAGGCGCCAACTTCTACGTCCACGACGCGGGCGGGTGCTATTTGTCTCGGGTTATGGTGAAGAGCGGGCGCGACCCCCTCGTTTTGAACGTGGGAGCCACCTGTCGCCTCGCGGATTGCGATCTGCAGAACGGGGACCCCAGCTGGTAAGTGCATCTCCTGGTCCCGGGGTCGCAATTCATTGTGAACTTTCAGAAATGAATATTTTTCAATCTCCATTAATACACTAGACCAGAAGTTAGAACGAACATTTGTCATTGACATGTGCTCCGTATCAGAATTATGAATTAAAATTTGCCCCGGAGAGATGCACTGCACTCCCCAGCTGCACGGCAATTGAAATCCGCCTGGGCGGCGTGGGAGAAGTGTATCGCACGAAAATTTCGGGTTACGAAAACGGGATCGCCTGTTATGGGGGAGCACTCCGTTTGTACGCCCGCGATGTGCATATTTCCAACTCTCGCTCCGAAGGAGTGGTTCTGGACGCGGGAAAAGTGGTACGGGTGGGGGAAAAATGGTACAAGTACGAGAGGGGGATAACAGGTGCGCGGTTTTTCTCGGGACAGTTTCGGGTAAATAATTCGCAATTCTGAGAACGTCGGGGTCGCACAAATCAAATGCTCGTTCTTGTCTAGTAGTATAATGGAGGCGGAAAACAGCTATTCCGGGTCGAAAAACCGCTGGCGGGATTCCAGCCTTGCCAGGGCCTAGTCGGAACGTGGCCGATGCTCATGCTCGCAACGAAGATGATCGTGAAAAAAGGATGGCGTGCGAAGCGAAGGCGGGCGCCGATGCTATAGAATTGGCCGAAAATCGCTGGATGCTCGGGAAATTGGAGGCGGTGTTGGAGGGGTGCGCAGATCGATTCCCGGGGCAAATAATTTATAATTCTTTAAACGGAACTGTATTAAATGTTCGTTCTGGTCTAGTATAATGGAGATCGAAAATATATATATATTTGGAAAATTTCCCCGGGAATTGACTTATACCTGTTGGAGGGTTGCCATATTCAGAATGTCGGGAGTTTCGGCGTCGCCTGCGTTCAAGGCGCGACTGTCCGCATGCGCGGTTGTCGCGTCGAAGGCAACAAAGACTTTGGTGTCTACATCTCCGGCGAGACCGATGTGTCCATCCTCACCACGGTGTTTCTGGAGAATAACCTCGGTGTCGGAATTGAGAACAATCAGGGCGGAGACGTGACTGTGGACCGGTGTGTTTTTTGCAACAACAAATACGACGTTGAGCAACGGGAGAATTGTGCAGAAAACAAAACCGACTTGCCAGAGCGGGCAAGCATCACATCTGCCGTGGCGGACCCCGACCCGGGCACCCCTACTCACCGCATGTGGAGCAAACCCGCCCAAATCCTGTACAAGTCCAACGTGGCGACAAGGGAAGAAATCCCGGAGATGAAATCAATGATTCGAAATGCCGAAATGACTGCCTCATTCAAGCATGAAATGCCGCGCTTCGCCCAGTTTTTTTCCCACAAAAATTACTTCTCAAAATTATTTCGGCTCAAGGTAAACAACTTACAACCTATCTTCATTGACGACTCAACGGAGTCCGACGAATCAACAAGGGAGTCCTAAGATTACATTGTAGAAAGATTGAATATCCTCATTCGATGAGTGTTTTGTATTAGTGCAGATTGGGATAGATTTTGCGGCCAAAAGTATGTCGAGGTAGTGGTAGCCTGTAGGCAAAGCCCCTACACTCACTATGGCTACACTATCGACTGGAGGGTCTCGAAGACGCAGAATTATCGCTAGGTCCGTTTGAAAGAACAAAACGAATTAATATCTATTAGGTCCGTTTGAAAGAACAAAAGGAATTAATATCTAGTACTGTTGTCCTCGATCTCCATCGTTATTGTACTACTAACCAGAACGTAACATCATTGCGACCCCGTATACTAAGAAGTATGACATATTTACCCGAAAATGACCGATAGATGCAGATCCAGTCGAGATCCGACACGAGTCGTCCTTTCACATCGACTGGATCTCGAGTCCTGTCACATCAATTCGATGCTAGTCCTCTTGTCCTCACACTCACAACTTGTCCTCTATTCACACAGAAAGAACAAAGGGATTCCCTTTCCCTATTAGTATTAGATCCTCACATTAGTGCGTGATAGTGGGTTCGACAGGGGTGACGACAGACAGGGGTCGGTCGTGGTGTTGGAGCATGTTAATACTGCGACACGTGAAAAAGGAGGGAGTGTTTGTTTTACTGCGATAAGTGCGCGAAAACGAGAGAAGTTCACAATTGTCCACAATGCGAAGCCATTTTCAGTGCACTCATACCCTCATACCCTCCAGTGAGCGGCCATACATCAATCAGCAGGCAATTTATTTCAGAGAGTGTCCTCAAGTAAAACCTATATTTCCGAGTCCTAATGGCCCAATCCTGCCCCGGGCCGGGAGAGTGTTCTGTTGCGGCCGCAGCAGGCGCTGCTTGTCCCCCGCTCACCACGGGCTCAGCGCCGTCAGTCCCAGTTGAATCCACTCCATTAGCATATTGCGATCAGTCTGACATACTGCGTTGCGAGCAAAAAGATGAAGTCTATGTCGGACTGTTTCGGCAGAAATTGGCGGAGGTACGGGACTGCCTTTTTTTTTCCTCCTGTGTTTGCAACTTTAATTTGGTTGTCTTGGGTACATTTGGGTGTCTTGGGTCCATTTTCGAAATTGGCGTGTGCACGAAGGGCCCTAGTGTCCTCCTGCCAATTTTTCCGAAAAAAAAAACCTGCACAGATATGCGAAAACCTCCTCGGCTTTCGCTGGCTCTACGAGCAAAAGCCGTACGTGCACCTTGCGGCGGATATGCTCTACTACGGACTCTTGATCACCATTGCGGGAAGAACGCTAGGAGAGGAGTATGCAGATGTGCTCATGGTATCGAAAAACTCCTCCCCAAAGGCGTCGTCTACGAGGAAGAAGTTTTTTACCTTACCTTCCTGGGGTCGGCGGGGTTTATTATTCCTTCTACAGGTCGGTGTTCCGGGGTTGCTATGGGCGGCGGCAGCGCGGTCGTCTTCCTCCTCTTCGTTTTCGACTCAGCATCACCGCAGCAGTTCGTTGTGGAAAAAACTTATGGATTTCTTCTCTCGAACACTAACAGCCGCAGGCGACAAATTCGGGGCATCCTCCTTCTTCAAACTGGGAACACAGGGTGGTTCTTCCTCTGAGAGCCTGACGCAGTATGGGCCTTTCCTCCTCTTAGCCGATTGTGGCCGCACTTTGCGGGACTTTTGGGTTCCGTTTTGCGCGAGGATCAGACTTCTGTTGGAGAAATTTGTGGATCAAATGGATGAGAAGCTGGATGGTTTTGCTGCTGATCCCTCAGAAGAAGAGAAGGAGAAACGGCATTATGTCAGAAAAATCGCGATCTTTCTCGCCCAACTCGCCCGAATTGTATCGGAGCCCCGCGTCCTCGCAAAACTTGTTGTCGACATAAATCTTGCGGCGTTCTACTTTTCGGGAGTGTACAAGTCCCTGGCGCGAAGGGTCTTGCTAATGCCCAGTATTTCGCTGCAGCCCCCGCGAAAGGAGAAGGAGCAGTTTTGGTATCTGGGGGTGTGTCTCTTGCTGCAAGCGGGGGCGACTTTGTATACAGAGTGGAAGAACCGATATTTGTTGGATTCGGCGAAGAAGGGTGGGCATTGTGGAGAAGAATCAGACGAGGACGACGAGGACGGCACGACCTTCCAACTACAGTCGGGGAAAACCGGAAAGAAGGTGACGGTATGTCTGAAGCCAGGGGGCGTGTTTTCTTCCACAGAGGAGGAGGAGGAAAAGGAAGCAACTAAAAGAGGGGCTGGAAAGGGGGAGGAAGGAGGTTTGCTACTATTCGAAGAAGAGGGCAAGCCGCGGTCTACTACCACTACAGGGAACCCTAGAAGAGAAGAAAGGAAAGAAAAAAAAGAATTGACTTGTAACGTGTGCATGTCAACCCCAGCACGGGACCCTTCCTCCACCCCGTGTGGGCACATTTTCTGCTGGAGTTGCGTGGCCAATTGGTGCAGCGAAAATCCTTCCTGTCCGTTGTGCAGAACCGCGTGTCTGCCTTGCCAGATTTGGCCGGTGTACCATTTTGCGGAGGAGGAGGAAGGAGGGGGATGAAACCTGTTGACCGTACTTTCGCCCCACTGACTATTCTCATTGCCAGACGACCGACCGGCCGCGCGGTTCAACGACATTCTGCTTTGATCTACAAGAAGGAGGAGAAAGTGGTGTTACGAACCACCGCAACACAACCGCGAAGAAAGAGAAGTAGAGGGAGCAGGAACGTCCGGCGCATCCCTCCCGACGCGGAATGTGGCCATGTCTGTTTGGTCGATGTGACTACACTGGATATTGTGCCACGATGTACGCCCCCCCAGAGGCCTCCTGGTATTGTGCATTGAGAAATGAACAATTGAAGTGACAAGTCAAGAAATTTTTTTTGAAAACTGAAAGAAACGCCAAAAAACATCTTCTGCTTCACTGCGAGCAGTACTCTTCGGGCTGGGGGGATGATCGGTCAGTTGGGGCGGGCGGCGTTGTTTGTAATAGCATGTTGTCACTGTGGGGCAGTTGGTCAATTTCGCAGTTTGAGACAGGTTTTGGCTCATTAGTAGATACTAGATACATCTCTAGCATAAGCACGTCTTTCCTGTAATACTCTTTGTTAATACCATCATCTGTGTCATCAGACAGTTTGACTGCCCTGGACCATTGGAATAGTTAGTTCATAATTTTTCCGAAAACACCTCCCCCCCCCCGCGACACAACACCATGGCCGAAATCCTTGCTGAAAAGGGCTGGGGCCGTTTCACGAACCCAAATGGGCAAATGGTTTATCATTTGCACGCCGCGGAAAGACGCTGTCAGACCGACCCGCCATACTATGACATCTTGGAGTATTGATTCAGTTGTGATTTTTCGTTATTGCGGAGTTCTGTTCGTTGCTATTGACTCTCCGGTCTGCAATTCCCCTAGTACTAAAATTCGAAAGGTTGGACGAACGGGAGTTTCGCTCATATTCGCGGGAAGACATCTTCAGGGCCTACAGAGTCAAGCTCAACGACCTGGAGGCCCGGTATTCAAATTTTGCCTTGAATTGGATTGTCTTTCTGAAGAGAGGATAATTTGGAACTTTTTTGAAGAGGGGATTATGTTCCAAAATGAATCGATTTTGTCCCTGTTCCAAAACTAACTCCAATGAATCTCCAAAGAAAAAAGACCAAAAAAACATCTCACAAGGAATTGGGACTCCGAAGCGCAGCAGAGCGAGAACATAGCTCTCTTGGTTGATGGCTACAAAACTCTCTCCAACGTTGATGGGAGGGCGCGCTACGAACAAAAAAACAACTCCAAAACTGCGCAGGTGCGGCATGTAGGGTATTTTACTATAAATTGCCGTTTTTGGTTTTTTTGTGTCGGCGTTGTACTACCTCTTTTTAAGGAAACTCTCCGTCCCCCTCTAAATAAAATTCCATGTCCAAAAACAGCATCTTCAGCCAGCACGCGCGGTGGCAGCGGGAGGTAGAATCAGACACCGCGGGCATCGAGATTGTGGAGCCGGTGGAAGTGGATATATGATAGTGTGTGGTGATTGAGATTATTACAATTACTATCGGCGATTCTTCTGCCGCTCTAAAGTAAGAATATGGATAATACATACAATGGTGTGTTCACGATCAGAAAGTCATCTTTGTTTGGTTGCGCAGGTGC
>Ga0099798_10500_pt1 | contig 12899 bp, 14 predicted proteins | sample Uncmet_Sort29A_1_FD_89870 | JGI IMG/M metagenome (GOLD analysis project Ga0099798, IMG submission 89870) | Marine eukaryotic communities from CALCOFI LINE 67, Pacific Ocean - CN13ID_Sort29A_1 | ecosystem: Environmental > Aquatic > Marine > Oceanic | place: Pacific Ocean: Monterey Bay | collected... | reverse complement strand
AATATTAATAATTTGTAATATGTGACATTTAATCTGTAATTAATTTGATTGTAAATTGCTGTTATCGACTTTCTAACGTCGAAACAGCGTGATATACATACTTAAAAATAATAGAGATGATACTTAAGCGGCAGGACTAGCCTGCGACTTTCTACCGCCCACCTTCTTTCTCTTCTTTTTACTGCCGCCGCTAGCGTTGATGAGCTTGAATAAGAATGCAAGCACGAGGGCGACGATAAAAACCTCGCTAATAGATTCGATTTTCGCCTTGCCAAACAAATCCAAACTAAAGGACGGTAACCACGCCGGGCACTTATCGGAGCGGGGCATGTCGGCGCTTGCGGTGTGCCACTGGACCTGTCGCGGGCTCATTAATAGAGCGGCAGATTCACGCTTCCACCATTCGTGAGAACGTTTATCGTCGTTCCAACTCTGACGCAAGACCGCCAAGCGAATATGGGCGGGCCGCGTCGCGGCAGCGGTGCGCTCGTATAGCGTGTCGAAAGCGCCGCTTGGGACGAGCTTGAATAGTGTTGCGAAGGCATCGATGTTCTTGGAAGAGGCCACGCGGTAGAATAAACGAGACAACCAAGGATCACTGGCCTTCGGCGGCACCTAGTAATTTTTTTGAAAAAAAAGTGGGAGAAATTGAAATAACGAATTTAGGGTTTTCGGACACCGATTTCGAGGTGCCAGCGTCGATTTTTGGAAGCTTTTAATTTTTCTGACGTCGATTTCTGAACAAAATTTTCAAATTTCCCGCGGTGAAAGATTTTCAAATCCCAAAAGAAGCCCACACCACTTTTTTTTGAAAAATTTTCGCGTACCAAAAATTTTGCCAGTGACATTTTATTTTTTTGCCAGTGGCAAAAAAATAAAAAAAAATAAAACATCTGGAACAAAATTGGGGGTCCGAATTTCGGTAGACATGTAGTTAGGACTCATTTTTGGTCTCGCAGACGCCCCCAGGGCTCCAAAATCACCGAAATTTCGATTTTAAATTTCTCCAACTTTGTGGGTGTCAATGTACCCACCCTCCTCCGCGGCCTGGAAGATGGACCTAGTAATTTTTGAAAAAAAAAAATGGATAAATTTAATTAAAATGACGATTTGGACGACGATTTTGACGATTTTGGCGTCGAATTTTGGTTTTTGGGACCGTGCTCGAAATTTCGATTTCCAATCTTTTTTAAATTTCTCCAACTTGTGAAATCGCAACTCAAATCGGGGTATATGCGGCTGGACAAGACCAGGTAATTTTTCTTCGGACGCAACACCGTGGATTGGCTGCCATTCGTCCCAATAATTAGTGTAGTCAGGGTCTTCCTTAGTAGTTTGGAGCGACACAACTTGGTTAACGTAAGCATTCTTACTACCCGCCATGGCCGGGCATTCATAACTTTTACGCGGGAATAACGGCTGGAGGAGAGGCACGATCGCGGGGACGTGGCGGGGGGTGAAAGTGACTTCAATGTAGTAGAGAATGGCTGACACCAAGAAGAGGGACGTTAAGCCAAGCACGCATTTACTTCGCACGTTCGATAAATCAACTGCTTTACTGTTTTTATACAACTGTACCAAAGTAAAGATAAGCGCGATAGCGAAAATGCTGTGGTAAACGTAATACGCGTATTTCTGAGATAAACCAAGCAATGTGGAGATGTCGTCGCTTAAGAAGTTGTAGAGACATGCGAATGCAATAGCCGGCAAGGACAACGAAACTAAGGCAATTGATAACGTGTTTGACGGCTTCTTTTCTTCATCCTCCTCGGGTTCAACGATTTTAGGAGCTCCCCACGCCTTCAATAAAAACTCACTGCTCAACATAGACAAATCGGCGTCACGCAAAACGGCGGTAATACAAATCCACCCAAGCATCGGCGTCCAGCCGTGATTTGCTGTTACGCCTTGAATCAAATACAGGAAGCCAATAACGAGTAAGCCGATAGATTGATGTGTTTTCGAAGGTGACAGCGTATAAACAGGGCCGATGATGTACAAAAGCACTAAGAATAAATCGATTGCCTGGGTGATGCTGGTGTCGATACGTGTCAGATGCCATGCCGTCGGTAATGGATAAGGGTGAGTTACTAACTCCGTAGCGAGGGACCAACCCGGGCAAGTGACCATCTTCATACCCCCCTCGATGAGAACCGATAACGCCAGGAAGGTAGTAATACCAAATCGCACAAGGTTGTACGCGTCGCCGGCGTTGCCGTTCAACAAAACAGCGCAAACTCCCGCAAATGTAAGGAAATAATCATGCGAAAGTGTAATCCAATCACCACAGACGATCATGTAGAACATGTAGGTGCCGACCATTGTTTTGAGAACAAGCGGTTTGTAGATTTCGTCGACCGGCAGAGCGTTAAAAAAGTATAAAGCACTAACAATCGCCAAGCAAACACTGGTCGTATACAAGAAAGCGGCGCCAAAATCTATACCAATGATCAACGAGAGGAGGTTGAAAATCGGTGCGACAAGCGGATGAAGGGGCTCTGCGAGGCCTTTGCACGAGAATAAAGGTGTAACCTGCACGGCGAAGGACATGTAAGCGACAGCGTAAACCGCACTGACGCCGGTAGTAAAACAAAACGTCGCTAGCGCATGTTCCTTGTCAGGCTGATCGATTTTCAAGCCTTTACGACCGTCGGGGGACGCTAAACTCTTACGACGCAACTTCTTTCTAGGAGAATCTTTTAATAATTTCTCAGGATTCTCAATCATCTCCGTCAGCTCAACATTATTTTCGTTTTGCTCGGACAGTTCGGCCCGACGGCCGCGTGTCATCACCACCATCTTATAATAATTATTTTTTTGTTAGCTAAATTTGACAGATTTTGTTTTGAATATAATATTAATTACTAATGTTTTGAATGTAAATACAACATGTAGCACTTGTGAAATGTTGTATTACTGGTTAATGAAATTTGAAAAATGATTTTTTGTTGAACCGAAATAAATGAGTCAAAATAATGAGCATGAATGGTTTATATAAGAATTCTGAATTGAATTGTCTTAATTTTATTTTCATAATAACATTTGAAAATTGAATACACTGGCCAGTTTTTGACTTTTTGAATTTGACGATTTAAATTAATTTGTTTTACATCATGAACCAACACATTTTTCTTACACACATACAAATTTTTATTTTTCAAATGTCAAAAAATTATGAAACTTACCAGAAACGACTTTTCCGTTTTTGTCCTCTATCCGCGCGAGGGTGATGGTGACATTTGCATCCACAGCGCTTGTGAACCACTTATACCCCCATAACCTATACGTGCCATCGCCTTGTGGTTTGGCGATCGTCCGTGTGCCGTTCGCCACCTAAAACAATCCAAAATATTGAAAGAATTTATGTAATAACATGGTTTCATTTTTTTTGAATGAATTTTTTAAAAAAATCGAACATCGCTTCCACCAGCACGCTCGGTCATCCACTGCCCGCTCGTCCAAAATTTCTCCCCTACCTCACTGGTGAGACGTTGAAACGCTTCGGTTGTTTGTTTTTTCACCCTTTCCGATAACGAATCATTTATTAAATTTTCTATAAGTTTTGCAGCTCCGTCAGTCATGGCCAGTGGGCAGTTATACAGCCCGCTGGCCGGAGAAAATAAATGCAATTTTGCAAACTGATGAATCCTAGCATATTCGTTGAAATTAAGCCGATGATTGTTGTATCCATACGCCACTAACCCTTCCACGGCTGAAATTTTGTGCATTTGTTTCCACGCCGCGCATGTTTGGACATCATCTATTCTATTACCAACTACATCAAACTGCTGTAACGTTGGCTGGTACCTTTCCATTTCCTCCGATAAGCAATCTAAATCTGTCACAACTCTCTGTCCAAATTTTTCCAAATCCCCGCATACCATAAATTTTCTGCCCTCTGTCCCGTCCATGAGTCGTTCCAATATATTCTGCAAAATTATATCATCATTAAACGCGTTTGGCAGTTTTATAGGAGGCTGGACAAACCCCGCGCCGGCCGCATCAACATTCCTTGGGCAGAAATCGTTACTCATTTTTATTTTTTAACTTAAATTTTTAATAAAATTTAATAATGTTTAGATGAATGGGATAATTACTGTCAACATACAAACGATTTACATCATACCAACAACAATACAAACATATGGTGACCAAATTATGTACAATAATATGATTTGAAAAAAGGTCACAGCCGTTGTATAAATTATGTTAATTTCTTTCAAATTTCACACAACAAATGTGTAATGATTTAACGAAAGAAATAATGTCGTGCAATGAAATATTCTTAAAATTGGCTGAGTAATTTTTCTTGTCACACTCAAATCTAATTTATCTTAAATTTAAAATAAAACGTTTGAGGTGAGAGAAAAATGTAAATTAATTAGTTGTAGGTATGAAATTATTTACATGGAAATAATTAATTATGTGATGTAAATGTGTGTGGGTTAGTTATAATGTTATAGAATTTAACAAAACTAAGTGTGGGGTATAGGGTGCTTTACTCGTCCTCTTGGGGCTTCTGCCAGTTGCATTGGCCGGGGAACGAGCCAAAACCTTCGACATCGCGCAAGAAGTCGTGGAACTTGTTGATCTTAGGAACGCGTCTCACATTGCCGGAATACCTTTAGTTTTGTTAAAATAAAATTATTTTTATGCATAAAATTGATTAAAAACGATCAAAAACAATCAAAAAGTATTAAAATTTTAATTAATTAATACCGATTGTTAAACTTAATGATCTTCTTCAAGTGTGACATCCGGTTATCGGCGTTGTTGGAGGCTGACCTAGTAATTTGTTTTGAAAAAAAGTGGAGAAATTTAATTAAAATTGCGATTTGAACGACGATTTTGGTGCTGATTTTATTGTTTTTGGACCGATTTTGGCGTTTGTGAATTTTTAACCAAAATTTTCAAATTTCCTGTGGTCAAAGATTTTGACTTTAAATTTCTCCAACATCATGAGGAGAGATTGGGACGCAGATCGCTTCAACTCACGCTATTTTTGTTATTTTGACAGCAAATTGATACAAACAACGTCAAAAACTAGTCGAAAAACACGTTTTGAACGAAAAAATAAAATAAAAAGTACAGCGGCGAGGTCAACAGCGCGGGTGCGTTTCGGCGGGTGCTTCCACGCCTGCTCCCAGCCTTTTTTCATGGGCACCTAAATTTTATTAATTCATGGCGAAAATAATATCATTTTAAATAAAAAACAACGCTTTTTGGCAGTTTGAAAGCTGTTTTTATCATTTTTCGAACGTCGTTCCAAAATGGCTTCACCTCGGACATGATGTCTAGGTACGCCGGCGACGTCATGATCTCAGAGCAGCTCTTAGATCGATTCATGGTGAAATATCTACTTTTACTGCGAAAAACGAGGTTGGTTTGATTTGCTTTGGTATAAGTGTTTTAACTAAATTTGCGCGATTGCAAAATTGTTATAAGCTAGCGGAATCCGAAAAGAATATAGTGTACTGTGTACTTTTTATACTATAATATTAGTTTGTTTGGTTATAGTTGGTTGTATATTGAAAAATGTGATGGAAGAGGAATGAGGTAACACAGACACGCATGCATACAGACATGAATTTTTGTAAAATGTCATCTTTCCTTTTGTGATCTGAATATGAATTTTGTGTTGATGATTATAAAAATAAATACACTTTTGTCTCACACTCACTCACAAATTACAACAAAAACATCTTCTACACAATATCAAAACTCAGAAATGGTGCATCTCGCATCTCAAACTGTACTGGTTTATGTAAAAAGCTACATTTCAAATAATTTTTAGTTCGGGAAGATGCTCTGGGTGCCGCGGACAGGCTCACGGCAGGTGGGGCAAGGCTTGCCAACCATGTCCAAATCAGCGACGCACGTGATGCAGCATGTGTGACCGCAGGGGGTGAGGGCGACGAGTTTCCGTTTCTCCTCGAGACAGACGGCGCAAGGACCCTCCAGACCGGTGCGGGGCTTTTCGGGCTCGTCGGCGGTGTCCTCCATCAAACTCTTGAGAAGGCCCAACACGTCGATGTCATAGACACTGAGCAAACACAAATATTTTTTGAACTCGATGATTCCAAAACCAATGTCAAAATTATGAAAATTAGATTGAATATGTACTCGCAAACCTGCACTTTGACCGTGCGGAACCCCATGCCAACGAACGTATCCTCACACTCCCTGGCGATAGACTGGACCATGCCCTGCGCCACTTCGTCGCCAAACTCATCTCTGCACGCCTTGACGCATATTTTGGAGCAGAATTGTATGCGATTTGGATTGTTGACCTTGTCGACCTTGGCTACCACAGGCCACTTCTCACTCTCGGACCATTTTGTAATGAATTGGCCACACTTACTCATGACAAACTCAGAGTAGTTGCTGTGGTACTCCGCCAATTTGTCTTTGTGCAATTTCTGTAATTTCTCGCGCGCCTGTTTGATGAAGGATTTCTGGTCCTTGCCCTTCAGGAATTTGTCCTTCAGCAACGACGGCATGGCTGTTTTTTTTTCGCAATTCGTTTTTTAATTGTTTTGTTGATACTGACAATTGTTTAGCTTTATTGATCTGTGATTAGCAAGATATACTGTGGGGTACTATCTTGTGCTTCTGCAACAATATACAAAAAGCAAATATTATGTTATTTTTTACAAGTATCGATTTCGATCACAACACACACTTTTACCAATACAAAAACACGCACGACAACTTCACAACAACACTCAAAATGGAAATGTATCTTAATCTCACCACACCAACGGTACTTTTTTTTTGTAAAAATGCTACTAATTAATTAATTAATTAATTTTGATTCACTAATCCAGCTCACTGCCATTACGGACTGAACAGAAAAAATGTTTGTATACTAATGTTTTGGAGCAAAGAGATGAGCTGAACTCAATTAATAAGTACGCCGGTAATTAACTGTAAAACGTTTTTGATAAATTTGGGCAAATCTATGGTGTGGTGTTATGATTATATCGGCGTCTAGTTGGGGAAGATGCTCTGGGTACCGCGGACGTTCTCACGACAAGTGGGGCAAGGCTTGCCAATCATGTCCAAATCAGCGACGCAAGTGACGCAGCAGGTGTGACCGCAGGGGGTGAGGGCGATGAGTTTCTTCTTCTCCTCGAGACAGACGGCACAAGGACCCTCGAGACCGGTGCGGGGCTTGGGGGGCTCGTCGGCGGTGTCCTCCAAGAGGCTCGTGAGAAGGCCCACCACGTGGATTTCGTCCCTGAACAGACACGAAAAACGTTCTGAACGCGATTATTCTAAAACGCACGTCGAAATTACAAAAAAATCAAATGTGTACTCGACAACCTCCACTTTGACCGTGCGGAACCCCATAGAAACGAGCGTATCCCCCACATCCTTGGCGACAGACTGCGCCATCCCCTTCGCCACTTCGTCGCCAAACTCATTTTTGCACGCAGAGGTGTCAGTGGAGTCGAATTTCATGCGATTTGGGTTTTCGTGGAACTCGTCCTCCTGCCCCGCGGACACGTTTTCGATCACCCTGGCACATGCCGTCATAATACACCCGGCGTACGCTTTGTGCCACTCCGCCAACTTGTCCTCGCGCCTCTTGAGGATTTTCTCCCTCATCTCCTTGACATACTGTTTCGCGTCCTTGCCCTTACAGAACTTCTGCTTCAGCAACGACGGCATGACTGATTTTATGTTTAATTATTCCTAGATTATGAGTAAAACGTGTGTTATTGGCTGGCTGAAACAACAAAATAATACGTGTGTTATTGGCTGGCTGAAACAACAAAATAATACAGACGCGAATTATTCAATCCACGCAGCTGGTTGGATTGTCCGGCAATGAATTCCAAATTTGGACGAAAAAATGGCTCGCAGACGGTTTTTGGCACGTTTTTGGTGCCGAATTTGGTTTTTTTGATGGTGTTGGCGCCGACTTTTACGTTTTTGGCGATTTCGCATTTTCCTTCGGCACAGGTGCCGCGAGACGCCAAAAATCGTCTACTCGCTCTAAAAACCGTTGCCGGACATGCCCTTTAAATTTTCCTTTATCCAACCAGCTGCGTCAATCCAATTTTTCAAAAAACGATCACACAAACATTCACAACGACTCCCCAAATAGAAACGACAGATGACCACGATTCACCCCATAATGCAATTCACCCATTTTAATTTTTTACTTTTTCTGTTCACGATCTAAGACCACATCTTCGTGATATTGATCCACTTCATGGCGTAACTATTCGATCTTTGTCTACACTATGGAACAAATTTCTGCTTAAAATAAAGTGGCAGCTCCCCCTCCGGTCGCCACGCGTGCAAGTCCAACCACCGCCTTCCGAAAAACGGATTACCCTCCACCTGTTTTAAATAAAAATGATGCATTTTCAATGTAAACTCGTTATTTTGAATTGAATTTAACATTTTTTCATACCAATTCAACTATCTCATGAACGGTGTGCCATCGATGCCCCTTGACCACATCCACGGCATCATGCCCGAAAGGCCCCGACGCGCATCCGAACGCGTTTTTAAACCTATTAGTGTAATATTTTGTGGTTTACATGGTTTAAATGATCATTTGAATGCTGAAATCGTATGATTTTATTCAAATTCCAACCAACAAAACATGTTTTGCATCACGAGCTTAAATCGTGTATAGCCCATCTGCACCAAATCTGGTAGAACTTTATGCATTTTCCCTTCAGTGATCTCGATGGAGAAAAACGGTGGCGGTGTGGCAACTGCTTTGTTCTTGCCTAGAACGCAAATTAATGGGTTTTGATGAAAACAATTGTGGTTTGCGCGACATAAAAATGACTTTTTCATTTTGACATGTCACATTAAAAATTTAATTTTCTTCAACCATTGCGCAGAAATAAATTTTTCATGGAGCGCACACACGCGACATCCTCCCTCTCGATGTCGAGTTTTAGGTAAATCATCGGCTGACCACCTGTTTTGAGCAAATTTTAATCGATTTTGTGTAAAAATGAACGATTCTGAACAAATTTTCATCGTTTTTATTTATTTATTATCCGACCAATTTCCTCGAAAGCTCCCTCGCAAGACAATGCTTTAATTTCCAGATGGGACTCGCAATGGGTGATTAATGTGTACTTCTCAAAAAGCTAAATTGATCAACAAAATAAAAACAAAATTAGATGCTGGAACACGTTTTGAAAATAGGATCTCGTGATTTTGACGCCCCCAAACGTAAAATTTAATTAAAAATCAAACCTCCTGGGCTTTGTCCATATCGAGAATATGGCTCATTTCAGGGTTTGCCGCCAGACAAAACAATAGCCTATCGCTGCCTAGTAGATTTTTGAAAAAAATGGATAAATTTAATTAAAATGACGATTTGAACGACGGTTTTGACGATTTTGGAGTCGATTTTAACGTTTTTGGAACGATTTTGGCGTTTATGAATTTTTAACCGAAATTTCGATTTTGACTTTAAATTTCTCCAACTCTGGCTTCTATTGGCGATAAAGGCGGTGAACAAATTGAATGCACCATTAGTAAACGGTGCATCAAACCTATCTTCTAGCCAATCAACTGATCGTGGATCCGGCTCGATGCCCACCACGCGGTAGCCCTCAGTTATATAGTATAAACTATCAGCTCCCCTGTGTACGCCAAAATCCGCTACTTCAAACCGACCAAGCAATTTTGGATGGGTGTGTAATTTATGAATTCCCTGCGATAAATACGCATCGGTGTTGAGTATGTTTGTATCAAGAGTATCTCGCATTGATTTTATTTGCATAATATTGTATCGTATATGTTCCGTAGATAATCTAATCGTACTAAACAAAAAATCTCTATATTGTTCTTTGCCACACTCTGCTTCAATCGTGTATAATGTGCGATTCAACAGACTAAGCCCTTCAAAATAATCTTCTTCCATCGTATATGACAGCCGGATTATGTCCGGATTATTTCCACTAGATAAAAAAAATAAATGGGCTGCTAGTAGATATGACGGTAGACATGTGTCCATCTGCATTAATCCCGATGGTGTGCTGTTATCAAAAATATATCGCTGATTTCGTCCTATTATATTCATATGAAGGTATTCATAAACCGGTAAAAACGCTCTAATGAATGCCGAAAATTCAGGCTCATTTACCCAATGCCAGTCGGCTAGCTGTTTTTCCCAGGCCATAAACACATCCTGATATACCTAGTAATTAGATTTGTTTTTTTTGAAAAAAGTGGGCGAAATTTAATTGAAGTGACGAATTTTGATGATTTGAACGACGATTGTGATGTTTTAAATTAATTTCGATTTTAAATTTCTCCAACGTGATTGCGACACGATGGTCTTGGATAACAATATTCAGGCATGTCATGACTTATAGAATTATCTTTCCGAAAAACATCCACCCATTTATGCGCATGATTATAATTTTCCCTCTTCAAATACCCCTCCATTGTGCGCTTATATGGATGCCAGTCCAACAATTCTTCTTTATTTTTATCATATCCTATTATTTTATGCGACAATTCCGTGGTGTCTAACGGCCCGGGCGTCCTACTAGGAAATAACGATGACGATGCCGAAGATGGCGGGAGAATTGGCGATGCTGCGGCGGCTGCTAGCAGGATTGGTGCTAGGTGACTTTTCATGACTTTAAATTAATTACAATATTCAATGTACACGTTTTATATTGAATTACAAACGTGGTTAAGATTTTAAACCTACTGTAACAACATTTGACATACACAACACGTCAACACAATAAATGATATAATTTTTTTCATGTTCGTTTATGCCACACCAACTATACTGATTTTGAAATTGTTGTACTAATTTACTGAACTAAAATACTAATTTTGATTTTGGAAAATGATTGAACAAATTATTTTGGAACGAAAAGATGGGCGAACGAGTACGACCTTAAATAAAATGTGTTGGATGTGGTTTGAAAATGTTGGTGTTTAGTTGGGGAAGACGCCTTGGGCGGAGGACACGTGGGCGCGGCAAGTGGGGCAGGGCTTGAGGATGAAATTGCCGCTGCATCCGACGCAGCAGGTGTGGCCGCAAGGGTTGAAGGCGATGAGTTTCTGCTGGTCCTGGAGGCAGACGGTGCATTGACCCTTGAGTCCGGTGCGCGGCTTGGGAGGCTCGGACTCGTCAGCGGTGTCCTCCAAAAGGCTCTTGAGAAGGCCGACAACGTCGATTTTGTAGTCCCTGAACAAACACGAAAAACGTTTTGAGCGCGGTTATTCTAAAACGCATGTCGAAAATACAAAAATGTTCAATATTGAATAGATTTATTTAAAATGTGTACTCGTAAACCTGCACTTTGACGGTACGGAAGCCCATGGAAACGAGCGCGTCCTTACACTCCCTGCCGACAGACTGGACCATTTCCTTCGCCACTTCGTCGCCAAACTCCTTTTTGCACCAGTCGCAGTAAGTGGAGGCGAATCGCATGCAATTTAGGTTTTTGTGGATCTCGTCCTCCTGCCCCGCGGACAATTTTTCGATCGCAGCGCCACAGTTCTTCATAATATGCTCGGCGTACGATTTGCGCCACTCCGCCAACTTGTCCTCGCGCGCCTTGAGGATTTTCTCCCTCATCTCCTTGATATGCTTTTTCGGGTCCTTGCCCTTGCAAAATTTATCCTTCAATAGCTCCGGCATGGTGACTAGGTTATTACTAAACTCAACGTATGGTAATCTAAAGTAAATTTGAAACTGCTTGAAGATTGGTTATGAGTCGTTATAGGTCTGTAGATAGACGACTATTTAGTTAGCTTGATTTTTAGATAGACTGTGTACTGTGGGGTACTGCCTTTTATCTGTCTGCATTACAACGTATATACAAGCATAATAACATTTTGCGAATGACGATTATAGCACATCTTACTTGACAACCCACCAACACAACAAACCAAACGTTACATCGAAAGACAATCACAAACAACAAATGAAGATGTCAAAAGTCAAATGCAGTTTAGCAAGGCATTCTATCACCACATTCTAATGTAAACTGTCGTTCAGCACCACGACCGCCAATTCGCTTCGGCCGCACTCGACGCCTCCATCACTTCTTTACTTATCGTGACCGTTGATTTTTCCGCCAATTCTGGTAAGATTCTCATTCTGATTTTCTCCGCCTTCCCCTTCTTCACCTTCCCCCCCTTTCGCTCTTTCTTTCTATGTCTACCACGGGCTTTTTGTTTTCTAAGTTTTTTTTCATCCTCCTTGGACGATGACGGTAGCGCCCCGATACCCCGCAACTTCCTGCCTAATTTGCAGAATCTATTACTATTTTTCTTACGCAAGCCTGCGGTACTCAAACGTTCATACTCCTCCCGCAACCGCTTGATGCGATCCTCACTTCTATCTTTCACTTTTGGATCTGGCCTCGTACCCCCTTGCTTTTTAGTAGCTTTACTCTGTTTTTTAGTTTTACTTTTACCCATATTGTCTTTTTTTTGCTGAGAATCTGTTGAAAAAATACGTAATTACTCTGACTGATTGATTAGTACTACTGCTTGAACGTGAGCCATGTGATGCCACAATTATAATATTAGTGTTCATGAACTGTTGATTTGGTTTTCCACCGACGACAATACACACAACTCCCTGATGACTGTGATGGCTGTAATTCATATACTATCTGGATGAAAATGAAATTCGAATTTAGCTTCACTCAATCGGCAACTATCATCGCATTCTAATGTAAACTGTCGTTCAGCACCACGACATGGCATTCTCCATGGCCGCGCACGACGCCTCCCTCACCTCTTTGCTTATCGTGACCGTTGATTCTGATACTTTTCCCTTTGCCTGCCTCTCTCTTTCACGATTTTGGCGAACGATTTTTCTCTCATCTAACATATGCTTGGTTTTTTCCTCCATCGGCAACTTGGTTCGTTTTCGTACCGAC